>AR_comb_assmDRAFT_10150237_pt1 | contig 10212 bp, 12 predicted proteins | sample ArasoioldDNA_FD_10543 | JGI IMG/M metagenome (IMG submission 10543) | reverse complement strand
GGACTTCATGCGGGTCCCCTTCCCCGCGCACAGGACCACCGCCGCCAGAGGTTCGTTCATCGTGCCCGGCACATTGCAAGGCGGCTGCCTGGCCCGTCAAACCGCGCGGGCTCAGGCAGGCCGCGCGCCGCGGACCAGGAGGCGGGCGGCCGCGAAGGCTCGACGGGCGTCATCCTCGCGACGGGCGTCACGGAGGAGCCGGGCACGCTGGCGCAGCACGCACGCGAGGGGGAGCTTCAGCTCCCGAGGAAGCCCGGCGAGCGGGGCCTCGCCGAAGAGGCAGAGCGCTCCTGCGTCCATGCCGGTGAGCCGGCCGGTGATGGCGTCGATCTGCCGCAGCGCCTCGTCCCGCCGACCCTCGCGCCGCAGCCGGAGCACGGCAGCGAGCAGCTCGCCCAGCTGGCGCACGAGGCGCATGATGACGTCGCGTTCAGTCAGCATCGCCGCCGGCAGGATGCAGCATGCGGGAGCGCGCCGCGAGCCCCCGCTCGTGGAGAAGACCGGTTCGGTGGGGCACGCAGTCGCAGTCGTGCCGACCGGCCAGCGCGACTCGTGACGCTCCGGTCGTCACCACCTGTGCCTCGGTCTGGCGATGGGAGCCACCCCCGCGGGCTTCCTCCCCGCCGGGCCGTTCCAGGACGCCCCTCGAGGCGCCCGGGAGAGGCACATCGCGACGCCCCGACCGTGCGCTCTGCCCATCGCGGCGCTGGCGACGCAGCTCCGGGAACGCGGCGGCGGCCTACCTTCCGGCGGCTGGATCAGGGCACGTCGAACGACGTGATCGCGACACCGCAGACGGTCTGGCCCTGCGAGACACACTGCTCTCCTTGATCCCCCGGCCCGCTGAATGCGCCGTTGAACGTCGCCGGCTCGGCTCCCTTCCGGTTGACGGTCACGACGTAGTGGGTCCCCGTCTGCGAGCAGGCATCCCAGTAGTCGACCAGCACCTGGTAGTGCCCGCTGGGCGCGTGGCCGGCGGGCCAGGTGATGTTCTCCGCCCGCTTGTGGTCCAGCGTGCAGCCGGCGTTGGAGTCGAGGTCGAGCTGGCCGCCCGACGCCGCGTCCGGGTTTCCGTAGAAGATCTCCTCGCCCGTGGGATCGACCACGTGGAGGTCCACGTCACTGTCCACGTCCCAGGTCAGGCTGACCTGGACGTCACCGGTTCCGACCGCGGTGAGGGTGACCGGAACGGTGGCCGAGGCGCCCACGGTGCCCCCGCTCCCCCCTGCGACGAGGAAGGAGAAGGTGGAGGGCGCGGTCTGGGCGAGCGTCAGGAGCACCGACTGCGACACGCCCGACGGGAGCCCCGTGAGCTCGTAGTAGCCGGACGCCCCCTGGACGCCGACGACCACGTGGTCGATCGCCGAGCCCGAGGTCACCGAGACGATGTTGGACCCTCCGGGGAGTACCGCTCCGGAGGTCGACGCCTGGACCGGCGGACCATTCCCCGTGGGGAGTGACCCGGACCGGACCTGCCCGACGATGCTGCCGTCTCCGGACCTGACCGCGGCCAGGTAATGGGCAATCGCGTCTCCTCCCGAGGGCTGTTCCCCGGAGGAGGAACCGCAGGCGGCGAGCACGGCCAGCATCGAAACGACAATCCAGGAACGGGACATCTGGGCAATCCTCCCTCGAGAGCTCACGCAGCCTCAGGCGCCACACCAGCCCCGACAACAACATCGGGGCCTGCTCCCTGGGACGGTGGGATTCCTGACACACCGACCCATCCCCGAGCGTGGGTCGTCGAAACTCCATCTTGCCGAGCGTGGCTCGGGAAGGCTCGGTCACCCCGGTCCGGCGTCACCCGTTCTCCGGGACTTCCGGGGTCAAGCGCGCTTGACAGGGCCTCCGCCAAGCCCCGACTCTGGAAGGATGGCGGAGCGTCCCAGGAGCGCACTGCGCGAGCGGCGACTGGTCCAGGGATGGTCGCAGGAGCAGCTCGCGCACCAGGTCGGCATCAGCCGGCAGGCGCTCAACACCCTCGAGCGCGGGCACGCGCAGCCCTCCGTGGAGACCGCGCTCGCGCTGGCGATGGTGCTCGGGACGAGCGTCGAGGGTCTCTTCGGGACGGCTCACCACACCCCGCTCCCGCTCCCCTCGCGGGCCGGACCGGCCGGAACCCGGCTGCTGCTGGCGGAGGTGGCCGGGCGCGTCCAGGCGCACCGGCTGGACCCGAACTCGGGAGAGCCCGCCGACGCTCTGGTGGAGGATCCCCGCCGCCCCCCGACGTTGCTGGAGCCCGAGCGCTGGCGGCGAACGCTCCTCGTCGCGGGCTGCGACCCGGCGCTCCGGATGCTCGCGCTGCGCGCCGGAAACGCGCGCTGGCTGAACGCGGGGACGGGCAAGGCCGTGGACTTCCTCGTCCGCCGGCAGGTGCACGTGGCCGGCGTCCATTCGCTCGGCGATCGCGATCGCCGCCGGGTCCGGGGGACCCTGCTCGTCCACCTCGCCACCTGGCCGCTCGGCCTCGCCGTCCGGCGGGGCAACCCGAAGGGAATCCTCGGCGTCGCGGACCTCGCGCGTGACGGCGTACGGATCGTGAATCGCGAGGCGGGCGCCTCGGCGCGCGCGCTCCTCGAACGGATGCTCGACGATCTCGGACTCTCGGTGACCGCAGTGCACGGCCATGCGGACGTGGTGCAGAGTCACGACGCCGTCGCCCGTGTCATCGCCTTCGGGGCGGCTGATGCAGGCGTGACCAGCGAGGCCGCCGCCATCGCGCACGGCCTCGAGTTTCGCCAGCTCTCCGAGGAGAGCTTCAACCTCGTCATCCGGCCGGACGAGCTCGCCCGGCCCGAGGTGCAGGGCCTCCTCTCCGTCGCCCGCACCCCCGCCTTCCACCGCGACGTGGGCGCGCTGCCGGGATACGGAACGGCGCGCTCGGGCGTTGCGGTGGGCCTGACGTGACCTCCCGTGCCGAGGCCCGGCTCGTCGGGGTTCTTCCCGCGGCCGCGGCGGCGGCGATGCTGGTGCTGCTCGCCGTGCCGTTGCTGGCGCTGGTCCTGTCGACGTCTCCGGGCGACCTGCTGGACGGGCTCCGGCATCCGCTCGCGCTCTCCGCGCTCCGCCTCAGCCTGCTGACGACCACGACGAGCCTCGCCCTGACCTTGCTGCTGGGTACGCCGCTGGCCTGGTGGATGGCGAGGCACCCCGGACCGGCCGAACGCGTCGTCGCCGTCCTCGTCCAGCTCCCCATCGTGGTGCCGCCGGCGGTCTCGGGACTGGCCCTGCTGCTCGCCTTCGGCCGGCGCGGACTGCTGGGACCGCTCCTCGAGCGGGCTGGATGGACGCTCCCTTTCACCACCGCCGCGGTCATCCTCGCCGAGCTCTTCGTGTCGGCGCCCTTCTACATCCAGTCGGCGGCGGCCACCTTCCGGCGGCTCGACGAGGACCTCCTCTGGGCTGCACGCAGCCTCGGGGCCAGTCCAGCGCGCCGCTTCTTCCGGGTGGTGCTGCCGCTCAGTCGTCCGGGAGTCGTGACCGGCGCGGCGCTCAGCTGGGCGCGCGCGCTCGGCGAGTTCGGGGCCACGCTGATGTTCGCCGGGAACCTCCAGGGGCGCACGCAAACCCTGCCCCTGGCGATCTACAGCGCGCTGGAGACCGACCTCCGGCCCGCGAAGGCGCTGAGCATCGTCCTGGTGGCGGTGGCGCTGGCCGTGCTCGGGGTCCTCGGGCGCGGAACGGTGATGGAGGCGATCCGTGCTCGAGCTTGACCTCGAGGTGGCCCGAGACGGCTTCGCGCTGGAGGTCGCGCTCTCGCTCGCGGCCGGCCCGACCGCGCTCGTCGGCCCGAACGGCGCCGGAAAGAGCACGCTGCTGCGGGCGGTCCTCGGCGCGGTCCCGGTGCGGCGCGGGCGCATCGTGCTCGATGGGCACACCCTCCTCGACACCGAGGCGGGCACGTCGGTCCCGACCGAGGAGCGGCGGGTGGCCTGGGTCCCCCAAGAGTACGCGCTGTTCCCGCACCTCACCGTGCTGGAGAACATTGCCTTCGGCGTGCCCGGGCCGACGGGGCGAGCCCGTGCCGACGCGCTGATCGGTCAGCTCGGCCTCAACCCATTGCGCTCGCGCCGTCCCGGTGCGCTCTCGGGCGGGGAGCGACAGAAGGTGGCACTCGCGCGAGCCCTGGCGACCGAGCCGCGGGTCCTGCTCCTCGACGAGCCGCTCGCCGCCCTCGATGCGGACACCCGGGAAGCGACCCGGGTGTTCCTCGCGGAGACCCTGCACCGGCTGGCCATCCCGTCGCTGGTCGTGACCCACGAGATGCGCGACGTGGTCGCGCTCGGTGGGCCGGTGGTGCTGCTCGAGGCCGGCCGGATCCGATCCACCGGGGCGCTGGACCTCTTCCGTGCCTCGCCTCCCAGCGACTTCGCCCGGAGCCTCGTGACCCGCATCGGCGGGGGTCTCTGAGGCGTCCTCGGTTTACCCCCATGTCAAGCGCGCTTGACATGGGGGTAGACCCGGCATCTGGTGCGGCGCGTGCGGCTGAGTATGCCCAGGTGGTTGGTCTCCGTGCTGATGCTCTTCGTGCTCGACACGGTCCCCACCGTCGCGGCCGCACCCGACTCGGGGAGACCGGGGAGCGCAACGATCACCATCTTCGCGGCGGCCTCCTTGCGCGACGTCTTCAACGAGCTGGGAGCTGCCTTCGAGAAGGAACATCCGGGTGTGAAGACGCAGTTCAATTTCGCCGGAAGCCAGGATCTCAGGACGCAGATCGAGCAGGGAGCGCCGGCGGACGTCTTCGCGTCCGCCGACACCAGGCACATGGATGCCGCCCACCGGGGCGGTGTGGTCGACGCCCCGAAGCTCTTCGCCACCAACGATCCGGTCATCGTGGTCCCGGCAGACAACCCGGGGAATGTCACGTCGCTGGCGGACCTCACGAAGGTGAAGCGGCTGGTCATCGGAGCCCGCGAGGTCCCGATCGGGATCTACACGGCGCAGATCCTGGACAAGGCGAAGACCTGGCTCGGCCAGGACTTCCCGGACCGGGTCCAGGCACGGGTGGCGAGCCGTGAGCTCAACGTGCGCCAGGTGCTCACCAAGGTGGCACTCGGCGAGGCTGACGCCGGGATCGTCTACCGCACGGACGCTCGTAGCGCGGGAGACAAGATCCGGATCGTGGAGATTCCCCCCGAGCTCAACGTCATCGCCGTGTATCCGATCGCCATCGTCTCCCGAGCGCCGAGTGCGGGCCTGGCCCGCGCCTGGGTGGAACTGGTGACGGGTCCCACGGGACAGGCCGCACTCGAAGCCGCCGGATTCGGTCGGGCGAGCCGGTGAGCGACGGAGACTCGCCCGTCGTCCTCGAACGAGGTGTTTGACACCTTCGCGTCCGGTTGACTTGACACGAGCCACCGGTGTTCGCTGCCTTTCCCTCTCACAGGGGTACCCGGTGGAACTGAGCGCGCGGAACCAGATCGCTGGCAGGGTCACGAGTGTGAAGGCCGATGGCCTGATGGCCGAGGTCGCGGTCGACGTCGGCGGCGGAACCGAGCTCGTCTCCACCATCACCAAGACCTCGGCCCTGAAGCTGGGGCTGAAGGCGGGCGACGAGGTCACCGTGGTCATCAAGGCCAGCGAGGTCCTGATTGCGAAGTAGGGACTTTCGTCCCTCCGGCAGCTGCAGAATGAAGGCCGTGGTCGCCCGCTGACGCCGGTGGGCAGTTCCGGTTGCGTCCGGGCGGACATGCCGCGATGACACGGGCCGCGATGACGCGTCTGCTCGCCGCCCTCCTCCTGCTCCTCGCCCTTCCCGCCCTGGCGGCCCGCCCGTACCGGGGTGGCGTCGTCTCCAGCCTCTATCCCCCGGCAGCCGGGGCGGGGCTGCAGATGCTCGACCGGGGCGGCAACGCCGTGGATGCGGCCGTGGCGATGGCCTTCGCCGCGGGCGTGGTCGGCCCGTACCACAACGGGCTCGCCGGCGGCGGGTTCGCCGTCCTCACGCTGCAGGGCAAGGACACCCTCGCGCTCGACTTTCGCGAGGTCGCCCCCGCGGCCGCAAGTCGCGACATGTTCCTCCGCGACGGCAAGCCGGTGCCGGGGCTGTCCACCGACGGTGGGCTGTCGGTCGCCGTCCCCAACGCGGTAAACGGCTACCTCGCGCTTCTGGAGAGGGCCGGCTCGTTGCCACGCTCCGTCGTGCTCGCGCCCGCGATCCGCCTCGCCCGCGACGGCGTGGTGGTGAGCCCCAAGTACCGCCAGATGGCCAGCGGACGGCTGGAGTGCCTGCGGCGCGATCCGGAGGCCTCCCGCATCTTCCTCCGGCCCGGGCCTGACGGACGGCCCGAGGTCCCCGCGCTAGGGACACGCATCCGCCAGCCAGACCTCGCCCGGACCCTGGAGCGCATCGCTGCGGCCGGCGCCCCCGCGGTCCGCAGCGGACCCATCGCCCGCGCCATCGTCCAGACCGTCCAGGGCGCGGGTGGCATCGTCAGCGAGAAGGATCTCGCACGCATCCGGGCCCGCTGGCGCACGCCGCTGTGGGGCTCGTACCGCGGGTACCGCATCGCGACGTTCCCTCCCCCGAGCGGCGGCGGTGTCATCCTCCTCGAGACGCTGGGGATGCTCGAGCGGCTGCGCCCGGACGGGTTCCAGCGGCGTGCACCGGCCGACCTCCATCTCTACATCGAGGCGCTCCGCCGGGCGTACGCCGACCGCTCCCGCTTCGTCTCCGACCCGGACCAGGCGGAGGTCCCCACCGCCCGGCTCCTCTCCCCCGAGCACATCGCCGAGCTCGCCGCGAGCATCGACCCCGCCCGCGCCACGCCTTCCTCGGCCATCCAGCCCGCGGGCGCGATCGGTCGCGCCGGCACGGCTGCGCCGTCCGAGCCGAAGCACACCACCGAGATCTCCGTCCTCGACCGCGCGGGGAACGCCGTCGCGCTCACCACCACGGTGAACTACGGGTTCGGAAGCTGCCTGGTCGCCCGCAGCACCGGGCTGCTCCTCAACGACCAGATGGACGACTTCTCCACCCAGCCCGGGGTGCCCAACGTCTACGGGCTGGTCTACGGCGATGCCAACGCCGTCGCGCCGGGGAAGATCCCCGTCTCCTCGATGGCCCCCACCCTGGTCTTCCAGAAGGATCGCCCGGAGCGCGTCCTCCTCGTCGTGGGCGCGTCCGGCGGCGCATTCATCCCCACCGGCATCCTCCAGCTGGTGACCAACGTGCTGGACGCCCGGATGAACCTCCCGGTCGCCGTCGCGGCCGGGCGCGTGCACCACCAGTGGCTACCCGACGTGGTGATGGTCACCCCGGACGGCGTGGAACCGGCGACCCGGGCGGCCCTCGAGGCGATGGGTCACACCTTCAGTGTCAGCGAGTCCCCCCTCGCGGACGTGGAGGCGGTGATGGAGGACCCGGACACCGGCCTTCGCTCGGCCGCCTCGGATCCGCGCGGCGAGGGCGCCGGGCTGGGCCAGCCCTGACGCCGAAACCACTTGTCGTGGTCTCGGCGCTTAGCCAGGAAGCACCGCGGGGCCCGAGTGTGCGAGGGCCATCCGCCAGCCGGTCCCGGTGCGAACACAGACGTCGGTGAAGAACGCCACGTCGTCGACCTCGATCCCCGTCGGCAGCCGCACCCGTGCGCGCTGGAGCCCGGTGAGCACGCCCACGCCGCCCACCACCCGCGCCCGGAGGTGCAGCACCGACAGCTCGAGGATCTCCCCGGGAATCTCCACTGCCGCGCGGAGGAAGTCTTCGCGGCGGGTCGCGGTCCCGTCCGAGCCGATGAGCACGAACTCGTCGGTGACCAGGGCGCCCAGCGCCGCGGCGTCGCGCCGCCGGATCGCGTCGAGGACCGAATCCTCGAGCCCGAGCAGCGCCCGCTCGTCGGGCGTCAGCGACGCAGGAGGGTGCTCCACTCGCTCAGCCCTTCTTCCGGGAGTAGATGCCCTCGAAGAGGAGGGTCCAGTTCCGGCCGTCGTCCGAGGACTGCTCCCACCGCTGGCGGATCCGGTCCCCCTCCACCTTCTGCCAGACGATGCGGTTGAGCGTGGTGCTCCCCCGCGAGCCCGACCGTCGCCCGCTGAGCGTCATCTTCCCGTCACGGAACTCACCGTCGAGCACGAGCACCATTCCCAGGTCGTCCACGAAGGTCTGGGTCCAGCGGGACGCCGGCGCGTCGTAGGTGGTCAGCGAGTTGCCGTGGCTTCCGTCGACCGATGTCCAGCTCTCGCGAAGCGCGCACCCGTCGAGGATCTTCTCGACCTTGTTCTCGCCGGCCGGCGTTCCCTTGGGCGTCTGCACTTCCCAGTCGCCGACCCAGAAGTCGAACTGCTTGTAGGCCGCGCTGGAGCAGGGGGGACCCTTGGGGCCGGCGACGGCTCGCTTCTTCTGCGCCGACGCGGAGAGCGGGACGAGGACCGCGAGCAGCATCAAGAAGACCCGCAACGCTCGAACCTCCATTCCTGAACCGCGGCCGTGCGCCATGCTCCGCAGCCGGAGCAGAATAGACGCCGCCGGGCCACACTGTCTCGCCAGTCACCGTGCTCTTCGACGCTCATCTCCACCCCGAGACGCTCTCCGACCTGGATCTCGAGTCGCTGCGGGCGTTCGGCGTCGAGCGCGCCGTGGCGCTCGGCCACCACTTCCCCGAACCGACCTCACGCGGGCTCCGAGCTCACTTCCGGGATCTGCTGGAGGTGCAGCTTCCGCGTCTTGAGCGCGCCGGGATCCGCGGCTACGTCGCCCTCGGCGTGCACCCCCGCGCCATCCCCCGGCGAGGGCTGCAGAACGTCCTCGACGAGCTTCCCGCACTCTTCCGGGGCGGCCGGGTGGTGGCGCTGGGAGAGATCGGCTTCCACCGGGGTGGGCCCGACGAGGAGGAGGCAGTCATCGAGCAGCTCGCGCTCGCGCGGCGGCTCTCGCTGCGGGTGGTGCTCCACACGCCCGCGCTGGACAAGGAGCGCTGGACGCGGCGACTCCTCGCCCTCGTGCGCGAGCACGGTCCGGTGCCGGGCCGAGTCCTCGTGGAGCACGCCAGCGCACGCACCGTGCCGCTCATCCTCGCGCGGGGACACTGGGCCGGGCTGACGATCAACGTGGGCGAGCTCACCGCCGACCGCGCGGTGCAGCTGGTGCGCAAGGTCGGGAGCCGACGGCTGACCCTGGGAAGCGACGCCGGAGACCGCCCGGGAGATCTCCTCGGACTGCCGCGCGCGGTCCACCTGCTCGAGCGCGCGGGCCTGGGAAAGACGCTCGTCGCGCAGCTCGCGTTTCGCAACGCGCGGCGTTTCTTCGGCGTGGAGTAAGAAGACTCGGCTGGCCGTCGGCCGGTCAGTGGACCGAGGCTGCGACCTCGCTCGGCACGCCGACGTCGGCGATGTCGAGGCGCGGCTCCTCGCGCACCTCGTCGAGATCGAGCGGGCTGCGGAACTCGGCGGCGTCGAGGAGACGCTGCGTCCGATCATCGAGCTCCACGGCGACGAGGATCGACAGGCCCGTGCCTGCAACCTCGAGCTGCTGGTACCTCGCCCAGCGACCGTCGCCCAGCTTCACCAGCTCACCGATGTCGGCCAAGGGCATCCTCCGGACCGCGACGGAAAGCCACTGTAAGCAGCACCCCTGACGGGCGGCAAGTCCGGTCGGTAAAGCCTCCACAAGAGCTTGAAATCACTAAAACGCTTGGGCTCGCCGGGGCCGGTCCGGCCCCCGGTGCCAGGGCTCCATCGGTCAACCTGTCAACGGGCGGTTCTGTGAACCGGTGCATCGCGGCAAACGCCCCTGACGCGCCCGGCCGAGCGCTTGACGCGTCAGGACTTGGGCCGGATCTCGGTGCCGACGAGCTGCTCGAAGACGGTGATGACTGCGCCGATGTCCTGCTCGCCCTTCCCCGCGGCGCGCGCGAGCTCGTAGCACTGGCGAACCGCGGCGGCGGCCGGAGTGGGCACGCGGTGGGACGCGGCGCTGTCGAGGAAGAGGCCCAGGTCCTTTGCCATGAGGTCGATGGCGAAGTGGGTCTCGAAGTCGCGGCGGAGCAGCTGGTTGCCCTTGAACTCGAAGTACGGCGAGCGGAAGCCGGAGGCCTGGATCACCTCGAGCACCTTGACCGGATCGACTCCGGCCTTGGCTGCGAGCAGCATTCCCTCGCCGAAGGCCTGGAGCATGGCGGCGATGAGCGCGTTGCCGGCGAGCTTCACTTGGCTCCCCGCGCCCACCGGTCCGCAGTGGACCCACTTCTCGCCCACCGCGCGGAACACCGGCTC
>AR_comb_assmDRAFT_11066443_pt1 | contig 10218 bp, 9 predicted proteins | sample ArasoioldDNA_FD_10543 | JGI IMG/M metagenome (IMG submission 10543) | reverse complement strand
TGAGTGATGCACCGCCTGGCAAATCGGGCTGGACAGTCGGAATCAATGTGCCAGAAAGTGAAAATGATCTATGGGATAGGAAACTTCAGTTGAAGAATTGCGCTGTATCAACTTCAGGAGATGTATATCGTTATACAATACACAACGGCACAAAATATTCTCACATTATTGATCCGCGAACTGGTTATGGAGTCACTTCTCAACGAAACGTGACGGTAATCGCCAAAGAGGGAGGCTCGGCTGACTGGCTGGCAACCGCCTGCAGCATTTTGCCAATTAAAAAAGCATTGGCTCTTGCAAAAAAAGAAAATGCAGCCTTATTTATTGCAATGTTAATAGATGACAAAGTTGTCACTTACAAAACTGAAAACTTTGACCGTTTTTTCCAGCGAGCGGAATAATGAAGTTTGTTAACTTGCCGGGCCATATGAATGGTAAACTATCTATACTGCTTGTATTCTGTGTACTCGCACAAGGAAAGATCTTATCACAATCAACAGATACGTCTTTCACAGCTTACGAGCAATCAATCCCCGGTTCGTCCATAAAATTCAAGATGGTTCCAATAAAGGGAGGAAGTTTTATCATGGGGAGCCCGGAGGGTGAAAAGGGAAGACACGCTGACGAAGGACCACAAAAAAAATTTACAGTGTCTTCTTTCTGGATGGGTGTTTATGAAGTGACGCACGACGAGTTTGATATTTTTTTTAAGGACAATTCCACCAGCGTGAATTCGGGAACGGATGCGATAACAAGACCGAGTCCGCAGTACGTAGATCTTTCATGGGATATGGGGCGCCAGGGTGGTTTCCCCGTGAACAGCATGCAGCAACGAACAGCATTAATGTATTGTCGCTGGCTTTATAAAAAAACCGGAGTATTTTATTGTTTGCCAACAGAGGTTGAATGGGAATATGCGTGCCGCGCCGGTTCAACGTCAACATATTTTTTCGGCGATAATGAAATCGACCTGCAGAAATATGCATGGTACAAAAAAAACAGTAAAGGAGTCTACCATAAGGTCGGGCAATTGCAGCCCAATGCATTTGGATTGTACGACATGCTGGGAAACGTAGCTGAATGGGTGCTGGATCAATACGATGAGCAATATTTTACAAAAAAGAATGATGGTGAACTAAATCCGGAATCAAAACCCACCAGTCGTCATCCACGACTATTAAAGGGGGGAGCTTATACGGACGAAGCTGTTGGGCTTCGATGCGGGAGTAAAGTAAAATGGTTGGCCGAATGGAACCGTCGAGATCCGCAAATACCAAAGAGTAAATGGTGGCTCACGGATGCGCCCTTTGCCGGATTTAGACTGATCCGTCCGTTAAAACAACCATCTCCTGAAGAGATTGAAAATTTTTTTTCCTCATACCTTTCACTTTAAACTTCACAAATGAATACGAAAAATTCTCGTCGCGAGTTTCTAAAAACGTCCGCCGTGTTAGCGAGCGGGGCAATCGCAATGCCTTTGGAATCGAAAGCAAACTTTTTCAGCGGTGCTGATGATGCCATTAAAGTCGCGCTGATTGGTTGTGGCGGTCGTGGCACAGGCGCCGCAATGCAGGCCTGTCTTACAAAGCAAAATGTAAAATTGGTGGCGATGGCAGATGCATTTCGTGACAGGATTGACAGTTGCTATAAATCATTGACTGCTGACGATATTTCTGAAGGATCAGGGGCTAAACGAAACATTAAAGGCAGAATTGATGTTCCCGAAGAGAGAAAATACACGGGCTTCGATGCTTACAAAAAAGCTATGGCGCACGCCGATGTGGTCATATTGACTACGCCGCCTGGTTTTCGCCCAATTCATTTTGAAGAAGCAGTCAAACAGGGTAAACAGATTTTTATGGAAAAGCCGGTGGCCACGGATCCTGCCGGAATAAAAAGGGTGTTAGACGCAGCGGCCGTTGCAAAGCAAAGAAAATTAAATGTTGTTGTTGGTCTTCAGCGCCATTACCAAAGTTCTTATCGGCAATTGTACGCAAAAAAGAATTTGATAGGTGACATCACCTCAGCGCAGGCATGGTGGAATAATGACGGAGTGTGGGTAAATCCCAGGAAATACAACCAAACGGAAATGGAATACCAGATGCGAAACTGGTATTACTTTGTTTGGCTTTGCGGCGATCATATTGTCGAACAGCACATTCACAATATAGATGTGATCAATTGGTTCAAAGGTGGCTACCCGGTAAAGGCGCAGGGCATGGGCGGCAGGCAGGTACGAAAAGGCAAGGAATACGGAGAGATTTATGACCATCACTATGTGGAGTTTCAATATGCGGATGGTTCAATATTAAACAGCCAGTGTCGTCATATTCCCGGCACGATGAGCAAAGTAGACGAGTTATTAATAGGGACAAAGGGAAGAATCTATTGTGGCGCTGCCTCGATAAAGGATAACTCGGGCAATGTATTATTTCAGTTCGATAAGCAGACAGAAAACGACCCGTATCAAGTGGAGCATGATGAATTGTTTGCAGCAATTGCAAAGGGTGAATACAAATTTGCCGACGCGGAGAACGGCGCAAAAAGCACTATGACTGCTATCTTGGGAAGAATGGCGACTTATTCAGGACAGGTAGTGGAATGGGATACATTAATTAATTCAGGTATCACCGTTATGCCAAAAGTATTTGACTGGGACGCAATGCCGCTAAGTTTGCCTGATGATAATGGCTATTATCCAATTCCCTCGCCGGGCAAAACAAAATATTTCTAACAATTATAAATATGAGTTCTGTTCTTTTTGAAATCAAAGATGCCATTGCCATCATAACGCTCAACCGGCCGGACAAATTAAATTCTTTCAATCGTGAAATGGCATTGCTGATGCAGGAAAAATTGGATGAATGCCAAGGCAAAGACGTACGATGTGTTTACATCACCGGCGCAGGCAAGGGTTTTTCTGCAGGACAGGATCTTTCCGAAGTGACCGAACCCGGTGCACCACGCTTTAATATAATCCTTTCCGAACATTACAATCCTATTGTCAGCAGAATCCGCAAATTAGAAAAACCAGTTGTTGCTGCTGTCAATGGTGTGGCTGCGGGCGCGGGAGCAAACATTGCCCTATGCTGCGATATAGTAGTCGCCGCACAGTCAGCTTCATTCCTGCAAGCCTTTTCAAAACTTGGGTTGATTCCCGACAGTGGTGGCACTTACATGTTGCCAAGGCTCGTTGGCTGGCAAAAGGCTTCAGCATTGATGATGCTGGGAGAAAGAATTTCTGCGGAAGAGGCGGAGCGAATCGGCATGCTCTATAAAGTTTTTCCAGATGAAAGCTTTCCCGAGAATGCGATGAACATTGCAAAGTTCCTTGCTGAAATGCCTACCCGCGGCTTAGCATACACAAAACACGTGTTAAACGGTTCCTGTATTACAAGTTTCGATGAACAAATTGAAGACGAGAATATTTTTCAACAACGTGCGGCTCAAACAGAAGATTACAAAGAAGGGGTAAAGGCATTTATGGAAAAGCGGAGGCCGAATTTCAAAGGACAGTAGAACCACGATTTCCAGGATTACACGGATTATTATGAAATATGAAGAGATTACGCATGAAACAATTGGTTGCGCAATGGAAGTGCACGGGCAGCTTGGTCCTGGCTATCACAGACCTGACAAACACAAATCTTGCCCAAGCGAGAATTAGCTTGAAGCGGGAGGTGTTGAAACAGGTCTGTTAATAAACTTGGGAGCAATAAGTTTGCGATTTAAGAGATTGATCAATAATAAAATTCCTATTCCATAAGTCATCACAATCTTATGAATCCTGAAAATCCTGGTTCTCTTAGTTCTGCCGTTGTTTCCCACATGATGGAAAACGATTTTTTTAGTCAGTGGATGGGTGTGGAAGTGCTTGAAGTAAAGGAGGGCTATAGTCGAATACGGATGACCATTCGCAAAGAAATGGTAAATGGTTTTGGAATTGTGCATGGAGGTCTGCCTTTCTCGCTCGCCGATAGCGCATTTGCGTTTGCTTGTAATAATCGCAACAATTTGTCGGTAGCGTTGGATGTGACAATTACATTTACCCGGGCAGTGAACGTCGGGGATGTATTGACCGCGGAAGCAAAAGAAATTCACAATGGCCGAAGCACCGGGGTATATTTAGTATCTATTACCAATCAAAAAAATCAACAGGTAGCATTATTTAAAGGGACATGTTTTCGAACAGGAAAAAAATTAGTATAGGTTGCCCACTTATTTCTCCGTAAATCGATGTTTGAAAAACCGACGAGCTTCATTAATGAGTATTATTCTCGCATTCGCCATCGTCTCTTCTTTTGGTACGGACGCGCGGGTCAGACTACAAACAAAATCGAGGTGCAACTCCCTGACTAACGATTCATCGGCTTCAAGTGCTCCGCAGAAGGCGCCAACCGGAACTTTGTGCCTATATCCCAATGACGAAAGTTCATTAACGACTTTACCTTCCAAAGTTTGATAATCGATTTTTCCCTCACCAGTTATAAGTAGATCCGCACCATCAATTTTGCTCTTGATTCCACTTGCATTAACAATAAGATCGACGCCTTTTTTCATCTCAACATTGAAAAAGCTCATCAGCCCCGCAGCAATCCCACCTGCAGCACCCGTCCCCGCTATATCGGAAATTTTTTTGCCTGTGTAGTCTTCTAAAACAAAAGCGAAATGCTTCAATCCTTCGTCCAGAAACTTAACCATGCTACTGTCAGCTCCTTTTTGCGGCGCATATATGTAAGCGGCGCCTTGTGGTCCGTACAAAACATTTTGTACATCACAGGCAATTGTGAATTTTACATTCACGGGTGGAAGGGGCGGTATAACCTTCCTGATTGCCTGTAAATTGCCACCGCAGCCATAGAGAGGATTGTCTCCTTCATTTAGAAACTGAAATCCCAGCGCTTTCAGAACACCCATACCCGCATCGTTGGTTGCGCTCCCTCCCAACCCAAGAATAATTTCCTCAGCCCCCCTGTAAATGGCGTCCCTTATTAGTAGTCCAGTCCCGTAGGTGGACGTTTTTAAAGGATTTCTTTCGGCCTGGCTTAATAATTCCAGGCCACTCGCGGCGGCCATTTCAACAATAGCCGTTCTTGTTTGTGCATTCCATTCATAGGCTACTTCAATATCTCGGCCGACGGGATCAGTTGCAGTGCAGTATACCGTTTGAGTTTTCTGGTAGTGCTTCATTACCCGGGCAAAACCATCACCGCCATCAGCCATGGGAAATAAGAATGTTTTTGCGCGGTGCATTGCCTGCCTTATGCCTGTCGAAATAGCATCGCAAACTTCAAAGCTCGTCAGGCTTCCTTTAAACTTGTCCGGCGCTACAACAATTTTCATGCTTAGGCTGTTGACTGTACTCCAATTTAAAACAAACGGGATTAGGATCGTTACTAAATAAGAAAAAGCGATTTTTGAACAAAAAAAATGTTTTACGATTTCAAGGGTTTTGTCCCCGTTGCCGATGAGTCATCATTTGTACATCCTCTTGCGGCTGTCACAGGGAATGTAGTGATTGGTAAGCAATGTTATATTGGTCCCGGTGCTGCGCTACGCGGAGACTGGGGTGCAATTGTGATTGAGGATGGTTGTAATGTGCAGGAGAATTGTGTCGTTCACATGTTTCCGGGTGTAACGGTAGTGCTGAAAGAGTTCGCACATATCGGGCACGGAGCAATCATTCACGGTGCCACTATCGGGAAAAATTGCCTGGTTGGAATGAACAGCGTGATCATGGATAATGTGGAATTGGGAGATGAATCCATTGTCGGTGCGTTGAGCTTTATTAGAGAAGGAGAAAAAATTCCTTCACGCAGCCTCGTCGTTGGCAACCCCTCGAGAATTATAAAACAAGTATCTGATGAGATGATCGGATGGAAAACAAAAGGCACGTATTTGTACGAACGTCTTCCAAACGAGTTGTTCGAAGGATGGAAACCTTGTGAGCCGCTTCGTAAAATTCCTAACGACCGTCCACGACAGGAAACCCTTTACAATACGTGGAATAAAATAAAAAACCGTTGAGCGCTAGCGGGGATCTTTCCAAATCAGCGTTTCGTCAGAGGCCATCCCAGAAAAATTTGAGCAACGTCCATCGCCTTTCCCGCTAATCCCTCCGCTTGGTGCACAGATTACTTTGCAATCCCTATCGTAAACGTAATTGTACTGATCACAACAGTCAGAACTGAAAAGAAAAACATATGATCCTGCGTAGAGGTAGCGATAAACGGTTGCAGGGGGATTATATTTTGGCTGCTGGCTTATCGCTTCTATTTTACTCTGGATACAAGGCGGCAGTTTTATACTTCCGTCTTTTTTGCAGGACTGGGACTGAAGAATCATGAATGAAAAAAAAGCAAAAAGTAACTTCATATCGCTGCTTTGATCATGCAAATTAGCTCTGGTCGGATACAATAATATTGCCAGATAAAATTTTTATAACAATGCGCCCAATTTCATAAAAAATAATTCAGACTAACCTAAAAACGTTGTAACTTAAATGTCCTAATAACAAAATCAAAAACCAGGAGTATGAGAAAAGATTTACTTTACTCGACCTTAGTGTCAGGAACGGCTTTATTGATCACTACCTTCACGCAAGCCCAGGACCGCTTCGCCTTTGCCATCACCGATGTGAATCAGAATACAGGGGGTTGGACCGTATTACGAAAATTAAATCTCCAAACTGGGGTTTATAGCGATGCTTTGTTGAATGGTGTTGACCCGAAACAAGTAGCCTACGACGCTACAACAAAAAGACAAATCGATCCGACGGTTGACGCTCGTTTTAATAATAGTTCGCAGGTTGCTTTCAGTACCGGCGTGGCAGCTATTGCGTACGATAAGAAAAATAATCGTCTTTACTACACACCAATGTTCATTGATCAGCTTCGATACATAGATCTGAAAACAATGCGGGTTTACTACGTCGCTGATCAATCGTTGACGGGTGGAAACGCGCACAATGACGAGGCGCGAATTGTAACTCGCATGGTCATTGCTCCTGACGGTTACGGTTACGCTGTAACAAACGATGCCACATCTTTTATCCGTTTCAGCACAGGAAAAAAACTGGAAATTGAGCAATTGGGTTCGTTAGTAGATGACCCCTCTAATGGCGGAATTTCCTGCCACAACAGATGTAGTAGCTGGGGTGGCGACATGGTGGCTGATGATGCCGGCAACTTGTACATGTTTACAGCCCACAACATGGTGTTTAAAATAAACATCGAAACAAAAGTAGCCACATGGCTCGGTCCAATAAAAGGAGTACCTGATGACTTTACTATGAACGGTGTTGTTGTAACCGATGACGGAAATTTGTTGGCGGGAAGCCAGACATATACAAAGGGTTGGTTTGTTATTGATCCCAAATCATGGCAAGCCACAGCGTACAATTCGCCAAAGGGCGTTTACCTTACGTCTGATCTTGCGAACAGCAATGCCTTATCCACCTCCACGCGCAAAAAGTCTCCAACAGAGATCCCTACGATTTCCCAGCTAGATATGCAACGTTCTAATTTGGTTCAGCTCTATCCAAATCCAATTAGTGCAAGGATCAACCAATTCAAACTGCAGTTCAATAAATTAGAGGCAGGAGACTACACCGTCGAACTAACAAACGTTACCGGTGAGCAGGTCATGAAACAAAAAGTAAGTGTTGCGAGCGACGGATTTATTCAGACAATTAACTTGAAAAAAAATACGGCCCAGGGAATTTATCTCGTGAAAGTTACCGATATTTATGGTAAGTCGATCTTCACCCAAAAGTTAGTGGTCCAGTAAAGAGTCTTCTTCACTGAATCGCAAAAGCGTTGACCCCGTAAGGCCAACGCTTTTTGTTTTAGCTAATTTGCAGTTTTGTGTTGAAGAGAATTTTTTTCTGTCCCCATGATAAAAAAACAAGAGGCTGACTCTTTGAATCAGCCCCTGGTGCAGTTAACTTTACCTGCTACGTCTACTACGACCGCGGCCTGTGCCGCTGCTTCCTTCCCATCTTGCTCGTCCACCCATTCTTGCAATTCGTCTTACTTCTTCACGAGGCATCGCTCCAAATCCCGTGCGTCCGGAACTGCTTCTTCGACCGCTCGAGGTGCTTCTTCTGCCCGAGGACGAGGATCCATTCCGATTTGAACTGCTTCTTCCTCCATAAAAGGATCTTCTTCCACCTGAACTGCTTCCGCTACGGCCGCTGCGATAATCGTAATCATCATCGTCTTCTTCCCATCTTGCGCGGCCACCCCGTCTTCCAATACGTGAATAGAATTCAGGACCATACTCGTCGCTTACTGCCTCTCCGCCCATACGTGCTATGCGCCTCTGTTCCTGCGAATCCATACCAGCAAACCCGCGTCTCGAAGAGCTTGCTCTTCTTCCGGATGTGCTTCTGCCGCGACCTCGTCTACTCCTGCGGTCATCGTCTTCATCTCCATACCCTGAGTCTTCGTAATCGTCATCGTCCCCATACTCGTCCTCGTCACGATCCCGATGTCTGCCGCTTACTCCCTGGTCTTCATCTTCATCATATTCGTCTTCATAATCGTCATCGTACTCGTCTTCATAGTCCCTGCCGCGCCCGCCTCGTGGAGAACGGCCACCTTCACTGGCAATGCGACGCCGGCGTTCCGGATCCATCGAGGCAAAGCCCCTGGTTTCTGATCTTCTTGCCATAGTTGTTGATTTTTGAGGTTAACAAAAAAAGTGAAACTTTCTTGTGGAGCAAATGGCAGCCTGCACCAAGATATGTGGAGGATATTCTACAAAAAGTCTTAGGAAAATCTAACCGTCAACAGTTTCGTAACTGTAAGAGTTATATAGAGCAAATTCATCATGTCGTTTCATTAGTAGCCAGTCATTTCCTTTTTTCATTAGCACAAATTCACCAACCAACTTTTTACCCTGCAAAAAGAACTTTAGTGCTCCTTCCTGTAAACACTCAAGAGCTTCGTACTCTGTTAAGATATTTCCATTGTCATCAATGGGAATGTAATTTCCTTTGTCCCACGCCATCATCGCTGGTTCTGGCAAAGAGTCTTCCAAAATAATTTCAAGCATTTGTTCAGTTTCCATTTCATCTTCCATAGCAAAGCAATGTTCTAATGGATTCATAGATGGAACACCAGGCACTGCCCAGCTTTTTGTGCCATTGAGTTCTATGGTGAAATCAAACCCTGAATGCTCATCTTTACGGTAAATGATAAATCTCAAATGGTCACTATCTGACCTTTTCTGACAAGCCGGTTCTCCTGCATGGAGGGTTCTCAACTCTTTAATCATATGAATTTTATTTGGAAGGTTACATCAGTCTGTGTCAACCATTATATTCCGAAAAAACTTTGCCAAAGCAATGCTCAAAAAAATAATCGCCAGGAATTAATTACCCATCCTTTAACTGACCGCAGAGCCTGTCAAGGTATCAAAAATTTCAATGACTTACTTTTGTGCCTCAAAATTTTTTGTGGAGAAAACCAATTTTGTTGACCAGATCAGGATTTTTTGCAGAAGCGGGCATGGTGGCGCAGGCAGCAAGCATTTTTTGCGCAACAAAATGACTGCTTTTGGTGGGCCGGATGGCGGAGACGGGGGCCGGGGCGGCCATATCATCTTAAAAGGTAACTCCCAGTTATGGACCCTCCTTCACTTGCGGTATTACAAAAATATTTTAGCCAAAAGCGGCGACAGCGGAAGTAGTAACAACAAAAAAGGTCGCGATGGGGATGATATTTTTATTGAAGTCCCTCTCGGCACCATTGCTCTTGATGAAGAAACTCGAAAAAAAGAAGTGGAAATATTAAAAGATGGTGAAGAAATTATTTGGTTAGAAGGAGGCAAAGGAGGCCTCGGCAATACAAATTTCAAGACGGCTACTAATCAGGCGCCTGAATATGCGCAACCAGGCCTACCAGGCACGGAAGGTTGGAAAATTTTGGAGTTGAAAGTGTTGGCTGATGTTGGATTGGTTGGTTTTCCGAATGCGGGTAAATCTACTTTACTGTCCGTGCTCACCGCCGCAAAACCGAAAATAGCCGATTACGCGTTCACGACCCTTACGCCGAACCTGGGAATGGTCGACTACCGCGATGGAAAGAGTTTTTGCCTGGCTGATCTTCCAGGTATCATTGAAGGTGCTGCTGAGGGCAAAGGTCTTGGTCATCGCTTTCTCAGACATATTGAACGTAACCCTGTATTGTTATTCTTAATTCCTGCTGATAGTCC
>AR_comb_assmDRAFT_10002968_pt1 | contig 10219 bp, 8 predicted proteins | sample ArasoioldDNA_FD_10543 | JGI IMG/M metagenome (IMG submission 10543) | reverse complement strand
CGCGGCTAGGCCGCGATCGACGTGACCTTCTGGCTCCAGGTGCCGCTGACATACATGTTGCCGAGGGCGTCGAGCACGAGCTCCGGACTGAAGGTCGTGGGAACGTCCAGATACTTGCAGGCCGCGATGACCTGATCGACGACGAAGCGCGGCTGATAGCAGGCGAGCTGGAAGCCGTTGCTGGTCTGCAGCTCCTCGATCACGAGAGTCGCCACATCGTCGGGCATCTCGACGCCGCGCTGCGTTGCGATCAGGCGGAAGATGCGGCGATACTCCTCGCGGCTCGGCGCCTTGATCTCCAACTTGTAGGGAATACGCCGCAGGAAGGCCGGATCCATGAGGTCGTTCGGCTCCAGGTTGGTGGAGAACACGACGATCTCGTCGAACGGGATCGAGAAGGTCTTGCCGGTATGGAGCTTCAAGAAGTCGACGCGGCTTTCCAGCGGCACGATCCAGCGGTTCAGGAGCTGCTCCGGCTTCACCAGCTGGCGGCCGAAGTCGTCGATGATGAAGGTGCCGCCCAGCGCCTTCATGTGCAGCGGCGCCTCATAGTACTTGGCGCTCTCGTCGTAGCGCAGATCCAGCATTTCCAGCGTGAGTTCGCCGCCGGTGATGATGATCGGCCGCTTGCAGGCCACATAGCGACGGTCCAGGGCCTCCTTGCGGATGGCGTTGTTGCCGTCGTCGCCTTGCAGGGATTTCACTTCCTTGTGGATCGAAGGATCGTAGATCTTGATGATCTGACCATCGACCTCGATGGCGTGCGGGATATAGATGATGTCGGCGTAGATGCGGCTCATGCGCTCGGCAATCGAGGTCTTGCCATTGCCCGGGGGCCCGTAGAGCAGCAGCGCGCGGCCTGAGTTCACGGCCGGACCGATGCGGCGCAGGAAGATATCGGAGACGACGAGGTCGCCGAACTGCTTCGACAGCTCTTCCTTGCCGATGCGCTCGTTGGTGATCTTCTGGCTGACGACGCGATCCTGGAACTCCTCGATCGGAACGGGCGCGACGCCGACATAGCGGCATTGCTCGAGCGCCTCGGTGGCCCAGCGGCGGCCCGTCTCGGTGAGCGAGTAGCGCAGCTCCATCACGGCCTTGCCGTTCGTGCCCATGGCCTCGATCAGCTTGCGATCGACCGCCATCTGCGTCAGTTCGCGCACGACCTGCACGGTGAGGCCGAGATCCTCGGCCAGCTGGGTCAGAAGCTCGCGGCTGGCGACGTACATGTCCTTGATCATGAGCTTCATCAGCTCGACGCCATCGACGCCGGTCGCCTCGATCTTCTTGGGCGCCTCCGGGGCATCGTGGAGGACCGCTTCGATGGTTTCCTGCGAGATCGCCCGCATAGCCACGAGGATGTCGCCGAGGCGGCCGCCGGACTTGGTCTGGTACTCGATCGCGCGCTGGACGTCGGCCTCGCTTACCAGCCCGCGTGCAACGAGAATATCGCCCAATCTCACGTTGGTTCACTCCCCAAATCCCAAGGAACGACGGCCTATACTCCACGGCCGCCACCGGTAACATTGACCGATTGGCGCTTAAGTTCGGGTTAATCCCCGCGGCCCGGGGGCAAAAAAACTGACGAATTGGTAAGGTTGCTTAAGAATCGATTTCGCGGTCAGCCGGGAGTCGCCGTTCCCTGTCGCGAACTGATTTGCCCACAGGTTTGCGGGTCCGCGCATTAACCATTATACCTCGCGCGAGGTTGCGCCGGATGAATGGCTCCGCTCGCCGCTCTTCCGGCTCGCTTGTGGGAGAGAACCAGAGCATGAACGCCTCACTCCACACGATCCCGGCCCGCCGCGGCAAGGCTGCGCATGTCAGGAAGGGCCAGCAGGTCAGAATGATCAACACCCACGGCACGCAGGTCGTGGATACCTGGGCCTTCAATGCCGAGGACCTCCATGAGTTCATGTCGATGGAGCATACGCGGCCGCACATCGGGCACATCATGCCGAAGCCCGGCGACATCATGTACACGAACAAGCGGCGGCCGATCCTCACCATCGTGGAGGACAGTTCGCCCGGCATTCACGACACGATCATCGCGGCCTGCGATCGCTACCGATACAAATTCCTGGGCGTCGAGGGCTATCACGACAACTGCACCGACAACCTCCACTCGGCGATGGCCGAACTGGGGTTGACGCCGCCGGAGGTGCCGAGCCCCTTCAACGTCTGGATGAACATCCCGGTGAAGGCGAACGGCGACATCGCCTTCCTGCCGACCGTGAGCAAGCCGGGGGACCACCTGCTGATGCGGGCGGAGATGGACCTGATCGTCGCATTCTCGGCCTGCCCGCAGGACATCCTGCCGATCAACAACACCAAGCCGACGGAAGCGCATTTCCAGATCGTCTGAGACCGCCCACGGGCGCGGCTGGGGAGCCGCCCGCGGCTACACCTCGACCTGCGCGCCGAGTTCGACGACGCGGTTGCTGGGGATACGGAAGAAATCGGTTGCGCTGACGGCATTGCGCTGCAGCCAGATGAACAGCCGCTCGCGCAGGCCGGACATGTGCGGCCGCTTGCTGGCGACCAGCTTCTCGCGCCCGAGAAAGAACGAGATATCCATCATGTTGAAGGCGAAGCCCATGCGTTCGGTCGCCGCCGCCAGCACGCGCGGCACATTGGGCGATTCGGCGAACCCATAGCGTGCGATCATGCGATGGAAGCCCTTGCCGAGATCGTCGATAGTCGTGCGATCGCGTTCCGCCACGACGGGCACGGATTCGGTCGTCACGCTCAGCAGGATGACGCGCTGATGCAGGACCTTGTTGTGCTTCAGATTGTGCAGGAGGCAGAACGGAACGTTGTTCGCATCGGCCGTCAGGAACACAGCCGTACCGGGCACGCGCACCGGATGCTTGTCGGTGACGCGGGCGAGAAAACCGTCGAGCGGAACGGCCATGTCGCGCAGCTGGGTGACCAGGATCTTGCGCCCGCGCTGCCAGGTGGACAGTACCCAGAAGGTCGCGGCGCCGATCGCCAGCGGGAACCACCCGCCTTCCACGATCTTCAGCAGATTGGAGCTGACGAACAACAGGTCGATGATGAGCAGCCCGCCGAACACCAGCGCCGCCTTCGTTAGGCTCCAGCCCCAATGGGACCGCACGACCACGAAGGCCATAATCGAATCGATCATCATCGTGCCGGTAACGGCGATGCCGTAGGCGCTGGCCAGATTGTCGGAAGACTTGAAGCCGAAGATCAGTATGAGGATGCCGACCAGGAGCATCCAATTGACCTGCGGGATGTAGATCTGGCCCATCTCCGATTCCGAGGTGTGGCGAATCTCCATGCGCGGGCAGATGCCGAGCTGCACGGCCTGGCGCGTCAGCGAGTAGGCGCCGGTGATCACCGCCTGCGAGGCGATGATCGTCGCCATGGTCGACAGCACGACCAGCGGATAGAGCCCCCAGTGCGGGACCAGGCGAAAGAACGGGTTGTCGATGGCGGCGGGGTCGGCAATTAGCAGCGCACCCTGGCCGAAATAGTTCAGCATCAAGGCCGGAAAGACCAGGTAGAGCCACGACACCCGGATCGGCCGGCGGCCGAAATGCCCCATGTCGGCATAGAGCGCCTCGGCGCCCGTGACCGCCAGCACGACGGCGCCCAGGATGACGAAGGTCGCGACCGGCTTCTCGATGAACAGGCCGATGGCGTAATGCGGGCTGAGGGCGCGCAGGACGCTCGGTTCGCGCACGATATGGGCCAGCCCCAGGATTGCCAGCACGACGAACCACACGCAGACGATCGGGCCGAAGAGGGCGCCGACCGACGCGGTACCGCGACGCTGGACCGAGAAGAGCACGACTACGATGACGGCGGTGATCGGGACGATATAGGGCTCGAACAACGGAGTGGCGATCTTCAGGCCCTCGATGGCACTCAACACGGAGATCGCCGGCGTGATGATGCCGTCGCCGTAGAAGAGCGCGGCGCCGGCGACACCGAGCATGAGCAGCACCGCGTGGCGTCGCTTCGAGCCCGGCTTCTGCAGGGCGAGCGCCATCAGGGCGAGGATGCCGCCCTGCCCCTGGTTGTCCGCGCGCATGATAATCGTCGCGTATTTGAGCGTGACGATCATCGTGACCGACCAGAAGATCAGCGAGAGGATGCCGACGATGTGGTCCGGCGTCAGCGGTAGCGGACCGTCGGCGCGGAAGCAGAGCCGCAAGGTGTAGAGCGGGCTGGTGCCAATGTCGCCATAGACCACGCCGATGGCGCCGATGGCCAGCGGCAGGAGCTGCTTCAAACCATCGCGCGGCTTGGCGAGACCGTTGGCGGCAATGGAATTGCTGTGACCGTCTTGCATTTCGTGGAGACGAGCTTCGTTGTCAGCCCTGCCAGTGATCGCTCACCGAATGACACAACCGATTGAAGCGAATTCGTCGCGTGTCTGTTGGACCGAACCTTCGCGGCTGGGATGCGATTGGACCCGTGCAATCGCGGGCCTGACCCGGTCTTCGAAAGGCCTTTCCCATCCAGCGGGGACAACGTAGTGACATGTTATGAACCCCACCTCAACGGCTTTCGCATGGCCGCGATGGCGGCTCGCCGACGACGCACCTCGCCGCCTATCATCGCATTGAAACTGCTTGCGAATCTCCTCTGCAAGTTCGACCCGCGCCCGCCTTGAGTGCCCAGGCGCGGCATGACAGCATCGCCGGGCCATGCCGGAACTGCCTGACATCACCGTCTACATCGAGGCGCTCGAGCGTCGGATCCTGGGCCGGCCGTTGCAAGGCGTGCGGCTCGGCAGCCCGTTCGTGCTGCGCTCCGTCGAACCGCCATTGGCGGCGTTCGGCGGCAGGGTGGTGCGCGGGCTGTCCCGGCTGGGCAAGCGCATCGTCATCGCGTTCGACGGAGAGCTGTACCTTGTCATTCATCTCATGATCGCAGGACGGCTGCATTGGCGCGCGGCGGGCGCGCCGCTGGCCCGCAAGATCGGCCTCGCCGCCTTCGACTTTGCAGAAGGCACGCTGGTGCTGACCGAGGTGGCCTCGAAAAAGCGGGCGTCCATCCACGCGGTGCGCGGGGCGGCGGCGCTGGCTGGGCACGATCCCGGCGGCATGGATGTCTTCGATGCGACCTTCGAGGCATTCCGCGCCGCGCTCGTCCTCGAGAACCACACGCTCAAGCGCACGCTGACAGACCCGCGGCTGTTCAGCGGCGTCGGCAACGCCTATTCGGACGAGATCCTGCATCGCGCCAGACTGTCGCCGATCAGGATGACCCGGAGCCTGGACGATCCGGAGATCGAACGCCTGCTCGCCGCCACGCGCGCCACCCTGACCGAGTGGATCGAACGCCTGCGGCAGCAGACCGGCGACGGGTTTCCCGAGAAGGTCACCGCCTTCCGTCCGGAGATGGCCGTGCATGGCCGCTTCGGCAAGCCCTGTCCGGTGTGCGGCGCTCCGGTGCAGCGCATCGTCCATGCCGAGAACGAGACGAATTACTGCGCCCGCTGCCAGACCGACGGCCGCCTCCTCGCCGACCGCGCGCTGTCGCGGCTGCTGAAGGCCGATTGGCCGCGCACACTCGAGGAAATGGAAGAGCGGCGGGCGAATCGGTAGTGAGCACGCGGGCAGGATGCCAAGAGGATTGCGGGCTGAGGATATGACAATGCGCAAGACCGTTCGCTTCGAGGAGCTGAACACGGCCGACCTCCGGGCTGCCGGATTCGACAAGATCATCCTTCCGATCGGCTCGTGCGAAAGCCACGGCGATCACCTGCCCTTCGGCATCGACGCCATGATCGCCCATGATCTAGCCCTTGCGGTGGCGGCGCGCGTCGAGCGAACCATGGTGTTGCCGCCGATCTGGTACGGTATGAGCCACCACTATCGCCATCAGCCGATGGAAGTATCGGTATCGAACGACACGAACATCGCGGTCTATCGCGACCTGCTGGAATCGATCATCCATTGGGGCTTCAAGAAAATCCTGGTCATCAACGGCCATGACGGCAATATCGCGGGCATCGAGGTGGCGGCGCAGGACATCAAGATCAGACATCCCGAGATCGGCCTCGCCGTGCTTGGCGCCTGGTGGACCGCCGGGTTGGCGATGCTGCCGGAGGACATGTGGCGTCACTACGGCGGTTACGGCCATGGCGGGGAGGCCGAGACCTCCGTCGCCATGGCGGTAGTGCCGCATCTGGTCGACCCGAGCCGGGCGCGCGGCATGGTCGACGAGAAGGATGTTCACGTGAAGGAGTTCTGGAACTACCAGGAGCTGACGGACTACGGTGCGACTGGCCTTGCGACGGCAGCGACGCGCGAGAAGGGCGACCGCTTCAAGGCTGCGCTCGTCGACCATCTCGTGGCGTTCATCGAGCGCAAGGACTCACAAGGCTGGATCATCCCGAAGCGCGAGGCATGAGGAACATGACGATGTTGGATAGCGACGAAGCGACGGCGGCGCGGCGCACCGAGACGAGCGGTGACGACCTTGCCTTCGCGCCGATCCACTTGCTGGCGGATCGGCTAAGGACCGGCGAGGTGAGCGCGAGCGCGCTGCTCGATTGCTATCTGCAGCGCATACGGAAGTATGACGCCAAGCTGCATGCGTTCGTCACGGTCTACGAGAACGACGCCCGCATCGCCGCCGAGGCAGCCGATCGCTCGCTGCGCGCCGGTCAGCGCCTGGGCCCGCTGCACGGCATCCCCATCGCGCTGAAGGACCTGCTGGACATCGAAGGCCGCGTGACGACCGGCGGTTCGGTATTTTGGCGCGACCGGGTATCGTCGGTGACCGCGACGGCGGCACGCCGCCTGGCCGCGGCCGGCATGATCGCGCTCGGCAAGACCCACATGGTGGAGTTCGCCTTCGGCAGCTGGGGCACGAACACGACGATGGGCGCGCCGTGGAATCCGTGGGACCTGGGCACCCAGCGGGCGCCCGGCGGCTCGAGCAGCGGATCGGGCGTGGCCGTCGCCGCGGCGCTGGCGCCGGCGGCCATCGGCAGCGACACCGGAGGTTCCGTGCGCATCCCCGCCGGCCTGTGCGGCATCGTCGGGCTCAAGACGACGGTCGGCCGCGTCAGCAACTACGGCGTCCTCATGCTGAGCGACACGCTCGACACGCTCGGGCCGATGACCCGCGATGTGGAGGATGCGGCGCTCCTGTTCTCGGCCATGCACGGCCCCGATCCCGCCGACTTGCAGACCCTCGCGCATCCGCCCATCGATGTGATGGCCGGCCTGAAGACCGGCGTGGCCGGGCTGCGCCTGGCGGTGCTGCCGGATGAGGAGCTCGGCGAAGTCGATTCCGAGGTAGCCCGCGCATTCGCGAGCGCGCTCGACCTGTTCCGCAACCTAGGCGCGCGCATCGACCGCTTGAAGCTGCCGGCGGCCTATGGTCCGCTGGCCGATCTGACCGGCAAGATCATTGCCGCCGAAGGCTATGAATTGCATCGCAACTGGATCGATCGCGACGACCTGCCGTTCGATGCCGATGTCCGCGGCCGCATGCGCGGGGGCAAGGCCGCACTGGCGGCAGACTATGTTCGCTTGACCGCGGACCGGCGAAAGCTCTGCCGCGAGGTCGATCGGCTATTGAGCGATTTCGATGGGCTGGTGATGCCGACCACGCCGCTGCCCGCAATTCCCCTGACCGAGATCGATCAGAGCAAGGCCCCGATGAGCCGGCTGACGCGACCGATCAACCTGCTCGATCTCTGCGCGCTAGCACTGCCCTGCGGCTTCACGAAGGGAGGACTGCCGATCTCGCTGCAGGTCGTCGGGCGCGGCTATGACGAGGCGCGCGTCCTGCGCATCGGCTGGGCGTTCGAGAACGCGACCGAGTGGCACAGGCGGCGCCCCCCGCTCAAGTGAGGCGGTGACCCTCCCGCGTCAGCTCGTCGACCGTCAGCATGATGCTCTCGCGCAGGATCGCGATCAGTTCGTCGATCTGCGCCTTGGTCATGATCAGCGGCGGTGACATGACATTGAGATGGCCGATCGGCCGCACGATGAGGCCGCGGGCCTCGCAATGATTCGAGATGCGCTTGCCCACATTGACCTCGTCCGGCAGCGGCTCTCGGGTCTCGCGGTCGGCGACGCTTTCGACGCATAGCATGAAATGGCTGCCGCGGACGTCGCCGACCAGCGGCAGCGCTTTCAGCTTCGCCAACTCCTGCTTGAAATAGGGGCCGACCTCGCGCACGTGCTCGCAGATTTTCTCGCGCTCGATGATCTCGATGTTCTTGAGCCCGGCGGCGCAGGCTACGGGATGGCCCGAATAGGTGAAGCCGTGGGTGAACCAGGCATCCGGATCGGGCGCGCTGATCACGTCATGGATCGCATCGGAAAAGATGGCGGCGCCGAGCGGTATGTAGCCCGATGAGATGCCCTTGGCGGTGACGATGATGTCGGGTTGGCTGTCGAACACGGCCTTCGACGCGAAGAAATGGCCGAGCCGCCCGAAGGCGGTGACGACCTCGTCGGCGATGTACAGCACGTCGTAACGCCGGCACAGCTCGGCCGTGCGACGGTGATAGCCCGGCGGCGGCACGATGACGCCGCCGGCGCCCAGCACCGGCTCGGCGATGAAGGCGGCGACGCTATCGGGGCCGATCGTTTGAATAGTGCGCTCGAGTTCGCTCACCAAATGGTCGCAGAACTCCTCGACGGTCATGCCGGCGGGCCGGCGATAGGAATTCGGCGACGAGACGTGATGGACGAAATCGGTGAGGTAGTGGAAATTCGTCGAGCGGTCCGCCCTGCGGCCGGTGAGGGACATGCCGAGATAGGTACTGCCGTGATAGCCGTCGAGGCGCGCAATGATATGCTTCTTCGAGGCGTGCCCGCGGCGCGCGTGATAGTAGTGCGCGAGCCGGATGGCCGTGTCGTTGGCATCCGAACCGGTGCAGGTGTAGCAGACATGGTTGAGATCGCCGGGCGCGAGGGCGGCGAGCTTGGCGGCCAGCTCCGCCGCCGGCGGATTGGTCGTGTCAACGAACGACGAGAAGAAGGCCAGCCGGCGCGCCTGATCGGCGATCGCCTGCACCATCTCCTCGTTGCCGTAGCCGATGTTGACGCACCACAGGCCGCCGATGCCGTCGAGATAGCGCTTGCCCGTGGAATCATAGACATAGGCGCCCTTGCCCTCGGCGATGACGAGCGATCCCTCGGCCTTGAAGGAATCGAAATGCGTCCACGGGTGCAGGAAGTGGTCGCGGTCATGGCGCCAAACCTGATCCGTATTGAAGTTGGAGGGCGCGGGCGCTGTAGTGATTGCCATCTTGCTGAATGTGCTCTGTTGGATCGGGCGGCGGGTCGCTCTACGGCTGGGCATTCTGAATGAGGTAGGTAGCGATGTCAGCCGTCTTCACCTTGTCGAGCTTTTGCTCGTCGCCGGCGAGGGCGCGCTTGACCAGCAGGTGATTGGCCACGTTGCCGATCTTGACCTTGAAGATGCCGATGGCGTCGCGGATCTTCGGGTAGTAGTTGGGATCGACCATTTTTTCCTTCTTGGCCAGCCGCTCGATGGCGTCCGCTTCCTCCAGGCCGTCGACCTCCTGCGCCTTGAGGAGGCGCCAGTCGCTTTCGCCGGCAAAGCCATCGTCATTGAGCGTCTTGATGGCATCGTCGGCGGCGCCTTCGGCGACGCCCAACTTGTAGACATGTTTCGTCAAGCCGACGTCGGCGGCCCAGCCTGCCAGGTTCTTGCTGGTTGCGACGTAGACGGCCGTCATCTGTCCACCAACCTGCGCTGGAGGAGGAGGGACGGGCGTCCCGGTTCATTGGAGGTCCGGAAACTATGCGGCATGATTCGTGAACTCGAACCGCTGTCGGTGAACGGCCTGGATCACTCAGACCCCCATTTGCGAGCGCCACGATCCCGACTCTACAGGCCGGGCGATTCCGCCGCAACCGCCGGCGCGGAGCGCGTAGGTTCAGCCGACTGCGGCCGAGCGGGACTCGAGGAATTCCCGGATGACGCGCGCGACGTCGGTGATGTCGGCCTCCCGGTCGCGACCGACTGGGAAAAGACCCTGCCAAATGGAAGGGTATCGGGACGGGCCGCGGCGCGACGATATGTGATCACATCATCTGTGACCCTATTGACACCGCACCGGCGAGGTCAATCGCGCGCCGGTCGGAGCAGCAGCGTTTCGCCGCCGACGACAGCGCTGAAATCCCCTTCACCGGCGCGCTCGACCAGCGCCAGCAGCACGGCCTCGCCCTGGGATGCGCGATGGGCGGCG
>AR_comb_assmDRAFT_10398825_pt1 | contig 10220 bp, 9 predicted proteins | sample ArasoioldDNA_FD_10543 | JGI IMG/M metagenome (IMG submission 10543) | reverse complement strand
GCGAAACTTTCAAAGCAACCGGCGGGCAAGCCACTGCGAGACAGCAACTGATCGCGGCGGCGAGCCCGTTGCGTTTGGTTCATGAAAACGCTTCGGCCGTGCGGGCTTTGGGCCGTCGGCGTTTCCATTCGTAGTCCTTGCGCAGGCGCGCCTGGTGTTTTTTCACCTGAGATTCGATTTCGTGGAACGCTTTTTTGCAGACCGCGCGCAGGTGTTGGTTGCTAGCGGTAGCGTGCAGCGTGCCGGTCGGCAGGACAAGATTCAACGCGAGTGCGTGTTCCTGGGTGCGGGGAACCTTTGAAAATACCGCATGCAGCTGGACCAAATCGGGTTCGTAACATTTCAAAAGTGTATTGAGTTTGACGACGGCGCGTTCGAGCTCCTTGTCAATGGGATTGTGGCGTTCGACTTCCTTGAAACTGACGGAGAGTTTCATAAGCGCACCTGTAGGAATTTTGAGGGGTAAACTCGCAGGCTTGCGCCGGCGGGTAATCGGGCGAGACGCGGACTGGAGTTCGACGCCGCATCGAGGGGAGCATAGCAAGGGGCAACGTGCGTCGCAAGGAGAGTACCAAGAACGGCAGTACCAAATACCACGCGCAACCATTAAAGCGAGGACGCTCCGGCGAATTGTACTTGGTATTTTATACTTTATGCCTCATTCATGAAGAACGCTGACAAACCAAGCGCCGAGCAGAGTCGACCTGCTGGCGGTCCGGTGGTGCGGGTGGGGCCGGCCGGTTGGTCGTATCCGGATTGGAAGGGATACGTGTATCCGGAGCGAAAGGCGAAGGGGTTTCACGAAGCTGAATACCTGGCGCAATTTTTCGACACCATTGAGATCAACACGAGTTTCTACGGGCCGATACGCCCGGAGCATGCGAGGCTGTGGCTGGAGAAGGTGGCGGCCAATGCGCGATTTATGTTTACCGCAAAATTGCTGCAACGGTTTACGCACGATTTGACGGCTTCTACGACTGATGAAAAAGAAGTGCGGGTTGGCTTCGACGTGCTGCATGCGGCGGAAAGACTGGGAGCGGTGTTGCTGCAGTTCCCTTTCTCGTTTCATAGGACGCAAGAGACGACCTCTTACCTGGGAAAATTGCTCAAGAAATTTGCCGGGTATCCGCTGGTGGTGGAGGTGCGGCACGCGACGTGGAATGTTCCAGAAGTGTTCGAGCTGCTGCGCGAGCGCGGCGTGGGGTTTTGCAACATTGATCAGCCACTGATCGGAAGATCGCTGAAACCGTCGGCGGAAAGGACGGCCCCGGTTGGATACGTGCGGCTGCACGGGCGCCGGTATGACACGTGGTTCACCGACGATGCGGATGTGCCGCAGCATGAGCGGTATAACTATCTGTACTCGGACGAAGAGCTGCAGCCGTGGGCTACGCGCGTGAAGCAAGTGGCGGAGGACGCGAGCGCCGTTTATGTGATCACGAATAATCATTATCAGGGCAAAGCCGCCGTGAATGCGCTGGAACTGATTGCGATGCTGAAGAATGCGAAGGTGAAAGTGCCGGAGCAGCTGCGGGAGAGGTTTCCGGAGCTGGAAAAGATTGCGGACGAAGGGCCGCGAGAGCCGAAGCTGTTTTGACGAGCCGGAAGGCGAATGACCCGCAGAGGCGCTGAGCCGCAGAGAGCAAGAGAAACGAGGAAAGAAGGGCTTCTAGGGGTGGTTTTCGCAAGAGTGACGGTGGCGAGTGCCAGGACGGAGAAGCGGGCGCGCATTTCGCCACGCAGCGCGCCGATAGTGCACCCGAGGATTTACATCTAAGGGTTCTTACTGCATCGCTCGAGAGAACTGCGCTTGAACTTCACTACTTGCCGGATCTCGTTCGGCGCTCGGGCTTCTCGATTCTGGGGAGCGCCAAGAGATTTTTCTTGCGCAAGCAAGGCCACAGAGCTGCTGATCCTAGAAAGGCGAGCAACCAAGTTCTGACCTGGCGCGGGGCTTGTTCAGGATTTCAGGACTTGAGGAGTTCGGGGTTTAGGGGGTTGGGAGCGCGCTGGCCCTGGAAGAAGGCGGCGATGTTTTGGGCGGCGGTGAGGGCCATTTTTCCGCGGGTTTCGATGGAAGCGGAGCCGAGGTGGGGAGCAAGCACCACGTTCGGGCGTTTGAGGCCGGGGTGGACGAAGGGCTCCTGTTCGAAAACGTCCAGGCCAGCACCGGCAATCTTTTTTGATTCGAGGGCATGGACTAGCGCGGCTTCGTCAACGACAGGTCCGCGGGAAGTGTTGATGAGAAAAGCCGTGGGCTTCATGCGGAAGAATTTGGGCGCGTCGAAGAGCTGGCGAGTGTCGCCATTGAGCGGAACGTGGAGGGAGATGAAGTCGGATTCGGCGAGGAGAAGGTTCATGTCGCGGAATTCGGCGTTGAGTTGTTTTTCGATCTCGTCGGCGACACGCTTTCGGCTGTTGTAGATGATTTTCATGCCGAAGCCCTGCGCGCGGCGGGCTACGGCCTGGCCGATGCGGCCGAAACCGACAAGGCCCAGAGTTTTCCCCCAAACGTCGGTGCCGCAGAACTGGTCGAAGTTCCAGCCCTGCCAGTTCCCTGCCCGCACGTAATGATCCGCCTCGACGACCCGTCGCGCGACAGCCAGCATGAGCGCCCAGGCGAAGTCGGCGGTGGTTTCGTCGAGTACGCCAGGAGTGTTGGTGACGAGAACGCCGCGGCGAGTGCAGGCGGGGATGTCGACATTGTCGTAACCGACGGCAACGTTGGCGACGATACGAAGCTTGGGAGCGGCGCGGAGGGTGTCTTCGCCGACGCGTTCGGTGAGCAGACAGACCAGACCCTCCTTGTCTTTGAGGCGGCGCAAGAGTTCGTCTTTAGGAGGGCGGTCCTGTTTGGACCAGAACTCGCAATCGCAAGCGGACTGGAGGAGGGTTTGGGCTTCGGGATACAGCGGGTGGGTGATAAAGATTTTGGCTTTCGGCATGGTCGCTCGTGCTGGTGATTGAAAAATACGGTAACACAGGCGGGACAGAGATTGCGGGATTTGCGGGAGGCGTTGCGAATTACTATAGTGGCGGGGAGAAGACGAGAAGATTGCCACAGATGCCCAGGGACACCGAGATTAGGAAGAAGAAGGAAATTGGAAGCAAGAAAGGAGAGGAAAGAAAAGGCGATTGTCGCATAGGGACGCAGAGGCGCAGTGTAGAACCTCGCGAAAGTAAAGAAGAGGCGGAGATAGAGATCGAAAAAGCGGGGTAGAGGGCGGGAGCGATTTGAACAAATCGATTGTTTCAGAGTTGGAAAAAATTGTGGGGGCTCGGAATGTGCTTTCGCAGCCCGAGGACCTGGTCTTGTATGAGTACGACGGTTCGGTGGAGAAGGCGCGGCCGGAGGTAGTGGTGTTTCCGTCGAGTACGGCGGACGTGGTGCTGATCGTGAAGCTGGCGGTGAAGCACGACGTGCCGATCGTGGGGCGGGGAGCGGGAACGGGGCTTTCCGGCGGGGCGCTGGCGCGAGGCGGCGGCATCATGCTCGCGTTCGGGCGGATGAACAAGATTCTGGAGGTGGATTTTGAGAACCGGCGAGCCGTGGTGCAGTCGGGAGTGGTGAACTTTGATTTGACGCGCGCCGTGGAACACGCGGGATTTTATTTTGCACCGGACCCGTCGAGCCAGAAGTCTTGCACGATCGGCGGGAATGTGAGTGAGAACTCGGGCGGGCCGCACACTTTGGCATATGGGGTGACGAGCAGCCACGTGACGGGGCTGGAGCTGGTGCTGCCGAACGGCGAAGTGCAGCGAATTGGCGGGAAACTGAGCGATCCGCTGGGTTATGACTTGTGCGGACTGCTGGTGGGAAGCGAAGGGACGCTGGCGCTGGTGACGGAGATTGTGGCCAAGCTGTCGAAGAAGCCCGAGGCGATCAAGACGCTGCTGGCGATTTTTGAAACGGTGGACGACGCTACGGAGACGGTGACGGAGTTGACGGCGAGGGCGATTACTCCAGCAGCGTGCGAGATGATGGACGGCTGGACGCTGCGCGCGATTGAGGACTACGTACATGCGGGATTTCCACGAGATTGCGGCGCGGTGCTGCTGATTGAGATTGAAGGACTCGCGGAGGCGGTGGCGGGGCAAGCGGTGGCGATTGATGAGATTTGCAAGTTGCATCAGGCGCGCGAAGTGCGTACGGCGAAGGATGACAAAGAGCGCGAACTGTTGTGGAAGGGGCGGAAGACGGCGTTTGGAGCGCTGGGGAGATTGTCGCCGAGCAATTACGTGCTGGATGCGGTGATTCCGAGGTCGAAATTGCCGCAGGCCCTGCGCCGTGTGCTGGAGATTGGGAGAAATTGCGGACTGCAGGTGGGGAATATTTTTCATGCGGGAGATGGGAATTTACATCCACTGGTGCTGTTTGATCCGCGCGATAAAGAGCAATTCGAAAAAGCGGTGAAGGCTTCGGAAGAGATCGTGCGCTACTGCGTGTCGATTGGGGGCGCACTGACGGGCGAGCATGGCGTCGGAATGGAAAAGGCGGAGCTGATGACGCTGATGTTTTCGGAGGCGGACTTTGCGCTGATGCGGCGAGTACATGCGCAGTTTAATCCGACCGGGCTGCTGAATCCGGGGAAAGTATTTCCGATGGGAAAAGGATGCGGGGAGACGCGCGTGCGGACTGGCTCGATGGCCACTTCGATGCATGCGGGAACGCCGGCAGGAGCGCCGGCGTGAGTACCACGACGAAAGTCACGGTAGCCACGCGTATGGAAGCGACGGTGGGAGCGGAGTTTGTTCGAACGGACGCCGGTGCGGTGGCGGGGTATGTAGTAGATGGCGTTTCGCCGAAGATGATAGCGCGGCCGGAGAATGCGGCACAGGCGGCGGAAGTGGTTCGAACGGCGATGGAGGAAAAGTTAGGTGTGATCGCCTGCGGTGCGCGGTCGGCAATGGGCGTTGGGATGCCGCCGACGGATTACGATGTCGCGCTGGACATGACGCGGCTGACCGGCATTGCGGGTTACGACGCCGGGGATTTGACGGTCAGTGTAAACGCCGGAATGCCGCTGGCAGAATTGACGCGAGTGCTGGCAGAGCACAAACAGTTTTTGCCGCTGGAGGTGCCTTTTTTTGAAAAGGCCACGATCGGTGGCGCGATAGCGTGCGGGCTCGATTCGCCGCTGAGGCAATTTTATGGAGCGCCGCGGGACTTTTTGATTGGGGCGGAGTTTGTGGATGGGACGGGAGCTCAGGCGAAGAGCGGCGGGCGGGTGGTGAAGAATGTTACGGGCTACGATTTTCACAAATTGCTGAACGGGTCGCTGGGAACGCTGGCGGTGGTTACTCGGCTGAATTTTCGGACGTATCCCGTGCCAGCGGCGAGACGCGGATTTTTGGCGTCGTTTGCGGATGACTTGGGCACGCTGAAGTTCGCAAAGCAGATCGCGGCTTCGGCGCTAACGCCGATCGTGGTGGAAATGCTTTCGCCGGAGTGCGCGGGGCTGCTGTTTGCGCGGTATGCGCCATTTGCGTCGTTTTGCGCGGCGCAGAGCCGTGGCGAGTGGACCTTGTGCGTGGGGTTCGAGGGGAGTGGCGAAGTTTGCGAGCGGTATGCGCGCGAGTTGGCGCGAATGGCGCGCGAGGCCGCCGCGCAGAATGCCGTCGCGATGCATGATGAGCAATTCGCCGCGATGTTGGAGATCTTGCGCGAAGCGCCGGTAACGATGCGGGACGCCGCGGCAGACGCGGTGGTGATGCGGTTTGCTGCGCTGCCCTCGCAACTGGGGGACCTACTGCGGGCGGTGCGGAGTTTTGCGGGATCGTCGTGGATGACCGCGCCAGTGCTGGCGCGCAGCGAGTCGGTGGTGTACATGGCATTGTTGCCGCGCGCCGGAGATGACACGGTGCCTAAGCAGATGGAATATTTTTGGCAGAGCGTGGGATCGCTGCGGAGCAAACTGGAGTTTCGCGGATCGATGGTGTTCTGTCCGGCGAAGTGGAAAGCTGCTTTGAACGTATGGGAGCATGTAGATTTTGATTTGGAGATGGAACGGCGCGTGAAAAAGGCGTTCGATCCGAACGGGGTGCTCGCTCGCGGGCGGTTTGTGGGAGGAATGTGACCACATGAGCGAGACAACCATTTCCCAGGGGTCAGGGGTTCCCGGGCTGCAGCCAAGTTACGAAGATTATGCAAGGTGCGTGCACTGCGGGCTGTGCCTGAATCATTGTCCTACCTACAAGTTGTGGCATCTGGAGGCGGATTCGCCACGCGGGCGAATTTTCCAGATGATTCGCGTGAAGGACGGCGAGGCGCCGGTCAACGCGACTTTCGTTGAGCACATTGATAAATGTCTGGATTGCCGGGCGTGCGAGACGGCATGCCCCTCCGGCGTGGAATATGGAAAGCTGGTGGAGTTTGCGCGGGCGCGGATTGCGGTGGAGTACAAGCGGCCATTTTTTTCGCGTCTGGCGCGGAAGTTTGTCTACCGGTGGCTATTACCTCGACCCGGGCGAATTGCGTTTTTCGCGCGGCTGTTTCGGATTTATCAGAAGTCCGGCTTGCAGACGCTGGCTCGCAAGACCGGTGTGTTAAGGGCAATGGGGCTGGCCGAGCGCGAAGCGCTGATGCCGCGAGTGGACGATGAATTCTTCTTTCGCCGACTGGGCAAGACCTTTCCTGCGCTCGGCGAAACAAGAGCGCGGGTGGCGTTTTTTGGGGGATGCCTGGCGCAGGTGATGTTTGCTGAATTAAACGAAGCGACGATCCGCGTGCTGACGGCGAATGGTTGTGAGGTGACTGTGCCACGACAGCAGGTTTGTTGCGGAGCCCTGGCTTCGCACGCCGGGGACCGCGAGGCGGCGAGGGGCGGGGCGCGACGGAATTTGCGCGCGTTTGGCGGAGACGAGTTTGACTCGATCCTGACGAACGCGGCCGGTTGTGGTTCGACGTTGAAAGAATATTCGCATCTGTTTTCGGAAGGCGAGCCGGAGTATGAGGCAGCGAAAGAGTTCGAATCGCGGGTGCGGGATGTGACGGAGTTTTTGAACACGCTGGGACTGGTAGCGCCGATGAAGGGGCTTGCGACGCGGATAACCTATCAGGATTCATGCCACTTGCTGCATGGCCAGAAGGTGCGCGAGGCGCCGCGCAGGCTGCTAAAGGCGATGCCGGGGATCGAGTTTGTGGAGTTGCCGTATTCGGAGATCTGTTGCGGTTCGGCGGGCGTGTATAACGTTACCGAGACCGAGGCGTCGATGGAACTTCTCGCCGAAAAAATGAAAAACGCGGCGGCCACGGGCGCGGAGACTATCGTTACGGCCAATCCGGGATGCCTGCTGCAAATGAGGGCCGGGGCGCACATATACAAGACCGGGCAGAGGGTTTTGCACGTAATGGAATTGCTCGACCGGGCGATACTGGATCAGGCGATAGAGGAGGCGAGCGCAAAATGACGTTGATCAACATCCGTCAAAATTAATCAACGTTCGCCAATAAGATAACGGCAACCGCGAGGGCCCATGCGAGCGGAATGGGTGGCCCCAGCGGGAACATCGCAGCGGTCGCCGGCGCGATACGTCTTCGCCTCGCCGTGGAGGATGAGCGTCATTTCCCCGCTCAAGATCACATGCGCGGTTTCTTCGGCGTGCTGGTGATCTGGATAGAACGCATTTGGACCGTCCTGCCATACGTAGGTGTGGCAAAAGCCTTCGTCCTGCAGGCCTGCAACGACCGCCTTCTCGTCTTCTTTCGCATCCATGTCAATTGGATACTACGGCGCAAATTTCGGTTTTCTCACGGCGGTATGAATTTTTTGAATAGAAGAATTTACGGAGTCCAAAGACAGCGACGCCCTCCTCGCTTCCGTTTCTGGCCACGGAAGAAAGAAGGGCGCACTGTCTTCAGGAGAGAAGATCTTGGCGACGGGCTAGATTTCCGGTCCGCCAGGAGCGTCGGCGGGCGGTGGAGGCGGTTCTCCTCCGTTACGCATACGGCCATTTTTGATGAACATGCGCTTCGCCGGAGCTTCCTTCACGGTGTAGTCCGAGGGGACGGTAAAGAGATTCGCGTTCGGAGCGTTGCGCTGGATGCTAGTGACCGAGTACAGAGTCTGGCCAAACATTGGGTCGGTACGCTTACTTTGCACGACCATCTGCAGGTCGGGCGAGTACCACTCTTCTTTCACGATGGTGAGAGCCTTGTCGTTGCCTATCTGGCCTACTGGGATAGTACGTGTGTAACGGGTGCCCTCGGCATTTACGCCACTGATGGTTTGTGTGCCGAGGGATTCCTTTTTCAAGTTGGCGTTATCTTCGGGCCCGAATTTTTCATACTTCACAACGCCGCCGGGGCCGGCTTCAAACCTGACGTCCGCTCCGGGGCCGGGACCAGCTCCCGTAGAAAACTTGCGTGGCCCAAGTCCCCCTTTATGAACAGGAAGCTTGTAAGCGACCTTTTGATCTGGATTCAGGTCATAGGTTGTTCCCGCAACGGGATCAGAAATCATAATCACGGTATGCGGTTTGCCGCTGGCGGCAAGAGGACCGATAGCCGGCAGTGTGGCTTCTTTGCGGAAGCGACCTTCTTCATCGCGATAGAGATTGTTCTGGAATTTGTGAGTAATGGTAGTGCCGTCAGCGAGAGTCTGCTTGGTTTCGCCAGCTGAAACAGCGCTGAACGGAGCGCCTTTCACAACCTTGCCACCGCCAACACCGCCGAAGCCGAGCAGTTCGACTTCGCCACCGAAAGCGACGGTGGCAGGCCCCATTCCGGGCATGCCGGGTTGAACCATAACCACCTGGCCGCCTTCCGGCGCCGGTCCTTCTTGTCCCTGTGCCCGCGCGCAGAGAACGAGCGAAAGCGCACTACCCAAGCCAAGCGCCCAACGTACCGTTGATTTCATGCTAGTGTCTCTCCTCTTCTCTCCGTTATCCCACCAATACATTCAACTTTCTATTGAAGCGTAGAGTCCAATTGCGAGTCGTCGTGAAGACGAACAGCCTGTGGCACGCCGTCCTCTCCTACCAAAAAATCGACCTGCACCCACTCGGCGGCGCGGTCCTGCGCGACCGGTAAACCAAAGCGCCCCAATGCACCGCGCTGCATACGCACCTGAAGGATCTCCCGATTTTCGTACGGACTCGGCATGCTGGCGGGCAAGCGGGTGAACGCGCCGCTGTCTGAATCGGCAGCCAGCAACATGGGGCTGTCTGGCGCAATCGTCCCCGAGCGTGAACTATTGGAGACCGCTGCTTTGTTTACGATTCTGCTCGGAGAGCCATCGCGCCAGTGCATCCAGCCGACGGCAACGGCCAACGCGCCGGCTGCGGCAAGCGCCCAAGGGGCCATCGCGACGGTGCTGCGAGGAACGCGAGCCTCACGGCGAGTGCGCAGCTCTTGCTTCAAGCGCATCTCCACGCGTGCCGGCGCAGACAGGAAGCGCGTATTTTCCTGCAAAAGCCGAAGATCCTGCTGCAGTTCGCGCCACGACTGCAACAAGGCGAAACAGCGCTCGCAGCTTGCTGCGTGTTCCCTAGCCGATACGGCTTCTTCCGGCTGGGCGTCAGGTCGATCCATGTCCAAGCCCAAAAGCTCGAACTGTTCGCAACTCATCATTCTCGTTATTTTCGTCACTGCTTCCTACTTCCTTGACTGAAGGCTATTTCGCGCCGGCGCTGGCTCGGCGTGGCGCGTCGCGCAGAAGCTCAAGCTTCGCCAGCAACAACGCACGACCGCGGTGCAGCCGGGATCGAATCGTCCCCACTGGGCACCCGCAAGCCTGCGCCGCTTCTTCGTAACTCATTTCTTCCAGCTCGCAGAGCACGACGGCCTCGCGAAACTCTGTGGGGAGGCCGAGGACGGCTTCTCGTACCTGTTCGATGCGTTCGCTTTTTTCGGCAATCATCATCGGCGTCAAAGGATCCTCGGGCTCTCTCCAAGTGGTTCCATGCGCGTTTATGGCGTCCAACGAGTCCTCTCGCGGCAGCCGCTCGAGGTGTTTCATAACGCGATTGCGCGTAACGCCAAACAGAAACGCGCCCAGCGCACCCCGATCCGGCTGAAACTTTTGCGGCTCCCGAATGAGCAAGAGAAAGACTTCTTGCACCACCTCTTCCGCAGCCCAGGGCGAACCAGTCATGCGCAGGGCATAGCGGTAAAGGGACGCCTGGTGTTTCTGGTAGAGAACGAGAAAAGCCCCTTCGTCTCCACGCACCGCCCGCTTGAGCAGCGCAGGCTCTTTCTCGTCCAAGATTTTCATCACTCG
>AR_comb_assmDRAFT_10317543_pt1 | contig 10220 bp, 6 predicted proteins | sample ArasoioldDNA_FD_10543 | JGI IMG/M metagenome (IMG submission 10543) | reverse complement strand
GACTGTACTGGAACTGTTAGAAGTTACAGTTATGACAGGCAGGAAACCCCTGAGGGGAAGGCTCCACGAAAACAAAGACTTTGAATCTTGAAATTTCACGCACCGAGCAAGATAGAATCTTTAGCTGTACAAAAAGGAAACGAATCATGCCTGCTTCCATCGAATTGAAGCGACGTCTGCGTTGGGCCGACGCCGATGCTGCCGGACGGCTGCACTTTCCACGCATTTTCGAAATCGTGGAAGAGGCGGAAAGTGAACTCGTGCGCCGGATTGGATGGCCAATGAATCGGAGCATGGGGTACGATTTTCCGCGTGTAAACGTGGAGTGTCGATTCATGCGCGTGCTCGAACTTGACGCGCTTTTCAAGCTTCGCCTCGTAGCGGGAAAACTGGGTCGCACTTCTATAACTTATAACTTTCAAGTCTTTGATTCGGTCGGTGAGCTTGCCATTGACGGTATGATGACACTTGTAGTGTTACAAAACGGAAAGCCCACTGAGATTCCGTCGACCCTTCGCGCGGCTCTCGAAGGTGAAACGCCGGGAATGGAAATTTAGATTCGCGTGGCCGCAAATTGAGAGAATAAAACGGTGGTCCATTGTGAAGTTCAATGCCATCTTTACATGTTATGTCTACTGCCCAACAAACGTTGCAAAGCAAAATCAAAACTGCAAAAGAAAATCTCGATTCCTGGCTTCGCGAGGTGGTCGACTGGCACTTTGACCCGGCTACTGGCTGTCCATTCTGGCGGAATTATGCCGAAACACTGGGCTGGGATCCGCGCCGCGAAATTAAGAGTTACGCCGACCTCGCGCGCTTAGGTCCTTTTCAAGATGAATGGCTCAGAGGTGGACCAGTTCGTCGCTGGGTGCCGCAAGGATACACCGGCAGACCCGTATATACATTTGAAACCGGTGGCAGTACGGGGGTGCCCAAGTCGCGGATCAATATCGAAGATTTCCGTATCGACTATGAGGCTTTTAGCGATACGTTACCGGAAGAGTTCTTTCCAAAAGGTTCAGATTGGCTATCACTTGGACCAACTGGGCCACGTCGGCTGCGACTGGCAGTCGAACATCTGGCCCAACACCGCGGCGGCATTTGTTTCATGGTTGATCTTGATCCGCGCTGGGTGATCAAGCTGCTGAAGATGGGCCAACCTAAGATGGCTGAACTGTACAAACAACATGTGGTGGAACAAGGTCTGACATTGCTTCGAGCCCACGAAAACATCCGCTGCCTATTCACTACTCCTAAACTGCTTGAAGCACTGTGTGAAAAAGTGTCGTTGAAAAAGTCGGGCATTAGCGGCGTTTTCTGCGGTGGCACCGAAATGACGCCTCAGTTTCATCGTTTTGCCGTGGAGGAACTTCTGGAAGGCGCATACTTTGCCCCAACTTACGGAAATACTCTAATGGGGCTGGCAGTGCATAAGGCCCGGCAGAAAGAAGACAACTACGCAGTAATCTACTATCCGCCTGTGCCCCGGGCGGTGATTGAGGTGGTTGATCCTGAAAATCCAGATCGAGTTGTCGAATACGGCGAGACCGGTAGAGTGCGTTTAACCACGCTCACGAAAGAATTCTTTATGCCTCGTTTTCTGGAGCGCGATGAAGCTGAACGCGAACCTCCTTGCGAACAGTATCCCTGGGACGGCGTTCGGAACGTTCGACCATTCTCGAAGTTACAAGCTAATGTGGTTGAGGGAGTGTATTGATTGCCGATTGCCCGATGCCGATTGGCCGATTTCGCTTGGGCGAAGGATCTGTTTGTCTTTAGGGCACCATCAACGAGCGAAATCGGCAACGTATCCCACAAAATATAACTACTATGCTTCACGTTCCTATACTCCGGCGCGGTGAACCTTATAAGAGTTTGGATGTGGCAATCGCGCCTCATTACAGAACGCGCGAGTCGTTTGTGGGCGTGAGTCAAGCAAACGCCGGTTTGATTCGGCGAGACCTGCTGAACCAAAAGTCTGCATATGAAAAACTCGCGCCATTTTCTACTGCCGAATTATTGGAGGTCTGCCGGCGGGCCGCTGACAGTTTCTTAAATGGAGATCTTAAGCTTGGTGACAATATTCAGTCCCCTGATGACTACGTGAAACAAGTCTCTGCGACAACGGGAATGCCTCACGCGCTGGTCCGCCGCAACATGAAAAAAATTCACGGTGTGCTCGCCGAAGTCCGAAGCGTTCTCAACGGACTAACAAGGAGTATTGACTGGGACTTACTGGACCGGGGGTACGGAGAAATTCATGGCCGAGCGGTGAGTTTCTATCCACGTACTGAATCGCTGGGTGTCGTGCTGCCAAGCAATTCACCTGGTGTGCACTCGTTGTGGGTACCATCCATTCCTTTGAAGATTCCACTGGTCCTGAAACCTGGTAGCGCAGAGCCCTGGACACCATACAGGATCATTCAGGCTCTCATCAGCGCCGGGGCACCGCGCGAGGCGTTTTCGTTTTATCCAACGGACCATGCTGGTGGTGGGGAGATTCTCAGCCGTTGCCGCCGAGGCATGATCTTCGGCGATGCGAGTTCCACAGCTGTCTGGAGTAACGAACCACGGATTCAAGTTCATGGTCCCGGCTTCAGCAAAATATTGATTGGGCCAGACTTGGTCGACGATTGGGAGAAGTTTCTCGACGTCATGATCAGTTCAGTTGTTGAGAATAGCGGACGCTCATGTATTAATGCCTCAGGAATCTGGGTAACTGACCACGCCGAAGAAATCAGCGAGGCACTGGCCGAACGGTTGGCTGCAGTTGTGCCCCTCGCAGAAGACGATCCGGAGGCACAACTGGCCCCTTTCGCAGATCCAAATGCAGCGACACGCATTTCGAGCCTGATAGATCAGGGACTGACCGAGCCTGGTGCACGTGAAGTTACTGCTGGCTTTCGTACGGGCGAGCGACTCGTTGATTACGACGGATGTAGATATCTCTTGCCGACGGTGGTCCTGTGTGAGAATGCAGAACACGGAATGGCGAACCGCGAATACATGTTTCCGTTTGCCAGCGTTGTAAAGGTAGATGCAGATCAGATTCCGAAAGTGCTTGGTCCGAGTCTGGTGGTTACGGCAATTACCGGTGACTCTGAGTTAACGCGGCGGATAGTTACATCGTCGAATGTCGATCGACTGAATATTGGAGCCGTGCCGACAAACCAGATCAGTTGGGACCAACCACATGAGGGCAATCTCTTCGAACACCTTTATGGGCGTCGAGCGTTTCAGCGTGTAGTCGCTTGAAGCGAGGATGACATTCAGTTGTCCTCCCTCCCCGACGGATCCAAGATCCTGAAAGGGCGCCGCTCTCCCAGAGTTGCCGCGAGAACTTTACAGTCATCACACGAGATGAAGATTCTCTATCTGACAGGTGGGGCCGGACAGATGTATTGCGGCAGTTGCCTGCGCGACAATGCGTTGGCGACTGAGCTCATTTCGCGCGGACACGACGTAACGCTCTTACCTGTGTACACTCCCACGCTTACAGATGAGGCAAATGTGAGCCATGAGAAAGTTTTCTTCGGCGGAATCAGCGTTTATCTCGAACAGTACCTGTCGATTTTCCGCAGCTCGCCGAAGTGGTTGGACCGTTTGTGGGATTCGAAGGCGATGTTGAACCTGGCATCGCGTCGATCGATCTCCACCAGTCCAAAGATGTTGGGAGAAATGACAGTCTCAATGCTCAAAGGTGAAGACGGTTTCCAGCATAAAGAAATTACCAAGCTACTTGACTGGCTAAAGACTGAAGATAGCCCGGACATAGTAAGTTTGCCCTACTCACTTTTGCTTGGCCTGGCCAAGCCAATCAAGGAAGCGCTTGAACGACCGATTTGCTGCACACTACAGGGCGAAGATCTCTTTCTTGAAGGGTTGCAGGAACCATACCGCTCTGAATCTAAGGAACTAATTCGCAAACACCTCCAGCATATCGACGCTTTCATTGCTGTCAGTCACTACTATGCGCGATTTATGCCCGAATATCTGGGAATTCCACAAAATAAGATTCGCGTAGTACCGCTCGGAATCAATGTCGAAGGCTACGACAAAAGAGTACGTACCACTTCTGAGCACTTTACGATCGGCTTTTTTGCGCGCATTGCTCCGGAAAAAGGATTGCACGTTCTGGCTGATGCCTATCGTCGTCTTCGGAAAGACGGGAGATTAACCAACGCGCGCTTGGAAGCTGCCGGGTACTTAGCGCCTGAGCATCAAAAGTACCTTGATGATATCCGTGCTGAAATGAATCTGGCTGGCCTGGCCGCTGAGTTTACCTACAACGGTGTACTCGACCGGGAACAAAAGATTGCGTTTCTGCAAAGCATGGATGTGCTTTCGGTACCCGCAACTTACAACGAGCCAAAAGGAATGTTTCTACTGGAGGCGATGGCGTGCGGCGTTCCGCTGGTCCAACCTCGGCGAGGCGCGTTCACGGAGATTATGGAAACAACTGCCAGTGGCCTATTAGTCGAACCTGATGATGTCGAAGATTTAGCTGAAGGAATTCTGATGATGGCCCGCAGTCCGGAGCTCGTGAAGAAATTTAGCGAGAGTGGTTTTGTCAAAGTTCGGGAGTTCTATACTGTCGCACGGATGGCCGACGGCGCGATCAAGGCCTACGAGAGTGTGATTAAACCGGGTTGCGGAGGAGTTTGTGCTCAAGGTTGAGAATGTTTCCAAAGATTACCCGACACCAAGAGGGCCACTTCGCGTTTTGTCAGCCGTCTCGCTTTCGCTGGAGATGGGTGATGCAGTGTCGATCATGGGTCCGTCGGGCACGGGAAAGAGTACCTTGCTTTACATCGTCGGGGCGCTTGAACCACCAACTGAGGGCAATGTAACGCTCGATGGTCAGAATCCATTTGCCCTGAACGAAACGCAACTTGCCGCGTTTAGAAACAAGGAGATCGGGTTTGTTTTTCAGGACCACTGCCTATTGCCGCAATGTTCTGTCCTTGAAAATGTATTAACTCCAACTCTGGTTTCAACCGATGGAATTGACGCAACCGCACGAGCGCGAAAACTACTGGACCAAGTCGGGTTAAGTGATCGGTTGGAGCATCTTCCCGGAGAACTCTCGGGCGGCGAAAAGCAGCGCGTTTCTCTTGCCCGGGCATTGATCACAAGGCCAAAGCTGCTGCTCTGCGATGAACCGACTGGTAATCTCGATCACCAGGCGGCCGAAGTCGTGGCGTCGCTGTTGCTCGAATTGCACCGGCAGCAAAAAACTATTCTGATTGTTGTTACACACAGCGTCGATCTTGCTTCACGTCTTCCCAAGCGCTACGAGCTAGTGGACGAGCAGTTGAAGAAGTTGTAGAAGCGGACTTTGCCCATGGAGTGCGGGGACTTCTCACGCTTTGTTATACGACGCCGTTAGTGGAATTGAGGCGAAAACAAAGCGGTGATAAGTCCCGCATTCCAGGGAGATTTTAACAATGCGGGTATCGCAACTCAGCAAACGAAGTCTCAGTTATTACTGGCGCACAAACATCGCTGTCGTTTTGGGTGTTGCCACCGCAGTCGCGGTGCTCGCCGGCGCGTTGTTAGTTGGTGAATCCGTTAGAGGGAGTCTGCGAGATCTCGTTACACAGCATTTGGGCCAGACCAGCTTAGTCATCACCTCGACCGGATTCCTGCGTGAGCAACTCGCCTCTGAGATTCAAAATGATCCGAGGTTCGTATCGAGTGGATTCACTTCCGTCTGTCCCCTGATTTCTCTCGAAGGCGCCGTTGCACACGAATCAAGTAAACGAGTTAGCTCGGCAATAAAGGTCTATGGCGTCGACGAGCGTTTTTGGAAGTTCAATCACCGCGAAGGATCAGGTCCGCAGTCTCGAGGCGTTTTCCTCAGCCAAACTCTTGCACGTGAGTTAGGAGCAAATGTCGGTGACTCGATGCTGTTGCAGGTGCAGAAGCCCTCAGATATTCCGCTCGAATCGTTACACAGTAAAAAAGAGGAGTTGACGAAGACTCTGCGTCTTCCCGTGAGCGACATTTTAGATGCAGCAGCACTGGGCGAGTTTTCCATCCAGGCTCAGCAAAGCGGCGTGCGAGCTATCTTTGTGTCCTTAAAACTGTTGCAAAGAGAAATCGAGCAACCGGACAAGATTAACCTGATTCTCATCTCGGAAGTTGAAGGTGGTCCATCCACAGGCAGGAAAGACTCACTCGATAAGATCTTGCGAGATCGTTTCACTCTAGCGGATCTGGGCATCCAACTTCGATCCATTACCGAGAACGATCAAGTCTCGGTCTCCCTCGAACATGACAGCAAGATGCTCGATGATTCTTTAGCGAAGATCGCAACCGACACCGCTAACAGTTTATCGCTACGGCACTCGGCCGTCTTTTCCTATCTGGCGAACAACATTACCTCACGCGATAAGTCAGTCCCATACTCGTTAATTACGGCTCTCGATGAGTCGGATTTCCAACGTCTTCTGGAGAATGCCGACAAGGCGTTTGGAACCTCAGCTGCTAACTCTGCGATTTCCAAGCCTCCTATCCTCCTCAATGAGTGGGTGGCAAGAGACCTGGGTGTTCGTCAGGGCGATCCGATCACATTGGAATACTACTTGTGGCAGGTGAGTGGTCGTCTTGAGACAAGCACCGCAACCTTCAGGCTGGTTGGCGTTGTACCGATAAAGGGTATGGCAGCTGATAGAAATCTGGTACCGGAGTATCCGGGGATCTCGGGATCGACAAATCTCTCCGATTGGGATCCGCCATTCCCGGTCGACCTAAAGCGTATTCGCCAGAAGGATGAGGACTACTGGCACCAGTATCACACTACGCCAAAAGCTTTTGTTCAACTCAGTGTGGGTCAAACCATGTGGCGGTCCAGATTTGGGCAGCTGACATCAATACGACTATGGCCCAGCGACAAGGGGGGCGAGGCGCTTAAATCTTTTGGAGAAAAATTGAGAGCGTCGCTAAATCCGATGTTGTTGGGAACAGCGATCCTGCCAGTTCGAGCACAGGGCCTTGAAGCGTCGCAGGGGGCCAACGATTTTGGACATTACTTTCTCTATTTTAGTTTCTTTCTTGTCGTATCCGCGCTGCTCCTGACCACCCTTTTCTTCAAACTCGGCATCGAGCAACGGATCCGCGAAATAGGTGTGCTACGCGCGGTAGGGTTTGGCCCGGCAAGGATCCGCAACCTGTTTCTAGGGGAAGGGATAGCGCTGGCTGTTACCGGCAGTCTAATTGGTTTGATTGGCGCAATTGTCTATGGACAGTTAATGATGTTCGGTCTGCGAACGTGGTGGGTGGATGCAGTCGGAACGACCTCATTAAGTCTCCACCTATCAGCACAGTCACTTTTAGTGGGAGCCGCCGGTGGTATCTTCGCAGCCTTGATCTGCGTGGCACTAACGTTGCGCGGTCTACGGAAACGATCGACGCGCAGCCTACTTGGAGGCACAGTTTCCAGCAGCGCCACGAGCTTCGTAGCGGCCGGGAGCGCGAAACGCTTTGTGACCATGTTTCGCATCGCGTTATTTCTAACACTTCTTGGCTTATTACTCTTGCTTGCGGCGGCCTCACATTTGGTCCGGCAAGTCGGTGGATTTTTTGGTGGTGGCACGCTGCTCCTAACTGCATTTCTGTGTTATCAGTCAAGCTGGCTTCGACGACGTCATAAAAGATCACTTGGCGGCGCGGGCTGGTGGTCCATAACGCGACTGGGATTTAGAAATGCGACGTATCGCCCGGCGAGAAGTATTCTCTGCATTGCCCTGATTGCTTCCGCTGCATTCATCATAGTGGCCGTCGACTCGTTTCGACATCGTGATGAGACTCCCGCATCCGAACGAAAGTCCGGCACCGGCGGCTTTCCACTTCTGGCCGAGTCGGTATTACCGCTGGTCCAGGATCCAAACACACGGGAAGGTCAGGAAGCGCTGAACTTAAGTGATGACAATCCTGCCTCGCCTCTTAGCGGTATGAAGCTGACGCGGTTTCGCGTTCTACCTGGAGATGACGCCAGCTGTCTAAATCTATATCAGCCACGAAATCCAAAAATCGTGGCTTCCACCGACGAGTTCGTACAAAGCAATCGCTTTTCATTTCAGAGCTCTCTCGCCACCAGTAGTGAAGAAGCTGCAAACCCGTGGCTTATTCTTAATCGTCAATTTCCGAATGGAGCAATACCGGTGATTGCGGATGCGAACTCACTCGCATACGTATTGCATCTCAGGCTCGGTGATGAATTGGTGTTCCAGCACATGGGTCGTTCGGTTCGAATGCGCGTAGTTGCTGCATTGGCTGATAGTTTGTTTCAGAGCGAACTCGTAATGTCTGAAACAAATTTCATCCGCTCTTTTCCGGAACAGCAGGGTTATCGGTTTTTCCTGATCGATCTGCCTGATGCGAACGGGTCCGCGGCTGTTACATCGGAACTCGAGGATCGCCTCGCAGATTTTGGTTTTGACATTCAACCAACGAATGATCGATTGGCGAGTTTTCACCGCGTTGAAAATACTTACCTTTCTACTTTCCAGATGCTGGGAGGGCTGGGTCTGGTGCTGGGCACAATTGGTCTGGCAGCCGTATTGTTGAGAAATGTTCTGGAGCGGCGACGCGAACTCGCTTTGATGCGTGCGGTGGGTTACAACTCGCGACACTTTACACTAATGATAGTCGCAGAGAACTTGCTTCTTCTTTTTGCCGGAGTTACTACCGGAACTGTATGCGCCTTACTTGCGATTACACCGGTGTTTCTTACGCGACATACTACCTTCTCGAGTATTTCGCTGGGCTTGTTGCTGCTGGCGGTATTAGTATCCGGTCTCATCGCATCAATTGCGGCGACCCGTGCAACCCTGAGAGCTCCACTATTGGCTGCGCTCAAAGCCGAATAGGTGTTCCGTGACATTGGAGGACGAGATGAAGTTGCGTGTGATTCAGCTTTTTGTTGTTGCTCCTGGCAGCGCACTGAGAATATTAACGACGGAGAGTTTCGAGCAGTTCCCACTCTACTTTGCTTTAACGTCGTACGCGTAGATCGTGTTCTGATCTCGCAAGTAAAGTCGACCACCAGCTATGACCGGGTGCGTCCAAGTCGGCAGCGAGTCTTGCTGAATCCGGAAGCGTCCCTTCTCGTGATAGCCCGCCGGCGTCGCCTCAAAAAGACCCACAACACCATTCTCACTGAACGCATAGAGATTTCCGTCGGCATAGACCAGTGACCCCTTTCCGACGCTCCGGTCACGCCACGCTACAGCACCCGTGTCAAAGCGCATGGCGGTAAGAATTCCGCTGGAGAAGCCGTAGAGGTAATCACCTACGAGGATAGAACTGCTATGGTGATTACGCATATCCTTCGTAAAGTAGACCTCCTGAGCAGTACCGTCGGCTTTAATTTCAACCAGTCCTGCACCTGTTCCATAGTCAGATGAAACAAAGACGCGGTTACCCCGAACCACTGGCGTCGCTACGTTGGCAACATTGTTTGAGGCGCGTGGATAGGACCAGAGAAGATGCCCGTCCTTTAGATCCACGCCAATGGCGCGTTCATCGGTGAAGAAGACCACCTGCGTCGTAGCTCCAACCTGAACCGGCATTGCAGATGAGTAACCTGCACCGTCGTTCTGGCTCTTCCAGATCAAGGAGCCGTCTGCCTTGTTGAGCGCTATAACTGAAGCGCCGTGTCCGCCGGCATTCACCAACACCTTCTCTCCAATCACGAGCGGTGATTCACTTATTCCCCACTTTGGATTTGAGCCGCCAAACTTCTGGAGGATATTCATGGTCCAAATAATTCGGCCTGACTTCGTCTCCATACACGACAGGTCGCCATTACCGCCCAACGCATACAAACGATCGCCATCAACCGTAGGGGTGCCACGTGGACCATCGCCGCGGTCATTGCTAAACACTCTGCCATTTGCGGTTGCCCACACTTCTTTTCCGCTGCCAACGTCAAAAGCCACTACGTATTCCCGGCCGCCGCGCACGCCCATCGTAAAAATGCGACCACCGGCAATAGCAAGTGATGAATAGCCTGCGCCGGCGCCGGTAGCTTTCCAAATTAATGACGGTCCCTGAGTTGGCCACTCTTTTAATAGTCCGGTCTCTTTGGAGATTCCGTCACGATTTGGCCCACGCCATTGTGGCCATTCACCAGTTTGCGCTGCAGCGGCGGAGAACCAGCAAGCAACTAATGCCAAACTCATTCCGATTCGGATCTTTCTGAACTTCATACGAAT
>AR_comb_assmDRAFT_10178425_pt1 | contig 10221 bp, 15 predicted proteins | sample ArasoioldDNA_FD_10543 | JGI IMG/M metagenome (IMG submission 10543) | reverse complement strand
CCCATGTTGTTGTGACTCGCACGCCCCCGCGTATACCCACCGACGGCCCCGATCGCAATCTGCACGCGCCGGAGCCGATCCGGATCCTTGCCGCGATAGGTACCCAGGAACTCCTTGATCTCTTTCGCGCCCGCTAGTGCCGCTTCCTCGAGCGCTTCATGTAGGGCTTCGGTGACTCGTCTCGCCATGAGCTACTCTCCTCGTTTTGTCTTGCGTGAATGACAGGCCCGACAGAGCGCCTGCAGATTCGCCCGATCCCAAAATCGCGCGCTGATCCCCTGATGCCGCGCGATATGGTCCACCTCGAGCGCCGCCACGACCTGCCCGCAGTCGGCGCACTGATACGCCTGCTCCCGCACGACCCGCGCCCGCATTAACCGCCAGCGTTTCGTCCGGTACCAGCGTCGTACCGCCACGTTCGGACGCGACTGCTCGGCCTCGACCGCATGGCGCGCGCACCGTCGGCCATGGAGCACCAGCACCCCGCAGCCCGGCACCACGCAGAAATGCGGCGCCCGCGCCGGCACTAGCGCCGCCGCGCCGCGAGCGCCTCGACCGTCTCGGCGATCTCGGCCGCTCGCAAGGTCAAGACCGCGACTTGAGCACTGAGCCGGTGCGCGCGTGCCAGCGTCACCGCCGACAGATACAGATTCCACAGCATCAGCAGCGTCAGAAAGACGTACTCCCAGGTCACGACGTCCACATCCCGCGGCCGCGGCCCGCGATCTCTTGCGCCGACCGCCGCACGACCGGCCGCCGGTACCCGCAGTCGCAGACGAAGTACCACACGCCGTCGACGTGGACCCGCACCAGATCCCCATGCCGGCACCAGAGCCGCCGGAGCCGTGACCAGACGGCCGCCAGGACGCGCGTCTTCAGCACCGCGGCACCTCGAGCCCGATCGCCTCGAGTTCGTCGGCCGCCTCCTCAAGCAGCTCGGACGCCGCGCCCGGCTCGGCATGGACGAGGTAGCACTGCAGGCAGATCAAAACGCGCCGCGCCGGGACGTGGGGCCGGAACCGCACACCCTGCTGACAGAGCGCGCACGTCCCTTCGAGATCGTCCGGAAAGAACGCCGGGAGCGTCGTCGGCGCGCAAATGACGATCCGCGCCGTCTCGCGCGGTCTGTCCTGATCCGTCATACCTCACCCCTTGTCGTCGAGCCGCTCGACTTCGACCAGCACCCACGATCCCGACGCATAGGCACAGACCAGGCCCATCTGGCCGTCGAGATCGTTCCGAAATTCCAGCACGCCATTGGGCGAGATCGTCATCATCGCCGCATGGATGTTCCGCTCGGTATTGTCCGCAAGTACCACGTGGAAATTCCGCATTCGTCCCTCCTCGTTGTTCGGTTTACTTCACCCAGCCGCCGGCCCGCGCGAACTCGAGAAACGCATCGAGGCCGCCGACGACATGCGGCACGCGCGCCGCCAGACAGAAGCGCCGGAACATGGCCTGCTCGAAGGACACCGTTCCGTGTTGCCCTTTCACTTCGACCCAGAGACACACCCACGGCGCGCGCTCGCCGGGCGCGACGCGCAGGTACGGCGGGGGTGGGAGAAAGACGACCAGGTCGCTCAGGCCGGCGGTCTGGCGCGTACTCATGTCGGCCGGCGCGCCGCAGGTTCCACACACGCGCGCGCGCCGCGTGCCGAGCGTGTAGACGTGGCCGCCGAGCTGGCGCACGAGGTTCTGGATATTGGCCTGCTCGGTTTTTTCGTCCTGCGTCGGCCGCGGAAACGCGACGCCGCGCGACGTCGTCAGGCTCATTGCCGCCAGGTCCCACTGACCGAGAGCGTGTTCAGCGCCGTATCGTTCGCGGTCGCCTCGCGAAAGAGCGCGCCATTGACGACGATCTGAATCGCCAGAAACGGATTGCCACTGAGGAGCGGATACGCGATCGGCGTCGCCTCGAGCGAGAGAAACATCGTGGTCGCCGCCGTCGAAAACGAGTTCCCGTACGGGAGCGACGTCACGACCTGCGTGAGCCCATCGATCGGCGTGCTGTACCGCACGCGCACGGCCGCCGCGTTCCCCACGACGCGAAACTCAATCGTCGTGCGCGGCGCCGGCGTCGCGGGCGTCGGCGTCGGCGCCGTCGGCGTCGGCACGTTGATCACCGTATCTCCGCAGCCACAGAGCGCGAGCGCCAAGACGACGACGATCGATCGCATACCGCCTCCTAACTTCACAGCACCGGCTCCGGCCGTTCATCGACTTCCGAGAGCGCCTCGATCATCCGGCCGTACTTCGTCTCGACATACCGGATCTGCACCGGCACGCCGGCCTCTTGCGCCGCCTTGGCCGTCGTCGCCGCCGTTAGCGAGAATGTGTGGTACGGCACCTCGTCGTGCGCCGTGATGATGAACTTCTGTTTCACGCCATCGTCGAGCTGCCGCTTGGTGATCTTCAGAATTTTGACCGTGACGGTCCGCGGTTCCTCCGGCGTCGGCAGCTTCCGCGCTGGCGCCTCGATGTCGGCCGCCGGCGCCTCGTCGTGATCGAGTTCGTCGCCCGAGTACAAGCCGCTGAGTTCATGCGGAAATGCTTTCCGCAGCGCGAGCGCCTCGGCGCATTTGGCGATCATGGTGTCGGGCATCGTGCGCCAGAGGCCGGCGAACTGCCCGCGGTCGTTCCGCGCCGCGTACGCCTCGGTCCGGGCGACGCCCCAGACCGGCTCGGCAAACTCCTTGCGCCACACGCCGACCTTCGCCGCCACGGGCGGATCGTGGGCGAGCCACACATCCGCCCAGGCGCCCGTCTCGCCACACCAGAACGGCCCGACCTGGCCGCGATACTCGCCCGTGCGCTGCGCGATCAGCCGGAACCCGTCGATCGCCGTCTGGATCGTGAGTCGGCCGCCGCGCTTGATGGCGTAAATCTGCCGGGTCAGCGCGTCGAGGCCGGTGCGCTGGCACTGGTAGAGAAAGAGCTTCAGCTCGTCGTCGGTCACGCCGACCGCGACTTGCCGCTTGATGAGATCGATCTGATCGCGCGTATAGGGCGCCGGCGTGAGCGGAGCTGGGACGGTTGCAAGGTTCGTCGTCATGGCGGTCCTCATCCCTATCTATTCACTTCGCAGACCGAGAAATCGATCCATGTTTTCGCGCAAGGGTTCGGGCGTCGTATGTTTCACCCATTCTCCGGCCTTGTAATGCCACAACACTGGGCACGTCGCTGCAAGGACGGGCAGACGGGGATCGTGCACGGTATGGGAGGCCAGAAACAGTACCGCCCGCGCACCGGTTGACGCTATCCGGTCAACGATGTTCGTCATACACCGTTCCTGGCCGCTCTCACACGGGGCGAGGGTTCCCTCTCCGGAATGGTCGTATTTAATTTCTGTGATGACGAACCACTGGTTGCGAAGCTCTACGACGAGATCAAAATCCGTCGGCGTGCTCCTGCCGTAGCGCAATCCATGAAACGAGATGAGTTGCCGGCGCCGCTCGGGGTTGTGAATCTCTCCGCGAAAATGACCGTTTGAATCAAATAAATCACGGACGTCCATAAGGCACCAGCACCACGCCAAACGGCTGAAACTCTCGGCCGAACCGGGACGCCTCGCCGCCGAAATAGACGAACACTTGACCCTGTAACGGGGTCGCCGTCTCTGTTGTCTTCGGCGACCAGAATTTGACGCGGCCGGTCTTGAAGCAAAACGCATCGGCGCAACCGGCGAGTTCTTGAAACCATTTCGTATCGGTCGCATTGTTCACGAGCACGACCGCCGCCTCGATCGCCCGTTGGCGCACGTAGTCGACCAGCTTGCCCGTGAACTTCTCGACCAGATCCGCCGCATAGGGCGGATTCATCCACACGCGCCCGCACGACTCGAGTCGCGGATCGATCCATGAGCTTGTCAATCCGTTGGTCGTGCTCGTGAAAATTCGTTCAGCGTGGATAACTTCGTCGTTCGCGCGTTCGGACGTTGCCGGATCGAGATCGATCCCGTCGTTCATCACTCGGCGCGCGGCCTCCACGAACTCGGCCGGGGTGTACCATTCGTTCTCTCCGGAATTGTGGCCGACGTGCGCCGTCGTCTCCGCATCGACAATCCGCCGACACCGTTCCTGCGCCGCCGCGAGCGTTTGATCGAACTTCGCCGGATCAGACAACCGCGCCCGCCACCTCGAAATCTCTCGTTGACTTGTCCCAAATTGCCGCGCCGCCTCGTCAGCCAAAACAAAGGTGCGCGATCTGTCAGCTTTGTTTTTTTGCATTACGGTTGCCCTTTGGAGCGCCGTGATTCGCGCCCGGCCCATGCGTGTCCCACCAGGCGACAAACTCCGCTTGTAATGTCAGCTTCGCTTCGATCGCTTCGTACAACCTGTCGCTATCCTTCGCCTTCGCGTAAAACTTCTCGGCCGCCTCGGCCGCCCGTATCGACTTCGCGCCCTTCTCCGGGTTGTAGTGCGCGAGCTCTTCGCTCGTCGGCCGTCGCCGCTCGAGTTTCGTCGTCACGGTCGTACGTCACTTCTCGCCGGCGCCGCTGCGAGCAGCTCGCCCAGCACCATCCGCGCGTACTCGCCGACGTCATGCGCGTAGGCGGCCACGTCGTGCCGATGGAGCCGCCGCGTGGCGTACTCCTCGAGCGCCGCAATCGCTTTGATCACGTCGCCGCCCGATCGCCAGGGCTCGCCGAAGCCGTCCGGCCGGACGCGCCCGCAACCAAGGATCGCGGCGAGGACCGTGCGGGTCAGGTCCAACCTTTCGAGCACTTCAGGCGCCGTCAAGCGCAGCGTCCGGGATCTCATGCCTGCCGCCTGGCCCGCGTCACGCGCGCAGAATCGATCGCCTTTTGGGTAATGCGGCTGTCGTACGGGATCTGCTGTTTGGCGCAGATCGTTTTGAAGCGTTCGGCAATGGCGCCGAGATCGTCGGTCGGCTCCTCGTCGATGGCCTGATAGGCGATCGCTTTGTAGGTGTTGAAATTGCGAACCGGCGGAACCGCCGGTTTATAAGTATTAGTATCAGTATCAGTATCAACCCGGCTGAGCCGCGGCTTTTCCTGGGCTCGGCCGCGGCTTTTCCGCGGCGCTGGTAACGTCGTAACTGGTTCTCGATGATGGGGATGTTGATGCAGGGCGAAGTTCACGACCTGCACACATTTGATCCCGGCCGATCCCCGATAGCGCAGCACGAAGCCGCTCCGGTGCAGCATTTGGAGCAGAATCTCGACATCAACGTCAGATTCAAACGGGAAAAGCGTCGCGCGGATCACGGGCGGCCGGTCCTTGATTCGGCCCGCGCGATCGGCCATGAGCCAGAGCCCCGCGAAGAGCAGCCGGGCATGGGGCGGCAGCGCGGCCAGATCCTCATTTTCAAAAAAGCCAGGGCGTAAGAGCCGCGTCCGCATGGCATGAGGTCACGCGCGGCGCCGCTCGGCGCGGACCATCTCGAGCGCCGAGCCGTGCCCATGCGCCCAGGCGTCCAGCTCGGCCTGGTCGAACCGATAGAGCCGGCCGATCCGACAGAAGGGCATCCGGTGCTCCCGGATGAGCCGGTACAGCGCGCTCTGCGAGCCGACCTTGAGGTAGGCCATCGCCTCGCGCGCCGTCAGGTACGGCGTCAAGAGCTTTGCCATCGCCATCACGCGATCCTCCGTTTGGTGGCCGGGCGTTTGGCCGCGGCCCGTTTGGCCTTGGGGGTTTCAGCAATGGCTTTGGCGACCGTGCCCGGCGCCGTATCGAGCGCCGCGGCCAGGGCGGCAATCGTCGACCAGCGCGGGTCGCGGACCTTGCCCAGCTCGAGCTGCGAGATCGTCGTCTGCTCGACGCCGGAGAGCTTCGCCAGCCGGTAGCCGGTCATCCCGGTCTCACGCAGCAGCTCGCGGAAAGTCATTTCCGCAAACTCTAGAAAAGTTTTCCGGGAACGTCAAGGAAAATTCATCTGTGGTAGGATTTAATTCCACTACTAGAGGCTGGGAGGGGCGATTGCCTGAAACACTAGAAGAAACTTCTTATACTGTAGAGGCTGTGGACTTGGCGGAAATGTTACACGCCGTCGGCGAAGAGCTTCAGCGGGCGCGGCTCAGTCGGAAATTGAAACCGACGGACGTCGAGCGCCTGGGCGGGCCGAGTTACAAGACGGTCCAGGCGATCGAGGAGGGCGAGGCCGGACACATCGAGAGCCTCGACAAGTGTGCCCGCGCGCTCGACCTCTCGATCATCGACGTCCTGTACTCCGTACTCTCGCGGCGCGAAACCCCGCTCAGCCCCGAGGCCGCGCTGATCGTCCGGAGATTCAACGAGACGACGATCCTCGGGCGCCAGGCCCTCCTGGCGATGGCAACCGCACTGGAGCCGGCCCCGTCGACGCGCGGTAAGCGTCCGACCCCTGGCGGTGGGGCAGGGCCAAAAGGGCCGCGTCGATAGCGGCCTGCCCCGCCGGGAGCAGCGCATCGTACTGCTGAGTCAGCCACTGGTGCTTATCGAGCTTCGCAGGGATCGGAGACGGCATGAGGCAGACCCTTCATGACTCACGGGGGACAAAATAATAGGGGAGGCCGTCCAGCCTACCGCATTCGAAAGAATTTCTACAAGAGGAGTTTTCTACGCATGACACAGGCCGATATTGAAGTGATGTTAACCAACCTGGCCGAGACGACCCGGTACGTGCGGGAGAGCAGCCGCCTCATCCGGGCCGCGGCCGAGCAGATCGTGACCGTGAACGACCACCTAGCCGAAGTGATCACGCGGATCGACGCGGCCATCACGGCCGGCCTGACGCACTCGCACGGCGACGAGGAGACCGACGCCCATGAGTAAACACGAAGACCGGAACGGCGGCGCTCTGGTCGAGGCGGCAGCCCGCTTGCTCCAGGCCGCCCAAGGCTTCCAGCAGGCGATTATCGCTGAGCAACGCCTGCGCGAGGCCAGTCGCAAAGCCCGCGACTTGCGCGAGACCGTCGCCCAGCTCGAAAAGATCGTCCTCGACTTGCAGACCGATATCCGGGCGTTACGCGACCGCCTCAACCGCAACGGAGGCCAGGCGTAAATGGGCGTCTATACCCGGCCTGGCGAATCGCCGTACTGGTGGCTGTATTTCCCACCGACGAAACGACGGGAACCCACGACGATCTCGGTCGGCGTCACCGCCGCGCAGAAAAAGGACAGCAAGGCGCTCGCCCTCGAGCTCTATCACACGCGGATGCTGGCGCTCGGGCGCACGACGCATCAGCTCGCCGAGCCGCCCCAGGCGCCCGCCCCCGTGCCCACGTTCGACGCCTTCGCCGACTGGTACGACGCGCACCATATCAGCCAGCACGCGGGCGCCGAGCGCGAACGCGAGATGTTGAAGCGCCTGCGCGGCGCCTTCGGCGACCAGCCGATCGACCAGGTCACGAAAGCCGCCGTGATTGAATGGCGCACCATTCGAAAAGCGACCCGCCTCACCGTCGAACGCTTCGGCATGACGACGGGGAAGCCGACCGTCTGGCGCCAGGTCCATGCGCTGCTCAAAGTCGAAGGCCCGATGTCCCTCCGCGACATACGCGCCCGCTTTCCCGTCAGCACGCGCGATATCTGCGGCACGATTCTGAGCAAGGGCGCCGCGCCCTACTTCAAGCGCGTCGAGCGCGGCGTGTGGGCCGCCGTGGGCCAGCCGAAGGCGTTCCGGCAGACCTACGCGCCGCCAGCGGCCGCCACCGTCAATCGAGAAATCGATCTCCTGCAGCAGATTCTGCAGGCGGCCGTCGAGGCCGGGCATCTCACGCAATCACCGCTGTACGGCCTCAAGAATCTGCCCATCGTCAAACCGATCCGGCGCACGATGAGTGAAGCCGAGGAAGCGGCGATCCTCGACGCCCTGGCGCCCGACGATCGCGCGATCGTCCTCGTCGGCCTCGACGCCCTGGCCCGCATGATCGACATCCTCGACCTGCAATGGGCCGACATCCATGAGAAGACCCTGGACATCCGCGATCCGAAGAACGGCGAATCCCACACCGTCCCGCTGTCGACGCGGCTGCGCGCCGCCCTCGCGGAGTTGCCCCGCACGGGTCGGTATGTCTTCCCGCGCCGGCGGACCGGCGACACCCAGACCGGGCGCCGGAAGACGGTCGCCAATGCCCTCAAGCGCGCCTGCGCGGCGACCGGTATTCCGTACGGCCGCGCCGCCCGCGGGCTCACGTTCCACTGGAGCACGCGCCGGACGGGCGCGACCCGGATGATTCAGCGCGGCGGCGAGAAGGCGCTCGCGGTCGTGCAGCGCATCGGGAACTGGAAAAACTTGAATGTGCTGACCGGCATTTACCAGGAGACCATCACCGCGGAAATGGAAGCCGCGGTCGACAGCGTCGGCGCGAAAGTGCCCGCCCAAATCCGGGCCGAAAAGGGCCGCGTCATTCACAATACGTTCACACCCAAAGCGAAAACTCCGTAAGTAATTCAACGATTGCGTGAACTGCTCCGGCCTTCGCAACGCGGAGGTCGCGAGTTCGAGCCTCGCGCCGTCCACCACTCGAAACCCTCAAACAATCAATGAATCCGGGCCTGAATCGTGGGTTCGGCCGGTCCGGCCGGCGCGCGGCCCATCGTCACCAAACCCCACCTTTCGCCACGTTTCGGCACCTTTCATTCACGCTCTGTTCACGCTGATTTAGAGCGCCGCGTTCCCAAACGCGGAGGTAAGATGGAGCCCGGAGAGAACACACGGACGTCCCCTCACCGGCCGCGGGACTCGTCACCCCGCGGCCGTTTTTCGTGTTACGCCACGTCCCACTCGTGGATGTACGCATTGACGACGCCGAAGGTCGTCTCGCCGGGATCGGCCGAATGCGCGATCGTGTAGTACCGCCGCGTCTCCGGATTGAAGAAGCCGGCATTGTTGACGCGGGCGCTCCCGACCATGACCTCGCTCGCCGTCACGATTCCAAAGTCGGTCGTCAAGTTCGATTCGACGGCCGGCTCCGGCGTGTAGTCCAGATCGGTGTTCTTGGTCGCCTCGAGCGACGCCCAGGGATACATGCTGCACCACGGAAACTTCGCCGTCGCCACCGGCCCCGTAATCCCGCCCGGGACGGCCGCGCAGCCATGCTCACAGGTAAAGGGCGGGACATTCAAATCCGTCGCGTACCAGCCGTGCGCGGCCTGGCAGTCGTTCGGATCTTGACTCGGCGAGCCCAGGACGCTGCCGAAAAAGTACACGCGATCCGGCAGCGGCAAGAGGCCGCCGAGCCCGTCGACTTCCGTCCAGGATCCCACGCCGTTGTAGCGGGCCGGATTGACACACGTCTGCGGTTGCCCCTGATGGAAGATGTACGGATCGCGCCGACGCCGCGCCGACCGGATCGGCCCGTTCGCGACGCCCGTCGTCCCGTCGATCGATCCATCGCCCATGAAGTACCCGTAGAGCCAGCGATCGGTAAAGCGGCCGTTCGGGACCTCGGGTCCGGCCGGTGACGACGCCGATGGAAACGCCGCGCCGCTGATGCAATTCGGTCCCCACGGGTATTGCGAGTTCCCCGATCCGAGGGCGTTGCTCGACATGATCGAGCCGTCGAACGGACTCTCGCGGATCGTGCCGGCGGCAAACGGCCCGACCTTCAGGTAGCCGGCGGCCTCGAGCTCGAATCGCCACGGGCCAAACGCTTCCGTCGTCCCGCCTTCGCCGGACGCGTCCGGATGCAACCGGAGCGCACAATGGGTCCAGTCGGGCCGGCCCGCGACGTTGTACGGATCGCCGTACCCGACGAAGAGTAAATCCAGTCCCGCGTGATAGTAGTGGGTCCCGTTGATCGCGCCGACGCCGAATTCGTAGTACGTGTACCCGGTCTTCGGGAGCTTGGCGGCGAGCTGCGCCCATCGGCGCGCTTGGGCATCGACGCGCGGATCGTGGAAGCGCGCGTAGAGCGCCTGGAGCGCGGCGGCCGTCTCCCGCGCGGCCGTCGCCGTGATCCACGTCCCGCGCTTGTCGTGATACGGCGACCAGTACTGCGTCAGCAACGTCGCGAGGGGTTGATCGTCGTTCACTTGCACTTCGTAAATCGGGCTGCCCTGCGACTGCGTCCCGCTGAAAATCAATCGCACTTTGCCGTCGACCACGCGGCCCGTCATGTCGCCGTACGCGTAGTTCATCCACAGCGACGGCAGCGCAATCTTGCGCCGATAGGTGAGCCCGAGCCCGGTGATCGGGACCACGTTCGGCTGCACGGTGACGGTCGCGCCCGCCGAGTCGACGCTCGCGGCCGTATTGGTGACGCGACAGAAGTAGCTC
>AR_comb_assmDRAFT_10216860_pt1 | contig 10222 bp, 5 predicted proteins | sample ArasoioldDNA_FD_10543 | JGI IMG/M metagenome (IMG submission 10543) | reverse complement strand
CAAGAGGAAAATCGCCCGGTCTGGGACCTGAATTTGTTGCGGGTAAGGTCAGCTGAGTTCTGTCTTTTCCCCGATTTTCGTCCACTTACCCTTCCTCCCCATCGTCCTGTCCTGTTGCGGGCAAACACTATCCTATTCCCGCCCGTAGACGTGCCGACGCGGTATTTCGCACCCGCAAGGATTTGTGCACCCGAAAAATAGGGCAGTATTGCCGCTTTTTGCTTCGCCCGTCAACGGGTTCGGGGGTATGCGTATAGGGACGTGAAAGTGACGACACCCCCGGCGCGGCTGGGTTGTGTGTGGCACCTAAGCCCTCACTGCAAAATGATAACGAATAGATGACTGGCAGAAGTAACGGTTGAGAGAGTTGCAGCCTCGCGTTAGCATCAGCGCGCAGTCAAGTCGGTTCCCGCGGCAGATCCCGATATCAACTTACGGAGGACTTATGGAGAGAAAGCAGATAGCGATCCTGGCGCTAGCTTGCTTGATGACATGTATATCAGCGTTTGGCTCATTTGGCGATAAGGTCAAAGTCAAAGGAATGATTGTTTCGCGCACCGGTGAAACCCTCATTGTGAAAGGTTCCGGTGGGAACACCACTGTAGTCCTCAATGAGGACACGAAAACGAAAGACAACAAAGGGATGCTGGGGCTCCGGAAAGAGTACATGGCCAACACCGTCCTGATACCCGGTCTCAAGGTAGACGTCGAGGGAGTCACCGATGACCAAGGTCGGGTCATTGCGGGAACCATTACCGTCGACGGTGATGACCTGGAAACGGCCGAGATGATCCAGGCTGGCCTGCAACCCACGGCGCAACAAGTAGCTGCCAACACTCAGGACATTCAGGAGAATACGGAAAGGTTCTCCAAGTTGGGCGAATATGACGTGAAGGCTGAGGCGACCGTGAAGTTTAATGTGGGTAGCTCCGAGATCTCGCCCGAGGATCAGAAGCAGCTGAAGGGGCTGGCGCAAACCGCGATCGGGCTCAACGGATATCTGATTGAGGTGAAAGGTTTTACCGACTCGAGCGGCAACGCTGCGATGAACCAGCAACTCAGCGAAGATCGTGCGGAAGCGGTGATTGCTTATTTAACCCAGGAATGTAACGTGCCGGTGCGGCATATCGTGGCCCCAGGCGCAATGGGCGAGTACCACTCAACAGCGTCTAACGAAACCAAAGAAGGGCGAGCGCAGAACCGCCGAGTCGAGGTGAAGGTGCTGCTGAACAAGGGCATCGCCGGTAGCTAACGCAGCCTCTCCTACTCTGCGCGTGGTAGGGTTCTCTAACATAGCAACGAACGTTTGTTGTCCCGGAATGAGAACAGGAAAGGGAGAATCAGCATGCAAACGATGAGAGGATTTCTGTGTCGCGTTTCTGTCGTTCTCCCTTTTACCTGTGTTGGTGAGCATCGGTACAAACTGTTTTGCGATCAAGGCCTGTCGCCTTCTTCGTTCGCGCTAGGCGCAATCTTCCTCGTGCCAGGCAGCTCTTCCCCATCGTCCTGCCCTGTTGCGGGCAGGACGGACACGGTTTCTGTGAACCAATCGGGTAGTTTGCCGTCCCTAGCGTAAGCCTCCAGTTCGTCTTTGCTCATACGCTCGAACAGTTCGTTGAGGTTGACATGCTCACTGCGCTCAATCCACTGTCCCTGAGCATTAATTTTCGCGTAGGCTTGAATCGCTGCCACTACTGCTGAGGCGGTGACCTCCACTTCGCCCGACTTTTCGATGATTCGCTCCAGCGCTGCCCGTACGTTGCGCTTGCGTTTCTCAAATAGTCCCAGAGCATGCGCATGCCTATAGACTGTGGTGCGGTCAGCGAGCCCGTACTGCTCAGCAAGATTCGCCGGACTCGCCCAATTCACGAAGTCCGTTTCAATTTCGGCACATTCAGCATGTGCGCAAATCGTGCATTGAGCCTTGTGCCTGGCACGATTCACACTCTTTGCCTCCCAGCTCGGTTCTTTCCGGCAAATTCCCATCGACTTCCCGCTTTCCCGGCTGCTTTCTAACATTTCTAACAATTGGTTTGGGGGAGCGGTCGGTAACGCGCTCTATCGGCGAGACTTAGAAGTGGTGGGATGCAATTTCGATCCCCACCGCCCCTACCAAGCAACTAGTTGATGGATGGACACTTAACAAAAACACGCGGGGGCGAAAAGGGGCAGATAAGTCAATGATCCGGTTCTTGTGCGTTTGTATTCAGCGGCACGGGTGACAGCCGGATTACTATTCTTTCTGAAGCGTCCTGCCATCAAACAATCTGCAAGGGTACACAACACTAGGGCAGCTTGGGCGCTCGCATCTGCGACTAGGCGTGCGTTCGCATCGCAGCCGCTTTGCTTGCTATCAGTGTGAATCCTTTAGCTCTCGCCTCTCGCTCGACTGTTGCCAAGCGGGCGCTCCCCTGCGAATGGCTTGCGCTGGCTTTCAGCTCGATCTCTCCCAGCGCCAGGCCTGCGTCAAGTTGATATCCCAGGAATCCATGCCTCGCTGCTTCTGCCAGGACCCCTTGCAGGGTGCGTGTAGCGGTGTCCAATTCGGAATAACCATTTAGCGCCAGGCGAAGTCGCGCCAGCAGGATAGTAAGGGGCAATCGAATATTGAAAATGACAGCCTTATTGGATAAGGCCACCGAACGACGAACGGCCTCGTGCGCCTCTTCAACCTTTTTCTGGGCAAGGAAGCCTTGAGCTTGGACGGCATACGCGTAAGCCTCCATGTCGAGAGCATTACTTTTATGGAGAGCCTCTGCTGCCTTCTGAGCGCCGGTCGCGGCTTCGCGGAATCGCTTTTCTTCGAGAGCAAGAAGCGCAAGATCCAACAAACTCTCCGCTTCTAACTCATCCTCTCCCATCTCCCGCCTCATGGACTCGGCCTCTTCTTCGTTCTTTCTTGCCTCAACGAACTTTCCTTGCTCCTTTTGAATTTCGCCGAGGGTTGCAAGTAGGTAAGGGACTCCATGTTTGTCGTCGATTTCGTGCCCCAGTTTAAGAGCTTCTATGGTGAGTTTCTTCGCCGCGAGCAGATCACCTTGCTCATACTGAACCATAGCCAGGTTGGTAGAGCCCATGGCGACACCGTGCCTATCCTCGACGGCTCGATAGATTCCCAGCGCCTCTTCGAACATTCTGCGCGCAGCACTCAGATCACCCTCCTGATCCACCACGTTTGCCCAATTGTTCAAAACGTTGGCCGCACCTAATTTGTCCTCGAGCTGGCGATAGATCGTGAGCGACTCGCCGTAACTCTTTTTTGAGGAGTCCATATCGCCCTGGTTGTCGAGCACATTTCCAAGGGCGTTGAGTTCCGCCGCCTGTCCTTGCTCATTGCCGCTTATGCGGTAGGTCGCGAGCGCTTCCTCAAACTTCTTTTGAGCCACCGCAAAATTGCCTTGAAGCGCTTGGGCGATCGCAATCTCGTGCAGAGCCTGGGCCGCCGAGTTCCGGTCGCCTGATGCGACGAATAGGTCTTTAGCGTTCTCAAGCTCTCGGATCGCCTCGCTCAGTTTTCCCGAAGCGCGCAACGCCACCCCCTGTCCCATCCGGACCTGGGCTACGAGCATTTTCTCGCCCCGAGCTGTCGCTCTTTCCCGCGCTCGCCCTAGCGCCGCTCGTCCTCTGGCGTTATCAGAAAATGAGCCGGACAGCTTCGCCTCTTCGAGGTCGATTCGGGGGTCATCCCCGAGCGGCGACGGAAGGCTGTGAAGGGCGTCAATCGTGGCAACCGCGTCTCTGGCTTGACCGGCTTTGACCTTGGTTTCGACAAGGCCAAGTCCGTACTCCAAGCTGTCAGGAAAGAACTCGAATAGCGTGGCATAAATCTGAACGGCTCGATTCCACTCGCGTCTAGTTGTGCGATATCGAGCTTCAACCAACAAGCGGTCTTCTCTCGGAAGATTCTCGGAGAGGTTGAAAGCGTGTTCTGCCTCTTGCTTGGCTTCTTTGTCATGTCCAAGAGCCGACCATGACATTGCCAAAGCCGAATGTGCTAAAGCAAAATTCGGGTCGAGAGCAATGGCCTTCTCGAGCAAAACCCGCGCCTCCATGGCATCAAAGTATCGAAGCCTAGCCAAGCCCTCTGCGTAGAGCCGTGTTGCCTTTTGATTGGATGGTAGCAATGCTTGGATTCCTGCCGACTCGGAAGGCGATATCCTTGGGATACGCAACTTGTCGCGGAGATCGGCGCCTGCCCTGGTGACAAGTTCGGGAAGAGCGGTCACAGTGCCCGATTCTGCTATCGCGGCGATTGTTTCTCCATGGGCAGCATCCTCGAGTCGCAGATCAAGTCGTACATGCCTTTCCGATCCTCCCACGTGCAGATAGGAGCCAACGACAACATAATCGCTGCCCAGATTTTTGTATACGCGCTGGAGAGAAGCGCGGGAAAGAGATTCCGGTTCTGCGAGAGAGAGGTTGATTTTCATCCGCGCGATATCTTCCCCAGAAATCGTGCGCAGCCTTTGACCGGCCATCAGTTCCGTTGTCAACATTTCCGAGAGAGCCGTGGAAAGCCACGCGGTGTCCGGGTTTCCGGAAACATTCTTGAAGCCCAAAACCGCGATCGATCGTCGTCCTTTGGATGGCAGGTTCAGTTGGGCGCGCGCATTCTCTTCTGCCTGGTATGCCTTCCAGGAGGTGTATGAAATCCCGCTGAGCATGACGACTGTCATCAGTAGGACCGCTGCTACTTCCGACCTATGTCGCGCGATGAATTTCAAAACGCGATAACCCAACGTACTCCGGCGCGCTTTGACCGGCTGATGGTCGAGATGCCTCTGCAAGTCACGAGCGAGTTCTCCCGCAGAGGCGTATCTTCGACCCCGCTCCTTTTGCAAGGCCATTAGCGCGATGTTGTCAAGGTCTCCAGTCAGACGGCGGCGCAGTTTCTCTGGTTCCCCCTCTCGGGTTCGGCTGACTAGTTCCGGCGTGATGGTAGTGCCCGTCGTGCCGTCAGCGTTGGTCGTCACCTCGACTCGATCTATTGCCGTGCTTAGTTTTTCCGGCTCCTCCTCACAGATCGCCCGTTCGATTTCTGCAGGTGTGGGTTGTCTCAGCTTATAAGGCCGATGACCGGTCAGGAGCTCGAATAGCACGACCCCGAGCGAGTAAATGTCAGTGGCTGTGGTGACCGACTCGCCGCGCACTTGCTCGGGACTGGCGTACGCAAGAGTCATCCTGCGAGTGTTGGTCTCTGTCGCACACATTGCAGGCGTTAACGGCTTGAGGTCCAGGACCTTGGCAATCCCAAAATCCAGGAGCATGGGCATCCCGTCGGCGGTGACCAGGATATTCGCCGGTTTCAAATCGCGATGAATAACCAAATGCTGGTGTGCATACTCCACCGCGTCACACACTTTGCAGAAAAGCCGGAGGCGGCCTTCGATGGAAAGTGCCTGCGCGTCGCAATAACCGTCAATGGCGCTGCCCTCGACAAATTCCATCACCAGATAGGGCAACCCATTTTCCGTGCTGCCTCCATCAAGAAGCCTCACGATGTTAGGGTGATCCAGTCCGGCCAAGGTCTGGCGTTCATTGCGGAATCGATTGAGAATCTCATCGCTTTCCGATCCGGAGCGGACGATCTTGACGGCAACTTGCTTCTGGAAGGCCGCATCGGCGCGGCTCGCCGCGTACACTGACGCCATGCCTCCATAGCCGATGAGCCGGTCGATTTGATAAGCCCCGACACGCTGCCCAATCAAAGAGTCCATTTGCAATCTTTGTAGTGACGCTAGTTCCGCATTTAACCCGAAATTCGGTTGGTCCAGATCAGCCTGACTCAGAAGTTCGATGGACAAGGCAGCCTGCTGATCAAGCATCGAGTCCTCGAGGAAGGAGCCCGCGGCTTCGTGATCGAGCAAGAGCTTCTCAACCTGCAATCGTACAGCCTCATCGGCACAGCTCTTCGCGAGAAAGGCTGTTCTTTCGGCGGCAGGCTGCTCCAGTGCCGCCTCAAACAGCGTCTTGATCTTCTCCCAGTCGCTCTCAGTTGCGTCCACGGTGCTCCCTTAGCTGCCCGTACAGCCAGGCACGGGCCATCCTCCAGTCCCGCTTGACTGTCTTCGCCGACACGCCCAAGACCTCCGCAATCTCTTCCACACTCAAACCGCCAAAATAGCGCAGTTCGACAATGCGGCTTTGTCTCGGGTCTATCCCTTCTAAGCGATTTAACGACTCGTCGAGGGCCAAGATTTCTTCAACGCGGGCTTCGGCCGCGAAATCCCCGTCTTGGAGCGGCACCTTAAGCGGACTGGCACCCCTCTTCTTCCTTTGGCGGCCGCGTCCATAGTCGACCAAGACATGCCGCATCACGCGAGACGCCACTGCAAAAAAATGCTCGCGACTTTGCCAGCTTGTCGCCTCCTGTCGTACCAGTCTCAGATAGGCCTCATGCACTAGGGCCGTAGCTTGCAGGGTGTGGTCCGCACGCTCTTGTCGCAGATGATGTGCGGCGATCATGCGAAGCTGTTTGTAGACCAATGGGAAAAGATCTGCAGCAGCTTGAGACTCACCGCTTATCAACCTACGCAAGATGTCCGTTGCCTCCGAGGGTGGGGGATCCACGACAGGCTCCGCAACTCAGCTATCTCCGGGGAGTTTCGCCAGATTATACTCCGTCAGCCTCGCTATAACCCATCTGTTCATCCTCTCCATCCGGGCACCCTCTTGGCTGTTGTCGCTCAAACCGTTGGAGAGGAGATCAAATTGGGGACAGTTCTACCCGCAATGCTCCTTCAGGGTAACCACCTCCAACATATTCCGGTTTCTTTGACCCCATTTTGACGAAAACATCGCGTTACAGGTTAAGAACCAGAGTTTGTGTGTGCCCGGTGAAAGGAGTGCGATGATGAGATGCGGATTACGCAAATTCACCCAGACAACTTGCTTCTGTCTCGCCGCTGGAGTATGGCTGCTGATTCCTGCGGCGGTAGGGGCACAAAGTGTAATCGCGACCGCACCGGTGGGAACAAACCCCACGGCTATCGCGGTGAACCAAGCTTCAAACAAAATCTACGTAGCGAATTGTCCCACTACTACGAATTCACAGCCCGGGGTACAGGGAAGTGTTACGGTCATGGATGGGGATACAAACGCAACAGCGACGGTGCCTGCCGGGATTTGCCCGGTTGAAATCCAGGTGAACTCTGTGACCAACAAGATTTACGTGGCAAATTATGGAAAAACCTGCCTGATCGCGAATTCTTGTAACAACGCAGGCAACATCACGGTAATTGATGGCGCAACGAATTCCACCGTTGAAGTGGATCTCCCACAGCCCAACCTTCCTCATCCCCGCGGTATAGCCATAGACATCAACAGGAACAAGATCTACGTGAGCAACCATTTTAGCTCAGAGGTCGCGGTCATTGATGGCAGTACGAATACCGTGAGCACGCTACTCACTGCTGCGCTTCCATACGAAATCGCGGCAAATTTACTCACGAACAAGTTCTATTTGACGAGTTTCGACGCATCCACCGTATCAACAGGTGCGACCGTGACCGTGATTGACGGTGCAACTAACGCCACGCTACCGATCATTGACCCCGGGGCAGCTGGCTCTATCGCGGTCGCCGTGAATCCCGTCACCAACAGGATTTACGTGGCCAATTTAGGAGATGTTGGGAAAAATGGGACAAACATCGGAAGTATCACCGTAATTGAAGGAGCTTCCAACTCGACCAGCAATATCGTTGCTCCCAACGCGTTTGGTCCGCACGCCGTGGCCGTAAACCCGCTGAGTAATAAAGTGTACATCGCCAACGCCAATAACCTCGCTCGAACCGGTAACGGAGGTGTGACGGTGATCGATGGCGAGACGAATGCAGTCGTTACTGTCAGTGATCCAAACGCCCAGACCTCTTGCAACCCGTTCAGCACAGGGATACTCGCAGTGGACTCCACAAGAAATCTGATCTACGTTGCAAATTGTGAAGGCAGCACGGTCAGCATTATTGACGGTGCAACGAACGCAGTGGCCAGCGTAACGGACTCCAACGCCGTTCATCCAGTCGCTATCGCCATAAATCTAGGAACAAACAAAATCTATGTTGCCAATTCGGCTAGCAACAATGTCTCCGTAATTGCGGGCGGTGTTGGCGTACCGAAGTTCACTCTTTCTGTGACCAAAGCGGGAAGCGGAAGCGGCTCTGTGGTTAGCAAGGATGGGGCCATCAATTGCTCGGATGCAAGCGGGACGTGCTCGGCAACCTATCCCAAGGGCTCATCCATTGTCCTGTCAGCAGCGCCAAATAGCGGTTCAACTTTTTCTGCTTGGAGCGGCGCATGTGCGGGCGCCGACGCGGAAACTTGCAATGTGACCCTCGATTCCGATCTAAGCGTTAATGCCACATTCAGTGCCGCGCCCGATTTCTCGGTGACTGTCGCGGGCTCGAGCCTAAGCTTGAAGCGTGGCGAGGAGTCGAGCGTGCAGTTAAGTTTTCCGGCCCAGGGCGGGTTTTCTGGCACGATAGCCCTGACGTGTTCGGTGACAGGACTAGCACCCATGCCGACCTGTGGCCTATCACCGAGTTCTGTGACTCCGGGCAACAGCGCGACGCTCACTGTAGATGCGCGTCAGTTGATTGCCACTCAGAGGCCAGTCGATCCATTTGCAGGCGTTGAAAGACTGTATGCAGGCGGGCTGCCGTTTGCAGTAGCAGGCTGCGTGTTGGCAGCGTCGCTCGATAAGAAACGGCGGCGGAATTGGTTACTCGGCAGCATCCTACTGGGATTGAGTCTGCCCGCCGCTTGTAGTGGTGGCAGCAATCCCCCACCAGCGCAAAACTTCACGATTACGGTTACGGCATCCTCGGGAGCGCTGCAGCACACGAGCAACGTCACGGTCACCGTGCATTGACTCCGGAAATTCAAGGAATGGAGGAAGACGAGTGTCGGTGATCGATCGCGGTAAGTGCGCAGAAGAAAGAGTCGTGTGTACCTCTCGATGGGGGAGTGTGAAGGGTGGGAGTCTCGGGTCATTGCTGTTCGCAACTTCAATCACAGTTGCCGCGGGATGCGGTAGCAGCCAGCAGGGACCTCCTCCACCTGTGGGCGATTTCAGCGTCTCGGTCTCGCCGGACTCAACGTCGGCAGTCGTGGGAAACACAACTTCGTCCATTTTGATATCGATCAGTGCGCAAAATGGATTCGCCGGGACGATCAAAATCTCGTTGCAAGGAATTCCGGCAGGTGTGGTCGCCATACCAGGAGCGAGTTTTTCCGTTGACGCAGGCGCGAGCGAGTCCATGACGTTTGCTGTTGCGGACTCAGCGGCCGTCGGGCCATCAACAATCATGATTTTGGCGACGAGCGGCAAGCTGTCTCATAGCACGCGACTGACGCTAACTGCCGAAGCCGTCGTGCGCACCTATCAAGATGGCTCCGCGCTATACCTCGAGTCTGGGTCTGCCACGGACATGGCTCGCGTCGGTCTCGATACTACGTGGGGCGGCAGCATAGTTGAGGTCAGCTTAAATGGAACGAACTTCGTCAATCGGCATGATACTGGACGAGAAGTGCAACCGAGTTACCGCGACGGCGACAACCTCAACTACAACCCCACGTTGGCGGGAGACGGCTTTGACCAGGGCACTCCGACGATCTCGTATTCCTTGACGTCCGACTCGTTATACATCAAGGCGCAGCCCTTACAATGGACCGCAGATGCCTACGGAGGAGGGGCCGGCCATCCCATTCCGGGAGACGTTCTTGTCGAACAGACAGTCACCGCCGTAACGAGCGAACCGCACACCTTCAAAGTGCATATCAAAGCCACGCACCTAGGCAACGATCTTCATACCAACACGGGACAGGAATTTCCTGCGGTGTACACGAACCGCAATTACGGCAGGTTCATCTCCTACAATGGCAAAGCTCCGTGGACCAACGCTCCAATCACAGTGACGCAGTTCCCTGACTTGGGTCAGCCCAACCCTCCTTACTACATTCCCGAACGCTGGGGCGCGCTTGTGGATGATCAGAATCAAGGACTTGTGGTCTACGTGCCTTCGGTCAACCCGTGGCTCATCGGCTTCGCAGCGATCGACAACACAACTCCCGAACAGGGCAGCCCAACGGATAATGCCACAAACTATTTCGCTCCCCTTGGCAATCTGACGATTGGGCCAGACTTTGTCTTCGAAGGTGACTTTTATGTGATGGGTGGAGATTCCGGCGCAGCCCGGCAAATTATTTATCGACTACACCAAAATCT
>AR_comb_assmDRAFT_10010613_pt1 | contig 10222 bp, 10 predicted proteins | sample ArasoioldDNA_FD_10543 | JGI IMG/M metagenome (IMG submission 10543) | reverse complement strand
CAGCCGCCGATGAGACCCGGCTGCGCGGGCCCACGTCGTTGTCGCCCGTTCGCAAGCGCGCGCTCGGCCGCGGGCTGCATCGCCGCCAGATAGACACGATTGGCGGTCGCGAGATGATCGAGACACTGGGCCACGCTCCACGATCCCGGCTCGGCGCGCCAGGTGCCCAACGCCTCGGAGAGCCCGTCGATGAGCGACCGCGCGTCGCGTTCCGCGGCGTCGTAGGCGTCCTCGAGGGCCTGAATGTCGGGCGGCCTGTTCTCGTTCATCGTCCGTAGGATGGCACAGGTTGGTCTCCATCTCGTAGAGCGGGCAGCGACTGTTTCTGGGATATCGTGATCGGCTGAACCCATGGATCCTGCGCTGCCAATCTCGGTGCGTCACGTCCGGCCTGGCGACGAAGCTGCCTGGCTGCGGATGCGCCTCCATCTGTGGCCGGACGGCTCGGATTCGCACCCACGCGAGATTGCCGCGTTTCTCGATGGCTCGCTGACCAACCCGCGTGCCGTGTTGATGGCGGTCGACGATCGCGGCGCGGCCGTCGGTTTCGCCGAGCTGTCGATCCGGCCGTATGTCGACGGGTGCGACACCGATCATGTCGCGTACCTCGAAGGATGGTACGTCGATCCCGATCATCGGCGCCGCGGTGTCGGTCGCGCCCTGGTCGGTGCCGCTGAAGCCTGGGCGCGCGCACAGGGCAGCACCGAGTTCGGATCCGACACGCTGCTGGACAACGATCTGAGCGCGGCGGCGCATCGCGCGCTCGGTTTCGAAGAGACCGAGCAGATCCGCTACTTCAGAAAGGTCCTCGGCGCCGAGCCGGCTTCAGGTGATGAATCACGCGGCCGTGCGGATGGTCTCGACGATCTGATGGCCGCGCGCCGCGGACACTTCGTGATGGAGTCCGGCCTGCACGCGGACACCTGGCTCGACCTCGAGCCTTTGTTTGCGGATGCGCGCTGCATCGATCCGTACGTCGCGTCGCTTGCCGGTCTCCTCCGTCGCCACGACCTCGACGCCGTCTGTGGCGCGCTCGTTGGCGGAGCGTTCCTGGCGCAGTTGATTGCCAGGGCTCTCGGGACGGACTTCTGGTTCACGGAGCTCCTTCCGGCGCAGGACGCTGGCGTGCTCACGCGCCGTTATCGACTGCCTCGCTCGTTTGCGTCGCGAGCCGCCGGCAAGCGTGTCGCGATCGTGGACGATGTGATGAGCGCGGGCTCGGCGCTGCGAGGAACGTATGCGGCGCTTGCAACAGAGGGGACTGTCCCGGTCGTCGCCGCGGCGCTGCGGGTCCTCGGCACCAAAGGCACCAGTTTCTTCTCCGAACGCGGCGTCGCCGTCGAAACCCTCGCGCGGCGCGCCTTCGAGATGTGGACGCCGGCGGAGTGTCCCCTCTGCGGCCGCGGCGAGCCCATCGATCGGATCAGCGGAGCTTAAGAGGCGGCGAACATGGCGAAGACAACACCCGGGCGATCCAAGCGCTACAAGACCACACTCGTCCGTGACGGCACGATGTGCGCGATTCCGGTGCCGTTCGATCCGAAGGACGTCTTCGGAAAGGTTCGGGCGCCTGTGAAAGTCACGCTCAACGGCTACACGTACAGGAGCACGATTGCCGCGATGGGCGGTCCGCCGTTCATTCCGCTCCGTCGCAGCAACCGCGAGGCGGCAGGTCTCGAAGGCACCGAGATGGTGGACGTGCAGCTCGACCTCGATACCGAGGCGCGGACCGTGACGCCGCCTGCCGATCTCGTCAAGGCGCTCAAGGCGCGTCCCGGCGCGTTGGAGGCCTGGAGGAAATTGAGCTTCACGCACCAGCGCGAACACGTCGAAGCCATCGAAGGGGCGAAAAAGCCGGAGACACGTACGCGGCGCATCGACGCCGCGGTCGAGGCCGCGGCCGAGCGTTTGCGTCGACAGCGTTCATGACCAGAAGCGTTGTTCGTCATGCTGCATTCATTCGTCCGACGCAAGGATGAAGTCCTGCACGTTGCTCACGACAGAGGAGGCCGATGATCACACAATCCCGGGGAGATGGGCTCTGCGCACGTTGATGATCGTCCGGCTCGCGTTGAAGGCCTTGCGTCGTCACGTCATGAGAACCATCCTGACGACGTTGGGCGTGATCATTGGTGTCAGCGCCGTCATCTGCACCGTCGCGATCGGCGAAGGAGCGTCGGCGCAGATTCGGACGGCTATCGCCAATATCGGGGCCAATCTGGTCTGGGTTGAAGCCGGTGGCGTCAACCGCAACGGCGTGCGCACCGGTTCGGGTGCCACCCGGACTCTCACCGTGGCGGATTTCGTCGCCATCCGCGACCAGGTGTCCACGGTGACGAACATCACGCCACAGGCAGATACGCGCGTGCAGCTCGTCAACGGCAACCAGAATTGGAACGCCAGCGTGAGAGGCGTCTCCCCGGAGTACCTGGCGCTCAAGAACTGGCCGGTTGTGCGCGGCGGCATGTTTACGGAACAAGAGATCGAACGCGCTGCGCCGGTGTGCGTGCTCGGTCAGACCGTGGTCTCGATGCTGTTTGGAGAGCAGGATCCGGTGAGTCAGAGCATCCGTGTGCAAGGGTTACCGTGCACCGTCATCGGTGTACTCGGCGTCAAAGGCCAGACCGCGACAGGACAGGACCAGGATGACACGCTCCTGATGCCCTACACGACCGTGATGAAGAAGATCAAGGGAACGCCGTGGCTCGACGACATTCTCATGTCGGCCGTCTCCGCCGAAGCCATCGAGCCCGCCAAAGCACAGATCACCGAGCTGCTGCGAATCCGGCATCACATTCAGCCCGGCGCCACCGACGATTTCAACCTGCGCAATCCAACCGCGATTGCCGAGACCGTTGCCCAATCGGCCCGCACGATGGAAGTCCTGCTCGCGAGTGTCGCATCAGTCTCCCTGCTGGTGGGCGGCGTGGGCATTATGAACATCATGCTCGTCTCGGTGACGGAGCGTACCCGCGAGATCGGTTTGCGAATGGCGATTGGCGCGCGGGGCCGCGACGTCCTGCGTCAGTTTCTCTGCGAAGCGGTGATTCTCAGTCTCGGCGGTGGCGCGTGCGGTGTCCTGCTGGGTGTGTTCGGTACGCGGGTCATCGCTCAAATGTCGTCGTGGCCGACACGGGTGTCCGGCAACGCACTCGTGGTGGCGCTTGCGTTCGCCGCCGCCATAGGCATGTTCTTCGGCTATTACCCCGCGCGTCGCGCCGCCCGCCTCGATCCCATCGATGCGTTGCGGTATGAGTAGCTGCATCGGCTGTTCGTGACGCCGCGGTTCGACTAGAATCCCCAGCCGATGGCCAAAAAGAAACGCGTCGTTCGCCGCCGCAAGAAAGTCGGCGCCCGATCGGTCGGGCTGGACGCGGCCGAGACAGCCGCCGTCGACGATCCGAAGCTCCGGTCCCTGGTAGCCGAGATCAAGGCCGACGACGGCGCGGTGCTGGCGGCGTATCGTGAACCGTTCGGCGGCACGCCGGCCGTGCTTGCCGCGTTGCCAATCGACCGGGTCGAGCCCACGCCGTACCAGCGCGATCCGTCGGATCCGCACGTCAAGCGTCTCATGACCGTGATCGAGACGCTCGGCCGCTTCCTCGATCCAATCGTTGCCGTCCGGCACGACGACACGTACTGGACGCCGAACGGCAATCATCGTCTTCAGGCCATGAAAAAGCTCGGCGCGAAGGCCGTCGTCGCGCTCGTCGTCCCTGACGCCGAGGTGGCGTTCAAGATTCTCGCGCTCAATACCGAGAAGGCGCACAATCTGAAAGAGAAGTCGCTCGAGGTGATCCGGATGCTGCGGGCCCTGGCCGACGAGCGCGGCAGCACCGGCGTCGAGCGCGATTTCGCGTTCGAGTTCGACCAGCCGGCCTTTCTGACCTTGGGGGCCGCCTACGAACAGCGGCCGCGATTGAGCGGTGGCGCGTATCACTCCCTGTTGAGACGCATCGATGACTTCCTCGACGAGAGCCTGGCGAAGTCGCTCAAAGAGCGTCTCCGCCGTGCCGGACTCATTCTGGCGATCGACGATCAGGTCGGCTCGATCGTCGACAAGTTGAAGAAGCGCGGCTTCACGAGCCCGTACCTCCGGCCGTTCGTCGTGGCGCGCATCAACCCGATCCGCTTCTCGACGTCCACCGAGTTCGATTTCGACGACGTGCTCGAGCGGATGCAGAAGAACGCGGCGAAGTTCAACGTCGAAAAGATCCGGCAGGAGGACGTCGTGCGCGCGGGCGGCGGCCCGGCCGACGACGACGGGTAAGCGGTGCCGCGGGCCAAGGTGCTCGTGAGCTCGTGCTTGCTTGGCGCTGAGGTGCGCTATCACGGTGGCTCGGCGCAATCTCACGATCCGATCCTCCGGCGATGGCTCGCCGAAGGGCGCGTCGTCAGCGTGTGCCCGGAGGTCGCCGGTGGATTGTCCGTGCCACGGCCGCCGGCTGAGATGGTCGGCGGTGACGGCATTCAGGTCCTGATCGGGCCCGCAAGAGTGATTACGCGTGAGGGGTCGGACGTGACCGGGGCCTTTCGCACCGGCGCCGAGCACGCAGTCGGGGTCGCCCGCAGTCTGGCGATCCGCGTTGCGGTGTTGAAGTCGCGCAGCCCCTCGTGCGCGTCGACCGCGATTTACGACGGGTCCTTCACCGGTCATCTCACCGAGGGGCACGGGGTGACCGCGGCCGCGCTGATCCAAGCCGGGGTTCGTGTCTTCGACGAGATGCACTTCGAGGAAGCAGATGCGGTGCTGAGCACGCTGGACACGCGCGATGGTTGATCTTCCGCACGACTTGACAGGCGAGTTCATCGACGCCGTCGTACGCGAGCCGGTTCGTGCCGACGAACTCCTCGCCGCTCTCCTTAGGCCTTAGGCCCTTTTCCCTGGTCCGATCTCTCCTGCCTCGATGCCACTGCCAACCTTTGGCCTCCTCGGTCCGTCCAACCGTGATATGTATGACTCACACATATGGGACGAACAAGAGCTGCTGACGCGGCGCTGAAGAAGGGAAGTGCCGAGCTGCTGGTGCTCTCGCTGCTCGACGAGCGGGCGCGGCACGGCTATGAGATCGCCAAGTTGATCGAGCAGCGGTCGAACGGCGTGTTGACGTTTCACGCGGCGTCGCTCTATCCGCTGCTGTACCGCATGGAGTCGCGACGGCTGATTCAGGGGCGGTGGGTCGAGAAGGCTGGCGAGCGACGGAAGCGGCACTACAGCATCACGCCGGCCGGCCGCCGCGTGCTGGCCGAGCGCCGATCCGGCTGGAACACGTTCATTGCGGCGCTCATTCAGGTCGCCGGGTTACGTCATGCATGACTTTCACGCGCTGGTGCGCGAGCGCTTCTCCGGGTCGCGCGCGCTCACCGACCAAGCCGTCGAGGAGCTCGCGCAGCACATCGAGGAGACGTGGCGCGTCGCGCGATCGGCTGGGAAGGGCGACGACGAGGCGCTGGCGTTGGCTCGGGCGCAGCTCGAGCGGCCAGCCAGGCTGCCCAGGAACATGACGGCCCCGCCGGGCGCGGGCATCAGCGGTCTCGCCGCCAGCGCCTGGCGCGATATCCGCTACGCGCTACGCATGCTGATCGCCAGGCCGGGCTTCGCCGCAGTTGCCGTGCTCACGCTCGGCCTCGGCATCGGCGCCAACACCGCCGTCTTCAGCGTCGTCCGTTCGCTGCTGTTCGAACCGTTGCCGTTCCACGATCCCGATCGTCTCGTGATGTTGTGGGAAGTCTCGGCCAACGATCCCAACGACATGTACATCGTCGCCGCGCCGAACTACGAAGACTGGCGCCGCAGCATCAAGTCCTTCGACGAGACCGGCATCTGGGAGTACCTGAACTTCAATTTCTCTGGCGACGCGGAGGCCGAACGGGTGCCTGGAATACGCGTGTCGGCGTCGACGTTCAGGATGCTTGGCGTCCCGGCGCTCGTCGGCCGGACGTTCACCGACGCCGAAGACGCACCCGGGCACGACGTCGCGATCGTCAGCTTCGGCTACTGGCAGCGCCGCTACGGCGGCAAGCCCGACATCGTCGGAACGGTTGCCCGGATCAACGGACGGCCGTTCGAGATCGTCGGCGTCATGCCGGCGGAATTTCGATTCCCAAGCCGCGAGACCGTCGTCTGGACGCCGATCGCTTACAACGAGAACGACCACGACCGCGACTCCCATTCGTTCCAGGCTGCCGCCCGTTTGCGCCCGGGAGTGTCGCTGGCGTCCGCCAAGGGTGAGCTCGACGCGCTCGGCCGCGCGCTTGCGAACCAATATCCGGACGCGAACCGCGACGAGACCGCCACGCTCACGCCCATGAGCGACCTCGGCGTCGTGCAGCTTCGCCCGACGCTGATTGCCTTGAGCGGCGCCGTCGCGCTGGTGCTCGTCATTGCCTGCCTCAACGTCGCCAACCTGCTGCTCGCCCAATCGGCGTCACGCCGGCAGGAGTTCGCGGTGCGGGCGGCGCTCGGCGCGTCGCGATGGCGGATCGCCGGGCAGGTGTTGTGCGAAGGGCTGGTGATTGCGGTCATCGGCGGCGCCGTGGGCGTGGCGATCGCCGTCGCCGGCACCAGGCTGCTCACCGGCGTGCTGCCCGTGAGCATCGTCTCGGCGCCATTCAGGACCGCCGGCACCGGCATCCATCTCGACCCATGGGTGCTCGCGTTTACGACGCTGGTCGCGGTCCTGACGGGCGTGCTTTTCAGCCTTGCCCCGATGGTGGCGCTGAGGCGTCCCGACCTCAAGGCGAGCGGCAATCGCTCGGCGACCGGTCGGCTCAAAGGCATCCGCACCGCGCTGGTCGCGATCGAGGTCGCGCTGGCGCTGGTCGTGCTCGCGGCGGCGGGCCTGATGATCAAGAGCCTGTCGCAGCTCGTCACCGTCGATCCGGGACTCGATCCCGACAACGTGCTGATGGCCACGATCGCGCTGCCGCAGCCGGATTTCTACGGTCCGCCGGTGCGCCCGCGTTTCTGCACCGACGCGATCGACCGCGTGAGCCCGTTGCCAGGCGTCGTCTCGGTTGGAGCCATCAGCCACGTGCCGCTCAGCGGCGCGAACGCCGGGCGCGCGTTCACCGTCGAAGGCCTGACGCTGCCGCCGGGACAACTCGCGACCGCGAACTACCGCCTCACCTGTCCCGGCTATTTCAAGGCGATGGGCATTCCGATCCTGAACGGCAGGGACTTCGATCCGCGCGACACCACCGACTCACCGGGTGTCGTCATCGTCAACGACGAGACGGCGAAGAAGTACTGGCCTGGCGCCGACCCGATCGGTCGTCGAATCACCGCGGGATCGGATGACAATCCACACAATCGGTTGACGGTCGTCGGTGTGGTGGCCAACGTGCGGCACTTCGGCCTCGACAACTCGGCACGCCGCGAGATGTTCCGGCCCTACAGTCAGGCCGCATGGCCGGTGATGACCGTCGTCGCGAAGACCGCGATGGCCCCCGAAGCGATCGCGTCGCCGATGCGGGCCGCGTTGCGGAAGATTGACGCCGACCTGCCGGTCGGACCGGCGTTCACGATGACGCAGGTCGAGCGCGAGTCGATGGGATCGCGCCGTTTCCCGATGATGCTGCTTGTGGCGTTCGGCGCCATCGCGCTCGCGCTGGCGATCGTTGGCGTGTACGGCGTCGTGAGCTGCGTGGTCGCTCAACGGACCCGCGAGATTGGGATCCGGGTCGCGCTCGGCGCCCGGCGCGGCCAGGTTCTGCGGCTGGTGCTCACGAGCGCCATGCGTCCCGTGGTCCTCGGCATTGTCGTGGGGGCCGTCGGGGCCGTCTTCGCGACGCGCCTGCTGTCGACGCTCCTGTACCAGGTCTCGCCAGGCGACCCGCTGGTTCTGACGGCCATCGCGGGTTTGCTGGCGGGTGCCGGTATCGTGGCGTCGATGGTGCCTGGCGCGCGCGCGACACGAGTCGACCCGATCCATGTGTTGAGGGTAGAGTAGCGTGTCATGTCACGGCGCGCGCGGTTGGCGGTGGCACTGTGCCTGGGGTGTCTGGCGTACGACGGCGGAAGCGCCGCTCAATCGCTGCAGGTCGGCATCATCGATCTGTACGGTCTCGGCAGCCTCCCGGCAGCGGATGTTCGCAAGGCCCTGACCTTCAAAGAAGGCGATTCGATCTCCTTCGCCAGCGAGGAACGGCCGGCGTTTTTCGCCGAGAGCGAGCTGCGTCTCGGCAAGTTGCCTGGTGTGAGTCGGGCCTCCATCAGTCCCGTGTGCTGCGAAGACGGTCGGGTGATCGTCTACGTGGGGCTCGAGCAGAAGGGACGGCCGTCGACATCGTTTCGCGACGCGCCGACCGGTAGCGTGCGGCTGGCAGCTGACGTCCTGCAAGCCGGACGCGACTACGGCAATGCCAACGCGGGCGCCGTCATGCGCGGCGAGGCCACCGAAGACGACTCGCACGGCCACGCGCTCAGCCACGATCCCACGGCGCGCGCGATTGAGCAGAAGTTCATCGGTTTCGCGTCGCGTGATTTCGCAAAGCTCCGCCAGGTGCTGCGCGAGTCGTCCGATGCGGAACACCGCGCGATTGCCGCTCAGGTTCTCGGCTACGTCGCCGCCAAGCAGGATGTCGTCCCTGATCTCGTCGAGGCGATGCGGGACAGCAATTCAGATGTGCGCAACAACGCGATGCGCGCGCTCGCTGTCTTCACCCGCAAGGCCCACGCCGGTTCGGAAGCCGCCATCGTGGTCCCGTACGATCCGTTCGTCGCCAGTGTCAATTCGCTGGTGTGGACCGACCGGAACAAGTCGTCGCTGGCGTTGATGGAGTTGACCGCTTCACGCGATCCGAAGCTGCTCGAGGCCCTCAGGCGCAACGCGCTGCCGTCGCTCGTCGAGATGGCGCGCTGGAAGAGCCCCGGCCACGCGATGCCGTCGTTGTTGATCCTCGCCCGGATGAGCGGCATGTCCGACGAGGCGATCGACCAGGCGTTGAAGGCGGGCGACAGCGAGCGGATCATCGCGGCCGCCTCAAAGTAAACTCCCAACTCCCAACTCCCAACGCCCAACGCCCAACGCCCAAAGCCCAGAGCCAACGCCCCCCGCGCTACAATCCCGCCATGCCAGAACCGGAGTACGTCCTGGGCCACTCACAGCGTGAGCTGCGGCGGCTCTCGCTGCAGGCGGAATTCTGGGGGGACGCGACCCTGGAACTGTTGCAACGCGCCGGGCTCGCCGCGGGGATGCGCGTGCTCGATCTCGGTTGCGGCCCCGGCGACGTCACCCTGCTCGCGGCGCGGGTCGTCGGGCCTTCAGGGACCGTCGTCGGCGTGGATCGCTCGGCCGAAGCGATCGAGACCGCTCGACGACGGGCGGCGGCCGCGAACGTCACGAACGTTGACTTCCAGCTGGCATCGATCGAAGGGTTCCTCGACGCCAAACCCTTCGACGCGATGATCGGACGCTTCGTGCTCACTTACTTCAGCGATCCCGCCACGATTCTCCAGCGGCTGGTGCCACTGGTGAAGCCTGGCGGCATCGTGGCTTTCCTCGAAATGGACCTGGTCGCGGCACGCTCGGTGCCGCCGGTCGAATTGGTGGACACGGTGGTCGGCTGGCTGCGCGACACCTTTGTGCGCGGCGGCGTTCATATTGATCTGGCCGCCCGCGTGTGGCGGGTCTTCGAGCAGGCGGGACTGACGCAGGCGTCGATGTTCGCGCGCCAGAACGTCGAGGCTTCGCCGCCCGCCATCGCCTCGCGATACATCGCCGAGACGGTGAGAAGCCTGCTGCCGATGATGGAACGCCTGGGTGTTGCCACCGCGGAACAGGTGGACATCGAGACACTGGCCGAGCGCTTGCAACAAGCAGCTGCCGAACAGCACGCGACGGTGCTCTCGCCGCTTGCGGTTGGCACCTGGAGCCGCGTGCCCGGCTGATCACGGATCAGCCGGCAAGTCATCATCTCGAGGAGCACTCATGATCGATCTCTACGTCAACGACACGAACGAGCTCGTGGGTTCCATTACCGACGCCGACCTGCGCGTCCTGGTGGACGCGTTGGAGGAGGAATCGGACGACGATCAGGACTACTGGATCGACAAGGCGACCATCGACGTCCTGGGCGATGGGCGCGCGACGGAGCACCTGCTCACGCTTCTGCGAAAGGCGGTCGGATCATCGGATGGCGTGGAGATACGGTGGGAAAGGCGGCAATAAATGCCGATTGCCGAATGCCGATTGCCGAATGGGATTGGCAATGGCGAGTG
>AR_comb_assmDRAFT_10602622_pt1 | contig 10223 bp, 6 predicted proteins | sample ArasoioldDNA_FD_10543 | JGI IMG/M metagenome (IMG submission 10543) | reverse complement strand
GGATAAGCCAAGTTTGCTGAATAAGTTACACCATCAGGTTTTTGATTTAATGGCTGTCCAACATTATCCAATCGTTTTTTCTCAGCTTGTATTTTTTCTTCTCCGAAAATTCCTGGTAATGTATTGACCAACCTGTCAGGTAACACAGAACGACGCGGTACTTCTTCACCCGTAAACACTCCAATATCCACTACAGGTTTTCCCAATTGCAATAAGGCCTGGCAACGCGTGAGATACTCGATCCACGCTTTGCTTTGCCTGAACCATGTTTGATCACGTTGATAAAATAAGCCGATACCGTCCAGTGTCATTCCTGGCTTTTTATCCAACCAGGGATTCTGCATGAATACATGCAATACCATTTTATTAATACCCATTGCAAATTCCCGGTCACCTAATGCTTTCAAGCTACCCGGATGTTCGCTCCAATCGCTGCGCAACGTAGTGAATGCTTCGGCTTGTACTATGTTCTTCCCATAAATATGGGCACCGCTGATTGCATCCAACACATCATTCGGTTTATCATGCGTGGGACTATTGAGCCAGAATTCACCCATCGGGATATCAGCATATTTGTAATGCATCAATCCATCACTTACAAATGTTGGGGCAATACTTTCCGCGCTGAATAAACAACCTTTCTCATGCGCCAACGTTTTCAGCGTTGCATAAAACTTATCATTCACCAGTTCCGCAATGGTTTGCCGTACATCATGCAAAACTTTCTCAGAAGTGCCTGCGTCATTAATGGGAGTGCCCGTCATCACCAATAAGTATGGCAGCAGATCATAACCCCTTTTCTTTTTAAATTCCACTGCAAAATTTTTGCTCCAGTTCTGGCTACCGCATTCCCAACTGTCTACATGAAATACCTTGATGACTTCTTTTGCTAATGCCGCATCCGTTTCTGTATAAAATTTTCCGAACCAGTTGCGAAATTGTAATGTAGTGGCTTCGGTGCTGAACTTATCACATTCTAAGCCTTTCGCCGCGCCTCCAGTTGCATTCGTTGCGCCGGTTGATGTATGTCCAATGCGTACAATCACCCAATCGTTACCTGCCGGCAGCGACCAGTTTAAACTTCCGTCAGGTGATAGCTTGTTACTTAGATTAATAATCTTATTTAATGGTATCGCATCCGTTTTACTTACTTCGTCGCTAGTCGTGTTATCAGCCACCCGCCAAACACTTCCATTCTTTGCTTCGTAATTGTTGATTACCGGTTCATCGCTGATATAAATTCCCTGTACCCGCAATGCCGGTCTCCATTTGGCTGCATCCAGGTCTTCGCTGCCTGGCTCAGTACCTTCTTTACTCCAAATAAACCGAATATATTTTGCGGTGAATGTTTTTATAGCATGGGTATATGCTTCATCCCAATCCTGCCAGCCATGACGCGGCGGATGCAATGTATCTGCTGAAATGAAATTTATTCCATCATCACTTTTTTGAATTATGAACCGTTGCGACTGGTAAGCATTGTTTTGTTTTTTGATTTGCACCTGTCGGACAGTTACCGGTTGAGTATATGAATACTGTATCCAGCAACTACTGTCACAGCGAAAAGTTTGTTTTGATTCGTAGATTGGAAGAAATGAAGCATCTGTGCCGTTGCTTGTAGTTACAATGGGCTCCAGGTGCTTGTTTATAAATTCATTTTTATAATTGATAGGATAAGCAAACACAGCGATGTCTTTGTAATAATTCTCTATTGCTTTCGGTTGCGTGAGTTTAATTTGACCGGGGAATCCTTCATTAACATAAGTCTTTGTCCAAACCAGTTTCTGCATAGAAAGCTCCGGCGTTATCCATGGACCTCCCGCCAATGCAAACCCATCGCTAACATGAATGCCCAGCTTTAAATTTAATCGCTTCGCTTCCTGCATTGCAAATTTTACCATGGCCCACCATTCAGATGTCAATTGTCGCACCTGCGGTTGAAACGGAATAGCCGCCGAAGTATCTTTAATGGGCATCAGGTAAGCGCCGCCAATTCCGACTTCTTTCATTGCTTCCAGGTCAGCGGTAATTCCTTCTTTAGAAACAGCGCCATGCAACCAATACCAGAACACCCATGGTTTAGCGGATTCCGGTGGATGGAGAAATGATTTTTCAATTATGTCTGCAGTATTTTTTTGCTGAGATATTCCGGTAAATGAAATCAACAGCAACCCAATCAAATGGAGAAAATATTTTTTACCTGTAAACATTATTATCGGCTAAAACTAATTTTGCTTTTTCCTTTGTCGATCGATGTGGCTACGGCGATACCGCGATGATCCTTACTGTCCACCGCACAATAAAAATGATACACCACGCCCTTCCATTTTACGACAAAAGGTTTATGGGCATATCTCTCATCATATGGTTCTGACGATTTGATCAGGTCTTCTCCATTCCAGTCCGTCCAATGCACTAAATCATAACTGCATGCAAAACGGTTGAACGCATCCTTTCTTCCTTCCCAGAAGGCTCCGAAATAAAACATCACCCACACATCCCCGATCTTTTGAATAACGCCATCGCCTGTTATCCCGATCGTATGATGTACAACAGGATCCGTTTGATAACGCTGCCAGTTGATCATATCATCACTTACCGCCATGCCAATCCTTTCAAACCAGCGCCATTTGGGTGTGTTGTTACTTGTATCGCCGTTGGCATTGTAGTACATCACGAAAGGATGACCCAATGTTTTATTCTTATCCCAAATAACAGTGCTTTTGAATAGTTTCTTGTTTTCCCACCAGCGCACATCAATATCAGTGGCCGATAAAACAGGATCGCCAACACGTAACCATTCATGTGGTTCAGTTAAATCTCCGGTTGTATGTGCCATACCGATACTCAACTTGCCGGATTCATATCCTGTTTCCTTTCCGCCGATATAACTCATCCAGTATTTATTGTTGAACTTATACAGTTCATAACTACCCGACCATTTTGTATCCTGTAAAGCAATATAACCTGCTTTCTGATTGGCATCCCAATCCATATTGTCTTTATCCGTTGTATCACTAAAGCTCATGATCCGGCCAAGCGTTTTCCATTCCAATAAATTTTTACTTTTTGCGATCCATGTTTCATAGCCACGGCCGGTAAACCGGATATAAGTCATGTACCAATGCTTCCCTTTGCGGAATACAGAAGGGCAATCGATCTTGAATGAATCATTTTCGGGTGCAATGACTAAACCATATTTAAAAGGCGTTCTTACTTCATCATAGATGTGCTGCATCACTGCCTGAGGAACTTCGGTTTGTGCGTATGTATGGACAGAAGTAATTTGGGCGAAAGCCCCCACTAGCAAGTATTTCAGTAACCCCAGCCTTAAGCCCCGGGATAATTGCAAAAGATGCAACTGGACTTTAGTCCAAGAAAAAGTTCTTCTCATTAATATTTTATTTCTTTAGCTCTAGTTCCCGGACCTTTTGTCTTTGAATTGAAAGGAACTAGATAAAAACTATAATGATAAGGTTGCGCCTTCACCTGGTATTGTTCCAATGGCGCTGCCACATCACTCCAGCTATCGTTGCCACCAACTCCCATTTGCACCAAATCAATATTGAGTGTAATATAATCCGATGGCTTCAGTTTGTTCGTGTGTTTTGCTTCTTCAATATTCTTTTCCGTATACGGCCATGCACTCATGCTTAATAAACTGTCCGCCACGATCAATAAACCACCTTTAGTTTTTGGGTCACTTAAATACATCCATCTTACATCGGTACGGTTTCCATTTTCCTGCGGCACAACATAGTTTTCCATGAAGTCATAAATATCCTGGCTATAAACTCCAACATCGGAACCATACCTCCGGTCAATATAATTTTCCATCGGTCCGCGGCCGAAGTATTCTATCTGCGTATATTTTTTATTAATGAGTCCCTGCATCCCGACCTTTGGAATATTCGGTAAGCCGGGTTTCACATCGAGCCAATAGTCAATCTTTGTCACACCGTTCGGGAAAACGGTATAAATTAACTTCAGTGAGGCGCTATCATGTATCAAGCTGAAAACAGAAGTAATTGCAATTGCTCCAGATCGGAGCGTATCAATATCGGTTCTCATTAGTGCAATACTGGCTTCATACCATTGCCTCAACTTACGATTCGGTTTCCACCCTCGTTTGTCATTATCAGTCATTGGCCTGGTAAAATGAGGAAAAAATAATCGGAATGCCTGTTGCTTTCCGTTCATTTCAAAAGATGATAACCCTCTGTCAGCAACATCACCAATAAAAACACCGAAGTCCTGACCATGGATAATGGCACCATGAATACTGTTTTCTACTACAAGCTTACCCTTTGGTTTTATTGCAACGTGTACAGAACTGGCTTTCTGAATTTGCAATTGATTGCTGGCCACTTCAAAACCTTTCGGTGCCCATGGCTGGTCCTTTGATAAAGCGAAATGCAACTCGACATGATATTCGACATCCTTGCTCAGTTTCCGAAGCCAGAGTGAAATATCAAAGATCTGCTCACCACCGGGTGCGATATCGAATACCGGTAATTCCCTGGTGGAACTAATCTCTCCATCACTTTTAATGACCATTGAAACGCTATAATCTTTTAAATTCTTTATTTCGCTTCGATTGATGATTCGAATTAGTCCTCTCGTTGAGTCTTTCCACTCACATTGCACCGGCTGAAATATTCTTTTACATTCATACATTGCCTCTTTCGGTCTTCCATCTGCAGCCACAATCCCTTTGATAGTAAAATTGTCGAAATACTTTTCTCCAAAATCGCCGCCATATGCATAATACTCAACCCCGGCAGAATCTTTCTTCAATAGTCCCTGATCCTTGAACTCCCAGATACAGCCACCAATTATTCTCGGAGTTGATCTCCATTGATCCCAAAATTCTTTCAGGTTGCCGGCGCTATTCCCCATCGCATGTGCATACTCACAAAAGAAAATAGGACGATGATCACCATTTTGTTGATTGGCCAATAAAGGAGCGGTGTACAAAGCGGGATACATCCTGCTCACCACATCAACGAAATACTGGTCAACGGGGTTTTGAATACGATGTGAATGATCATTCGACTTTAAATATCGCGGGTCGGATGGATCAATATAACCTTCTTCCTTCGGACTTCCCATCGCAGGTTCGTAATGCAGAGGTCTTGTGATATCAAAATCATGTATCCATCCGGCCATCGCTGCATGATTGGGTCCACTGCCGGCTTCATTGCCCAGGCTCCACATGATGATCGATGGATGATTTTTATCACGCAGCGCCATGCGACTTATTCTTTCGAGATAAGCAGCGGTCCAACTTGCATCATGATCGAGCTTACCGCCCAATCCATGAGTTTCGAGATTGGCTTCATCAATAACCATTATTCCAAATTCATCACACAAGTCAAGCAAATATGGATCGCTGGGATAATGCGAAAGACGGATACAATTAAAATTGAAACGCTTGATCGTTGTTATGTCCTGTAAAATATCTTCTCTTGATAACGCCTTTCCCTTTGTTGGATGATGATCGGGGCGGTTGACCCCATATAAATAAGTCAGCTTACCGTTGATCAGAAGTTTACTGTCTGATTTTCGAAACTCTGTGGAACGAAAACCAAGCTTGCATGTTTTGACCTCAAGAACATTGCCCGTACTGTCTTCCAGTGTCAATATTAATTTATACAAGTTCGGTTCTTCAAAGCTCCATTTCATTGGATTAGCAACGATCGTTTCCAACAAACCAAATTTCACCCGGTCCAATCGTGGATGAATTTCATTAATGATATCATCCACTTTTTTTTCCAACGGTTGATCTAAAACTGGCTTGTTGGCTTCATCATATAATTGTGCCTTTAAATCATAGCCAGGCATTTCATGTCCCGTAAGATTCTCGATCCTTGGACGAATACTCAACACAGCATCCTTATATTCCTTATCCAGCTTTGTTTGGTAAAAGAAATCTGCGATTCTAAGTTTCGGCTCAGCCACTAAATACACTTCACGATGAATACCGCTCAATCGCCATTGGTCCTGGTCCTCGAGGAAACTTCCATCACTCCATCGGATTACCCAAACAGAAAGAATATTTTCACCTTCCTGCAAGTACGGTGTGATATTAAATTCCGAGGGAAGAAAACTATCTTCTGCATATCCAACGAACTTTCCATTCAACCAGACTTTATATGCCGAACTCACACCTCCAAAATGTAATGTGATGTTCATGTCTTTCCATCCCTGCGGAATTGTAATCGAACGCTGGTAACATCCAACTCCATTATAATCTTTCGGAATATAGGGCGGATTGACAGGCCTGAATGGATACACCGCACTTTTATAAATAGGTTTATCATATCCCTGCATCTCCCAGTTTGATGGAACAATTATCTTTTTCCATCCACTTACCCTGGCTTTATAAAAATCTTTAGGCTCATCACCGGGTTTTAATGCAAACGAAAAATCCCATTCGCCATTCAATGAAATGTATCTCCCACTTTTCTCCCTGTCCCCCGTTAAAGCGTCGTTCAAATTGGAAAATGAATACGCCGTAGCTCTTGATGCATCGCGATTAATTCCGCTGACATATGGATCTTCGTAAGGCTCCCGATTGTAAACTGATGGAGCGACAGGAACAGCAGCGGGAGTTTTGTCGACAAGCTGTGCTAGTGAATGGTCTATGGTGAATGGTGAATAGAGAAACGCCAATAATATGTATAGTCGTTTAAACATTTGATTCTTCTTCATTGCTCAGTAGCGAACCGAACCCTGAACGGAGCGTCGCAACGATGCCGATAGTAGTACCGAAAGCTGGCAACATAATTATTTTACTTTTTATTCAACAACGCCATTTCAATACATGCCTGCAGAAAAGGTCCTATCGCCTTTAGATCATCGTCACGCCTCGGTTCATTCACATAATATTCATAAGTGCCATCACGGTATGGCGTGCCGCCCAATCCTGCACCGGCTACAGCCTGCATATAATGATACTGACCATTGGCATCTTCTTTCACAAACTCTTTGATCATGCCGTTATATGCTTTTTCTAATGCTGGTTTAAAGGACTTTGGCAAATATTTCATCCGGACGCCTTTTGCTATTGCAAAAACAAACATGGCCGTTGCCGATGACTCGAGGTAATTTTTCTCTTTGTTGGCCTTATTCGTAACCTGCCACCAAACACCACTCTTTGCATCCTGGAATTTTAGAATAGCAGTTGTTAAGCGATTAAAGATTTTAATTAACTCCCCCCGACCAGGATAATTTTGCGGTATAAAATCAAGCACATCCACCAGCGCCATCATATACCAACCCATACTACGACTCCAAAACTCAGGTGATAAACCTGTTTTCGGATTTGCCCAGCGTTGTAAACGACTTTCATCCCATCCATGATAGAGCAAACCGGTCTTTGGATCACGACTGTATTTCTCCATCACCACAAATTGATTTATGATATCACTAAAGTCTTCCGGCTGTTTATTCATTATTGCATACTCGGCATAAAACGGTTCTATCATATACAAACCATCCAGCCACATTTGTGTCGGATATTTTTGTTTGTGCCAAAAACCACCAACTGAGTTACGCGGTTGCCAGCTTATTTGATTACGTATTGTTGTTGCCGCCTTTTCATACTTATCGTCCTTATATCTTTCATACAAATGCAGTAGCTGTCGTCCCGGCGGAATGAAGTCGCTATTGTATTCATCCATTACATAAGTCCGGATGTCGCCATCAGGTTCAATAAAATGATCAATGATATGTTTTGTGTATTGCAAATAAGTAGTATCACTGGTGTATGCAGCCAAACGTTCAAAACCCATCAGCACTACACCAATTTCATAGTTCCAGTTAGCGGGCCGGTCACCTTCAGGAAGTTTATCCTGTTCCAGGTGACTGGCATATTTTTTTACTACCATTGAATCTTTATACTGGTTCATGATGGTAGCCGCCATTTGTTTGGCGTAGTTAATTTGAGCATAAAGGCCTCCCCAAAGCCCTCCCAGAGAGGGGCCTAGAAAGAGTAAAATTATTTGCAGTCGCTTTTTCATTTGTAATCCTCATTTCTTTATTGAAAATATTATTAAGAAACGTTGGCAATTCTGTCACCCTCATCAATGCTAAGTTCGTCCTCCAGAACGACTGGAGGCACCGGCTTTTTTTTCCAGTAATTCGCTAATATACTTCCACTGATATTCATCCACGGACTGAACACTGCTGCCGCCAATCCAACTGTACCCAATTTACCCATAGCGCCGGCAATACCGCTTGCCATTCCTCCATTCTGCAAGCCAACTTCAAAAGCAATGGTGCGACTGGAGTTTTTATCAATTCCAAAAAGGCGGCTGAGCCAATACCCAAAAAAATACCCGGCTGCATTGTGAATGACCGAAGCGATGAACAACAACACACCAACCTTCATTAGGTTATCACGGCCGGCTGCAGTTGTAACCGTTGTAAAATAAATAATCCCGAACATCGAGATCAATGGCATGATGCGGTCGATCTTCGGGAAACTTTTGTACAATAAATGATACACAACGCCGGCTATTACCGCCCCGGCAAAGAAAGCGGAAAGATTGATGCTTCGCGATACAGCCGAGTCATTGCTATTGTCTACAAAGAAAATAACCGAGAACAGCCAAATGATCGACATAAAACAAATGATATGAATTCGCCTTCGTTGCGTAGCATTCGCTCTTTTCAAATAATCATGCAATAGCGCCGCACCAATCGGTACCAAAACAATTTTCACGATCTCCATCATCATATCGATGAACTTCACATCTATTAATGTACCTGCCAATGTTTTCATCAGCAGTGGCGTCATCAGCGGAGCGATCAATGTAGCCATTGCAGTAACGATGACCGATAAAACCAGGTTGGCTCTCGCGAGATAGACCATCACATTTGACGCCAGTCCGCTACTGCAACTACCGATCAAAATGATACCGGCGGCGATCTCTGGTTCAAATGAAAATACTTTTGTCAGCAACAGGCCCATCAATGGCATAATACTGAAATGACAAAATAATCCAACCAGCACTCCTTTACCCGTTGTGGCCAACCCGCTAAAATCTTTTAAGCTCATATGTGTGCCCATGCCAAACATCACGAGTTGAATGATCACAAGCACCAGCGTTTTATCGCGCAGGTTTATATCGCCCCAGGTTTTGAATGCTTCGGGATAAATCATACCTGCCACCACTGCACTGATGATCCACACAGTGTAGCGATAACCTTTTAACGCTTCCACCGATCCCAATCCAATCGCAAGACTTACAGCTGCCACTACCGCAGCCGGCTTCCATAACAATGGTTCTTGTAAAATAATTCCTGCAATCAACAACAACACAGCGATGCCGCTTAGGACTAAAAATATTTTGTTTAGCTTATTCAATATCGCGGGGTTATTTTAAAATCGTTGACAGGTATTCCATCGCAATCGGCGGACTTGCAAGTATCGGCACTTTTTTATCAACCTCAGATAGTGTATCCACCACTCTTGCCATTGACGCCTGCGCTAAGACGATTACATCAGCTTCATTAACCAATTGTTTCAGGGCATCACTAACTCTTTGATCATGTGTTGCTGTATCGCCGCTCATCAATGCATCAAATGCGCCTTCGCACAGTTTGGATACGAGTTCTATTTTTTTACCTGCCGCAGCTGCACGTCTTCGCACCAAATCGCTTGTCGGTTCCAGGGTTGTCGATAACGTTGCGATCACGCCAATTCGTTTTCCCATTTGCACCGCTTTGTCGGCCATTGGCTGGTCCACCCGCAACACCGGTACGTTTGTTACTCCCGCTGCTGTTTCCACTGCCGGGCCGATGGATGAACAGGTAAACAAAATGAAATCAGCTCCTGCATCCTGTGCAGAGCCGGCATAATTCACTACTCTTCGTGATGTGTCAGCTGTTAGCTGTCCGCATGCGATTGTGTTTTTGATCAGACTATCGTCAACGATATTGAATGTTTTTACACCCGGTAAAAATTTCTTGCACAGATCGGCGAATACCGGAACCAGCGTTGCAGATGTATGAATCAGTCCTAATGTTTTTTGTGACATGATTACTATTGAATGATTTTGTTTTTATGTTGCCAGCGTCCGGTTCGCTGCTCATCGTCTGTTGCGTCGCACTCTTCATCGTTCGGTTCACCGCTCAGCTTTCGTGAATCGTGAATCGTCAATCGTGAATCGTGAGACACTTGTTGAACTTTGAGACTTTACCCCCCGATTGACGAT
>AR_comb_assmDRAFT_10272949_pt1 | contig 10223 bp, 15 predicted proteins | sample ArasoioldDNA_FD_10543 | JGI IMG/M metagenome (IMG submission 10543) | reverse complement strand
CCCTGCCGATATTCCGCGACATCATGGCTCGTATCTACCGCGACCGGCTCGCCGGCGCCGTCCCGGCGTTTCCCGAGAAACTGGAAGCGCGGATTACCGCGTATCTCGATGGCCAAGCTCCCGCGCCTGTTCTCGCAGTCACCCCACCGATGCAGCGGCCGGCAGAATGGGAATGGCTCTTTGCCAATGGAACGGTGGCGCGATGACCAGCCAGCGCGCACGGGCGAAACCGCAAGCGGGCGGCATCCTCCTCAAATGTCTGGCTGTGGCTGCCACGAGCGCGAGATTCGAGCCGTTGGCCACCATCTTCGCGCAGGGCGATCGCTGCGCGGGTGTGATGTACATCAAGAGAGGCCGCGTCAGGCTCTCGGTGGTGTCTCCGCAAGGCAGGACCGCCGTCGTACGCGAGCTTCACGCGGGTGCGCTGTTCGGGGAAGGCGCTCTGGCGGGCCAACGGCGCCGCACGTCGAGCGCCGAGGCGATGACCTACTGCACCATCATCAAGGTTGCGACGGAGGAAATGCGTCGCCGGCTTCATCACGACGTCGCATTGTCCGATTGGCTCCGGTCGCAGATGCTGGCCCGGAACGCACGCATCGAGGAAGACATCGTCAACCAGATTTTCAACCGGAGTGAAACGCGGCTCGCCAAGGCACTGCTGTTGCTCGCAGGCTTCGACGAGCACCAGTTGCCGCGCCACGCGCTGCCGATCGTTTCCCGGAACATGCTCGCGAATATGTGCGGGTTGACTCGCTCAACCGTCGACCGCCTGATGAACAGCTTCCGCAAGCACGGATTCCTCGAGCGACAGACCCTGCGGAACGGCGGCATCCAGATCCATCGCTCGATGTTGAACGTCGTCCTGCAGGACTGATTTCCTCCACGATTATCAGGAGATACATGATGAAAGATACGGTGAACGTCGTCGCGATTCTCGCGGTGCTGGCTATGGCGCCAGTGGCGCTGTCGGCACGCAGCGCCGCCGCGCCGCAGGGCGCAGGCGAAAGCATCAAGAAAGGCGCCACGAAAACCAAGGACGGCGTCGTCAACGGTGCAAGAGTCGTCGGGAACAAGACCAAGGATGGCGTCAGCAAAACGGGCGAGATCATGACAGACGGATGGATCACCTCGCGGGTGAGCGCGCGTTTCGTCAACGAAGAGTCGCTGAAGAACAGCGACATCAACGTCGACACGAACGACCATATCGTCACGCTCAAGGGCACGGTCCTCACATCGGCCGGCCGCTCCAGGGCAGCTGTGGTGGCGAAGCAGACCGAGGGCGTGCGCGGCGTCGTCAACAAGCTGACCCTCGTTTCCAAGAGCCAAGGCGAACACCATGAATGAAACGACACGGCGTCCAGGACCGGATTCATTTGTTTTGGGACTCTTCGCGGGAACGTTCGTCGGCGCGGGCCTGGCCATGTGGCTCGCCCCACGAGCGGCGCAGAATTATCGCCACGTTCGCATCCGTGTCGCCGACGTGGTCGACAACCTGACCCGGCGAGGTCAGGAAGTCCGCGACGACATCGCCGCGGCGGTCGCCCACGGCGCGCACGAGGTGGCACATGGCGCCAGCGAAGTTGAGCGGCTGGCCACAGCCGCGCGAAGGTCCCGTGCCGTCCACGCCAAGCCCTCGGTGTAAAACGGGACATGCAGCATGGTCGCGCACCGCGTCGTGGACCGGCGACGCGGAGACGTCGCGGATTGCGCCGGACGACGAAGAAGTCGCCAGGTCCGAGTCTCGCGAGGACTGCTTCCTTGCCTGACAGGGACGACAACTTGAGACGCGCCTAGCGCGCGCGCTGCGGTGCTGGCGCGATTCCGGGTGGAATCAGGAACTTCATAGGGACCGGTGAACGTCGGCGACGCTGCGCATGAGCGCGATCCGCAGCACGACCGCTGCGCGCAGCTCCTTCCCATCCGCCACAATCTGCGCTTCTCCGTCCCGTTCGAGGTGTGGAATCCGACCGTCCAGCACGTCCGCGATTTCCTGCAGCGCAATCAGCGATTCCGACGGCGCGATGGCGGTCTGTGGCATCCGAGCGCGCGCGAGCGCCCCTTCCGCATAGACGCGGGTCAGCCCGGACGCCCACCGTTCCATCGTCACGCGATCGTGCTGATGTGTTTCGATCGGGGTAGTGTAGCGAACGGATGCGTCCGCACGAACGAACTCGAGCCACCCCTCCCAGCTGCCGTCGCGTCGTTGACGTGCCATCGCCCGCGCGTGAAACATGCCGCGCGCGTCCGACACGGTTTCCGAAAGGTCTATCATCACCTCAGTCATGCCATTCCTCATTCTCCGCGTCCGCGATCCTAATTAAAGGACCTGACGATCAAACCGGACATACCGGCAGTGTACGGATGGTTGCTCGACTTGAATGTTCTCGAATGCACACCACCGGGCAGACGTTCCAGCCCAGCAGCATTGCGAACGGGACGACGTTCGATGCGTGGTAACGGACCAACCGTTCCCGGTGAACGCGTGTTCACAACCGCACATACACGCACGGCGCGATCTGCGAGCATGGATCAACGCCAACACCGGTACACGAATGGCGGCCGCTTATGCTGTTGTCTGTCATCGTCGTCATCGCTATCTGCGCGCTCACGTGCGCCGTACGAGTAGCGAGGGGCGTGATCCCGACAGATCTCGGCTCGATGAGCGAGAAATGGATCGCCGATTACCGAGGGTCGCGCGAGTGGTGATCGTCAATCCGCACGCTGGTCTCGATCACGATGAGCGCCAGGCTCTGCTCGAATGGATGATCGTCGACATGCGATCACGGCTCGTATGACCTTGTTTGAATGGGCGTGGGCGCGGTGGCGCAACGCGGCACCGGTTCCGGGACGCGGAACTGCCCTTGCCACGATCGAACCGGCCACGCCGGATGTTGCTGCCCCATACCTGGCGCTCTATACCTACCTGCAGCGCCGCTACGCTTCGACCGTCGTCTTGACATTCGAGCAAGTGGAGTCCCTCCTCGGCTGTGCGCTGCCGCCGCGTGCGCGCAGCGGGTTGGACTGGTGGACCAACCCGACCGACGACGTGGACCGGCACTCTGATGCATGGAAGGTGGCGCGGCGGACCGCCACGCCGAACCTGCCGGCCAGGACGGTCGCGTTCGAGCGACTGCCGTAGCCGCGATCCGGATCCAGAGGACATCACGCTTCGCGCGTGTCGAGAGGTGCCACGAATAGGAGGAGACCGCCTGGATCCTGCGGTCTGATCCCCACCGCCATCAGGTCGGAATCATCAAGTCGAGCCGCCTCTCCGACGAGGAGCGGGCGCCGCCCTTTTCATTTAGGGCAGTCCGTAATGCTCGGGCCGGCCGGTGCCGATAGCCAGAGCGCGATGGAAACACGCCAGGCCAACCTCAGCGGGACGAGCGGTTCGACGGCCCGTAGACGCACCCGACTCCCGTTGCTGCACGAGATCAACGACGCCCCCGTGTCGGCCGCCGACCTGCGCCAATACATGGACGCCTGTCGGTCGCAGCGCCGTCTCGACGACCCTGACTACAACTTGAAAATGCAGATCTCCATTGCATCACACGAGGCGAACGACGACCCGCTTCGCGCGCTCGCGTTGTTCCATCGTGCCCGCGCGCTGTCGTTGCTCGCGACGGAGGATGACGGACTGCCGCGGTGGGCCGTTGACGAAGCGGATGCGTTGTTCCGAGCCGCGGCCGTGGAGAGCATGTCGCACGACGGCGACGGCGAGGTTGTGTTCGATCGCGAACAGTTCCTCAGACGCGTCTTCTTGTTCATGGAGCCTGAGGTCTGGCTCCAGTAAAGAACTGAATTCTGATTCTTAGCGTGTGAGCAAACGGATCACGCGTCCGTTTTCGCTCGCGCGATAAACGACGGTCCTGTGTGCGTATCCGTTACGCGTGTGTCCCCGCGGCACGTCAACGACGACGAGCTTCGGGCCGATAGGACGCACGTGCCCCCATTCCCGTTCCGGTTCCGAGTTCCTTCGCGGTGCCGCAAGTGCGACACAGCGGGCGAGGTGACGCTGCAGGCGAGCGTGTCGGAGGACGTCGCTGCCTTGAGCTGGTTCTGCGGTCGTTGCAAGCACGAATGGCCGGTCACAGACGCGGAGCGACGTACGGGTCCAACGGATCGACGCCGTTATTCACGGACCGATCGGCGCACGCGGGACTGAATCATCGTCGCTTCGCGCATCCCTCGTCCGGGATTGCGCTACGCACCGGCCGATTTCGGCGACCAGCGCCGCGGGTGGGCAAGGCTTGGTGACGACTCGATCGCAACCAGCTCGCATCGCGCTGATTCGTTCGTGTGGCAGCGACGCACCCGTGAACGCGATGATCGGCACGCCGGCGGTTGCGGGATCGGCTTTGAGCTGTCGCGCAACTTCCCAGCCGTCCATATCCTTCAAACCCAGATCGAGAACGATGACGCCGGGCGCGTTCTGACGCACCAGCGCGAGCGCGTCGTGACCGCTTCCGGTCGCGGTTACGGCGTAGCCGCGACTTTCGAGGTACGCCACGTAACCTTCGCGCGTGGAACGGTCGTCTTCCACATACAGGATGCGGGTGCCGGAGTTGTGTGCGGATTCCACGTTAGTTGGCTAGCGGTAGCGCACCAAGTAGTACATCAGTTTCCCGTATTCGCTCAACATGGCCTGGAGGCCGTTGGTCCGCCACCAATCGGCCGACGAAGCGGTTGGTTCGACGCCGACCTCGACCCCCGTGCCCCGGAGCGCTCGACGCAGCGACCAGAACGCGCGCCGCGTATGGAAATCCGAGGTCACGACGATCACCGACTTGAACCCGTGGTTCTCCACGACGTCAGAGATGCGATTTGCTTCCTCGAACGTTCCTGTGACCCTGCCCGGAACTACTTCGATCGCGGTTGGGGGCACTCCGGCCTGATTCAGTCGCAATATTGCCCGCTCGTAGTAGAACGGATTGCGCTGCAGCGTTCTCGACCAGCTTCCGCGTACGCCGTCGTTGGTCAGCAGGATTCGCGGCGCGCGACCGTCGAGAAACAGCCGGCCCGCCTGAGCCACGCGGTCAAAGTACACCGGCGCACCCGCCATCACGACAATCGCGTCGGCGCGCGGCAAGTTGACTTGTACGACGAGCGCACGCCTCATCAGCCATATCGAGCCGCCCGCGAGCACGACCACGGCCGCGGCGAACAGCAACGCTTTTGACGTCAGAAGAACCCCCCAACGTTGAAGCTAACACTGATCAGGCGTACTCGCGCCGCTCGTCGATGTGGCGTGTTGATGACAACCCAACAGCGTTCTGTTACCCGCATTCGCATTCGCGACACAAATTACGTCGGCATCAGATTTGATCAAGGACTTGCGACCCACACACAAAGAGGTTGAAAACCGGGAATGCGAAACCAGCAGTGTCCGCAGTGTGCGTCCGCGCACGTCGCGGCGGTTCGAACAATGGCGTACGCGATCGAGTGGCAATGCCGCCGCTGCCAATTTGTGTTCGTTGATGCGGTGATTTCGGTGGTGCTGGTCGATCCCGACGACTCGCGGCGGGAAGCGCTCGTCTCACAGCTCATACGCGAAGGCGTTCCCGTCGTCGCCGTCAGCCGTTTGGCGGAGATGGAAAGCTGGCCGATCGGAAAGGTGTTCGTCGCCGACGTTACCGCCTTGCCACGCTTCCACACCGGCGCGGCTCACGTTATTGTTCTGGCGGACTCCGACGACGACCGCCGCGAAGCTGCGCTGCTGGCCGACGGCAAGACGACGATTGTTCCAGGCGACGCGGCGGCGATCCTGACCGCGTTGCGCAGCATTGCGTCCGCACAGGCGGCGGTACCTTCGCCAACAGGCCTTGGTGATCGCCGGCGAGGTCCACGCGAGCGTCGGAAGCGTCCGCGCACCGATCGGCGCTCGTAAAATAGCAACATGCGCACGACGATTGTCGTCTTCTTCTTCATCGCTGCCGCGGCCTGCGCGCAGGACGCCGGTCCTCTGCGCAATCCGGCGGCGCTTACCGAGCAGGCGCCGGCGATGTTTTCCGTCGGCTTCGATACCAGCAAGGGCCGCTTTGTCGTTGCGGTGCATCGCGACTGGGCCCCGCTTGGCGCGGATCGCTTCTACAATCTCGTCAAAGCAGGATTCTTCAAGGACGTCAGATTCTTCCGCGTCATCGGCGGTCAGCTCGCGCAATTCGGGATGCACGGTGATCCCGCGGTGCAGGCTGCATGGCGCGACGCGGAGATTCCGGACGATCCAGTCCGTCATGGAAACACGCGCGGCACGATCTCGTTTGCAACGCGTGGCCCCAACACGCGCACGACGCAGCTGTTCATCAATCTGCGGGACAACAGCCCCTACGACCGCCTCGGCTTCGCGCCGTTCGGCGAAGTCACCAGCGGCATCGAGGTCGTCGACAATCTCTATTCCGGATACGAGGAGCGTCCCGAGCAGCCGCTGATCGACTCGGACGGGAACGCGTATCTGACACGAGAGTTTCCGAATCTCGATTACGTGCAGCAGGCAACGATCCTGCCTTGACCCTAGTCAGCTGAGCCGTGTGTCACCTTTCCAGCGCTGCGCACTCTGAAGAGTGTGTAGAGGAAAGGAGCGATGCGGGCAATGCGACTGATCGGTGCTGGATCACTGGTATACCTCCTCGTGGCGGCGCTCGTGCTGAGCGCTTCTGCGTCCGGACGCGCGGTTGCGCGTAACAATGACGATGGTCAGGCGATTTTTCGATACGACACCTTCGGAGATGAGCAGCTCTGGACCGACGTGTTGCGTATGCACGAGGTCGTCCCCACGATCAGCCCCGCCACCGCACTTGGCGTCGGCCTGAAGGTGGATGTCGATGCGCTGCCGCCAGCGGTGGTCAGCGCGCTGCGCGCCGGTGCGGTGGATCTCAACGATCCGAACGTCACGCTCGACCTGCTCCGCCTGAACGCGGTGGTCGGCGTAAAGGGAACATTCAATCCATCCGGACAGCTGACGAGGGTCGGTGTGACTTGCGCGCTGTGTCACTCGTCAGTGGACAACTCGTTCGCGCCTGGAATCGGCAAGCGCCTCGACGGGTGGCCCAACAGAGACTTGAATGTCGGAGTGATTGCTGCGTTGTCGCCCGCCCTCGACGAGGCGACGAAGACGGCATTCAGGTCGTGGGGTCCTGGCAAGTACGATGCGCGTCACCACGCGTTCGACGGCGTCAACATCATTCCGCTGAACAGCCCGACGCTGCCGGTGCTGATCCCGCCGATCTACGGTTTGAACGGGGTCGGATTTGAAACGTACACCGCCGATGGTCCGATCTCGTACTGGAACTCCTATGTCGGAGTGACCCAGATGGGCGGCCACGGCAGCTTCAGCGATTCCCGGATCGGGCTGTCAATTACGCAGAAACCAGATCTGGTGACGCCGAAGCTTCCGGCCCTGCTCGCATATCAACTGAGTCTGCGTGCGCCCACGACGGACGGCACCTTCCGTGCGAACGCCGCCGCGCGCGGGAAAGAATTGTTTGAAGGACAGGCTCGCTGCAGTACGTGCCACCAAGGGGCGAACTTCACGGACGTCCTCAGCGGACCGGACCCCACGGTGCCACTGCTGCACAGCGCGACCGAAGTCGGCGTGGAACCTGTGTACGCGCAGCGATCCGCAACCGGCGGCTATCGGACGACGCCGCTGCGCGCGTTGACGAGCCACGCGCCCTATTTCCACGACGGCAGCGCGGCGGATCTTCCTGCTGTCGTCGATCATTACGACACACAGTTCGGTCTGAATCTGACGCCTGCGCAGAAAAGGGATTTGGTGGAATATTTGAAGTCGTTGTGACATACGACTTCCTGATCGACAGCTACAACACCGAACGCATCAAGGTCCTCAGCGTGTGGAGCGAGTTCCACGACGAGGACCTTGATGTCCGTCCGAGGCAGGGCGATGCGCGCGGACGCAGCGTGCGCGAGCACATGGTGCATCAATGCGTGAGCGAGGACACGTGGTTTCGGAACATGCTGGGCATCGATGTCGGCGCCCCGCCACTGCCGGAGCCGGAAACGCGCATCGCCTTCATCACTCGGTATGCCGAAGACAGCGGCCGGCGTGTCGAACGGCTGCGTACGACCCGCGCGGAGTGGTGGGACGAGCTGACGTCGTTCTTCGACGTGCAGCGCTCGAGAGCGTGGGTCATGACGCGCCGGTTGACGCACACGGCGCATCATCGCGGCCAGCAGATGGCCATGCTGCGCATGCTTGGCCGCGCACTGCACAGTAACTACGGGCCCACCGCGGACACTGGTGGTCTGATGCAGAATCACGCGCCGACGATCTACGCGTACCCCAGCATTGAGGCGCTCCTCGACGGGGAGCGCCACGGCGGATCCAAGTCTGCACTGCCGCGCCCGCCGTCGGGTGCCGTCACCGAACGCCCGGGGCATTGAGCGCAGCCGGCGCCGCCGCTAGAATGGCGCTGGAGGTGTGGCGTGATGACTCGGCTGCAAATCCTTGCGCTCGCGGCTGTCGTACTGCTGGCAGCGGCCAGCCCGCTGTTCGCGCATCACTCGTGGCCCGTTGACTTCTCGCATCAGGTCACGGTGAAAGGGACTGTCACGTCGTTCAACTGGGGCAATCCGCATGTCATGTTCGGCATGGACGTGCGCGATGCGAGCGGCAGCGTCCAGAAGTGGAACGTAGGTGGACCAAGCACCAACCGGATGGCCGCAAACGGCTGGTTGAAAGACACGCTGAAACCCGGGGACACGATCACTGCCACCGGCTATCAGTTCACCGACGGGCAGAAGATCCTTCGCCTCGAAAACATCGTCATGGCGAACGGCAAGGAAATGTTTCTCTACGGCCGCTGAATTTTCAGCGCCAATCGCGCGGCTGCGTTGCGGCCGCGCGATTTCCCCCGACTGATTCCGTTCATTCCGCGGCAGCACCGTTGCAACGAACAGCCTTGGAGGATTTCCATGGCTGCGTCGACGCTTGATGCCAAAGTGGAAGAGTTCCTGGCGCAGAAGCGCATCGCCGTCGCGGGCGTGTCCCGCGACAAGGGCCACCATCCAGTCGGCAACCTGATTTACAACCGGCTGAAGACGACGGGCCACGACGTGTTCGCCGTCAACCCGAACATGGAAACGTTCGAGGGCAACCGATGCTACCCGAACCTACAAGCGATACCCGGCGGCGTTGACGGCGTCGTGGTGATTACGAGGCCGCAAGCGACCGAGCAGATCGTCCGCGACTGCGTGCAGGCGCATGTGCCGCGCGTATGGATGCATCAGTCGGTGGCGTCAGGAACCAGCGTGTCGCAGGAGGCTGTTGATTACTGTCGCGAGCACGACGTCAGCGTGATTGCCGGCGCCTGTCCGATGATGTACGGCCCCGGCGCTGATGTGCCGCACCGATGCATGCGGTGGGTGATGAAGGTTACGCGCCGGCTGCCGTCGTAATCGCGACGACTTCCACCACCGCGGTCTGCGAGCGGACGCGTCGCCGCAGCGCGGCGCAAAGCCGTTCGAATGGCCGCGCCTCTGTATTGGATCAGGCGACGTTCAGAAAGAAGCGCCAGGTCGTCGACAGCAGATCGCCGACGATTGATAGATATCGTCCGGTGAACGGTGCGAAGCCGCTGTCAGGTCCGTCGTCGCTGGCGACATCTGCCCTGACGCGTACCGTGACAGGGGAGTCGATGGGCACGTTGTCCGCCGCCCACCATTCAGCTGCCCAGGCGGGCAGTGGCTCGATCGACGCGATTGCCGCTGTCACGTTTGGAATCAGCGTCGCTTTGCGCATGGTGACCGAATGCGGCCACGGCTGGCCGGTGATCGCACGGGAGTAGACGTCTTCGTACCATCCAAGCCGTGACGGCTGCGGCACGACGTGAAACACCAGCTGCTGGCGCTCGGCAATGACCATGATGTCGCCGGCTTCACTCATGTCGCGCAGGACCTTCGCGATCTCACGCACGGTATCGATTGGCGTATTGACGACGGCGATATCGAAGGCGAGACCGAGCGCATGCGTTGGCACTTCGGTGATGGCGTTGAAATTCGTGGAGCGCAGCTCGTTCTGATAGTCGAGATGACGAACGAGGCTTGTGACCTCCACGGGTCCCGACTTCACCTGTGAAGCGACGTCGAGGAGACACCCGATCGTCGCCGCTCGCGCCGAAACGTAACTCACCTGGTGCTCGAGGTCCTTTTCGGCAAAGATCGGAAGAGCACACGTCTGAACTCCAGTCACGCCAATATCTCGTATG
>AR_comb_assmDRAFT_11785226_pt1 | contig 10225 bp, 11 predicted proteins | sample ArasoioldDNA_FD_10543 | JGI IMG/M metagenome (IMG submission 10543) | reverse complement strand
GCTGTAACTTCCTTCCATTGTTAATTTCCTTGCAGTTTGCTCTGTTCTCATTTTTTACAATTCATGAATGGATTCATATCAATTTGAAGAATGCAGTAGTAAAAATCCAAATTTATGGATGAATGTTTTGTTAGGGACTTAAGCTCAGAAGAAGCTAATACTAGGGAGACACAACTCTTTCTTGTTTGATTATGAAGTAGCCAATTCCATTATCTAGTTGATAGAGTGGGGTTATAGAATCTCAACCCTTGTTCTGATCTTAGATTTCAAAAGGAACACATTTTCAGGAATGTGCACTATGTCATCCTAATCAATGTGAAATCATCTTATTTCTCAATTGTTCACAAATTTTTTGGATGTGATGTGACACACTTTTGTTGGGACGTGCAGCTAAACACAACAAGGGTTCAGTCTTCTTCCAACCGCAATGTGCAGTATCCACTTCACCGGCGTTATTAACTTCTATGCTTGATGTCGCAAAGCTTAGACTACCCTCTTTCGATACTGATTCGGATTCCCTTATATCAGACAGGCAGTGGACTTATACAAGGCCCGATGGTCCTTCCACTGAGGTTAGTAATATTTCGTATATTTCCATGTCACAACGGTCTAATAGTGGTTCCCAAATCTTCAATGAGATTGTTGTTCAAATATTGGCTTGATAGTGAATGACTAAGATTAGTTGGTTTAGTTATTTGTATCAGAGTAGTGACTATTGTTCCCACACACAAAAATTATTCTTAGTATTTGGTAGCTGTAGCTGTTGTAATTTGAAGTCCACTTGATAACTTCCTTGTATTTGTAGGCGAAGTATTTAGAAGCTTTAGCCTCTGAGACACTTCTCACAAGCGATGAAGCAGTAGTTGTAGCAGCAGCAGCTGAAGCAGTCGCCCTTGCAAGAGCTGCTGTCAAAGTTGCCAAAGATGCAACATTATTTAAGAACAGTAACAACACGAACCTATTAACTTCGTCAACGGCCGACAAACGCTCCAAGTGGGACCAGTTTACTGAGAAGGAACGTGCTGGCATATTGGGGCATCTAGCGGTTTCGGACAATGGAATTGTGAGTGATAAAATCACTGCATCTGCCTCTAACAAAGAGTCTATTGGTGATTTAGAATCAGAAAAACAAGAAGAAGTTGAGCTTCTGGAGGAGCAACCTTCAGTGAGTTTAGCTGTGAGATCTACACGTCAAACTGAAAGGAAAGCTCGGAGGGCAAAAGGGTTAGAGAAAACTGCATCAGGTATTCCGTCTGTGAAGACTGGTTCGAGCCCTAAAAAGAAACGTCTTGTTGCGCAGGAAGTTGATCATAATGATCCTTTGCGTTATCTAAGAATGACAACAAGCAGTTCCAAGCTTCTCACTGTCAGAGAAGAACATGAGCTGTCGGCAGGAATACAGGTTTGTCACCAATATTCCAAATTCTAAACTAACCACCTCCCTTTTTCTACATCGCGTCTGAGACATCACAAACACTCACCCTTCGTAGGACTCTAGATTCTAGGCGAAAATGATGTCTACAAAATCTTTAGATGTTTGAGAATGACGAAATTAGTGGTTAGTGGTAGAATCCAAGATCGCTTCTTTGTGCTTTCTAGCCAATATATCATCTGAAGTTCTGTGAAAGCTAATTATCCTGACATGCTTGTCTTAAATTGAATTGTCACCTTTTTTGTTCTTATTATGTAGCCATTCACCAACTGTTTAGTGTTGATAGAAAATGGGAAACGTATGTTCAGCTTTGGAAGAATCAACATTACTTGTGAACGTTATTTCTTCTTCTCTGTAATTTTTCTTATCTTTCTTTATTGTGGTTTTGATCACACACTTTGGTTTCTTTGTTTAGGACCTTCTGAAGTTAGAAAGACTTCAAACAGAGCTTACAGAGCGTAGTGGACGTCAGCCAACCTTTGCGCAGTGGGCTTCTGCTGCTGGAGTCGATCAGAAATCATTAAGGCAACGTATACATCATGGCACACTATGCAAAGACAAAATGATCAAAAGCAACATTCGACTCGTTATTTCGATTGCAAAGAATTATCAAGGAGCTGGGATGAACCTCCAAGATCTTGTCCAGGTTTGAGCTTTTCTCTCCTTATTTTTTTTTGTAATAACACATCTGTAAGCAGTAGTGATGAAAGTGATAGATATTGAACACCTTGCTCAAATATTTTCGAAATGGTCACAGGAAGGGTGCAGAGGGCTTGTGAGGGGAGCAGAGAAGTTTGATGCTACAAAGGGTTTTAAATTTTCGACTTACGCGCATTGGTGGATCAAGCAAGCTGTGCGGAAGTCTCTCTCTGATCAGTCCAGAATGATAAGATTGCCTGTAAGTTATCCCAAATGTTTTTCTTTTTTACTTGTTTAAACAAAAGGTTTGGGATTATGCCTCAAATTTTAAGGGATGATTGGCAGTTTCACATGGTGGAAGCAACATATAGGGTGAAAGAGGCACGAAAGCAACTGTACAGTGAAACCGGTAAGCACCCAAAGAACGAAGAAATTGCAGAGGCAACAGGGCTGTCGATGAAGAGACTCATGGCGGTTCTACTCTCTCCTAAACCTCCGAGGTCGCTAGACCAGAAAATCGGAATGAATCAAAACCTCAAACCTTCGGTTGGTACCACCTGACACAACACACACCATACAACATAGACTTGTTGTTTGTCTAAAAATAGTAAATAATATGAGATGGGTTTGTAATGTAAAAATATGCAGGAAGTGATAGCAGATCCAGAAGCAGTAACGTCAGAAGATATACTGATAAAGGAATTCATGAGGCAGGACTTGGACAAAGTGTTGGACTCGTTGGGTACAAGGGAGAAACAAGTGATACGTTGGAGATTTGGGATGGAGGATGGGAGAATGAAGACGTTGCAAGAGATAGGAGAGATGATGGGAGTGAGCAGGGAGAGAGTAAGACAGATAGAGTCATCTGCATTCAGGAAACTAAAGAACAAGAAGAGAAACAACCATTTGCAGCAATACTTGGTTGCACAATCATAATTCTTTTTCTCTTCAATATGGAATGTTTTGTGCATAGAACCCACCCACCTGAGCATAACAAGCAGTAAATTATTACTTTTTAGCATTTACGATTCTTGTGACAACTACTAAATCGAAAAAATTATTTTAAAACTAAAAAGAAATTGTTGTCTGAAAAACATAAGTGATATACAACAATAAATAAATATCTCTTATAAGAATTTGGGAAAAAAAAAATCCAAAGATTAGAGATATTTGGGTGGAGAAAACAACCGCCTAGGACAAAAAAAAATTGTGGGTAGAGGAGGAGGAGGAGGCTTTGTTCACACACCACACGACGGAACATTCTCTTCCGAGTCTTATCCAAAGCAAAATCATATTTTGCTTAAATATCTTCTTCTCCGGCTCTGTCTCTGTCTCTCTTCTTCCCGCGGAGCTTTCAGTTTTTGTTTGGTAACATCGTTTCTCTTTCTCACTAACTCTGATATCATATTATCAATTTTTCCTTTTCAACACCCAAAATCACAATCTTTCAGCTTTATTCTGTTTTTCCTTGCTTGAGAATTGTGTTCGATTCATGTCTACGAACTGAAATCACAAATTTTGCCAACGTTTTATGATTCCTGGTTCCGTATTTTTTTTTTTGTAATCAATAGTTAGCTCATTTCGAATAATCAAACTCAATTTTATTGTTCATGATTTGTTATCTGGGATAAAAGAGAGTAATGTGCTAATTATGTATACTCAGGTATTGCTTGGTGTGGGGAAGATTAGATAGTGTGAAGAATGGCAGTAGCTACACATTGTTTCACTTCACCTTGTCATGACCGTATTCGATTTTTCTCAAGTGATGATGGTATTGGTAGGCTTGGCATTACAAGAAAGAGGATCAATGGCACTTTCTTGCTCAAGATTTTACCTCCAATCCAAAGTGCTGATCTCAGAACAACTGGTGGGAGATCCTCACGTCCTTTATCTGCATTCAGGTCAGGATTCTCTAAGGTAATCAATCATACTAGTCTTGTGTTTCAATACAAAATTTGGTATTTCGATGATCTCATTGCTTTTGATCATGTCAGGGGATATTTGACATTGTGCCATTACCATCAAAGAATGAGCTGAAAGAGCTGACCGCTCCGCTGTTGCTAAAACTCGTGGGTGTTTTAGCTTGCGCGTTCCTTATTGTTCCATCTGCAGATGCAGTTGATGCACTTAAAACTTGTGCATGCTTATTGAAGGGATGCAGGTAACTTTCCTTCGTTTGGATTCTGCATATATAGTGTCCCCCCACCAAAACCGGTTTTATTTTCATTGTGATTGTGATGCTATAAGTGTTTTGAATTGTATAGCTCCATACTCTTCAATTGTTGAGAATGTTAAAGCTAGATGAAGTTACTGTGTCTGTCTATGATAGAGCTGAAATCAGTTGATGATATCTTTCTGATTTTTTTGCCGTCAATTTATATATTTCCCTCCTTGTCTGACCATATGGAAGCCCAATTATCTGTTAGGATAGAACTCGCAAAGTGCATTGCCAACCCTGCCTGTGCAGCCAATGTCGCGTGCCTTCAGACCTGCAATAACCGTCCAGATGAAACCGAGTGCCAGGTTATAATTTATTTTGATATATCATTTTATGAGGCAGAGATATTGCTTGCTTATGAAAGAAGACCAATGATTTTGTTTATAATTATGTGCTTATATTATATCAGATTAAATGTGGGGATCTGTTTGAGAACAGTGTTGTTGATGAGTTCAACGAGTGTGCTGTGTCGAGAAAAAAGTGTGTTCCTAGAAAATCTGATCTCGGAGAATTTCCTGCCCCAGACCCTTCTGTTCTTGTACAGAACTTCAACATCTCGGACTTTAACGGGAAGTGGTACATTACAAGTGGCTTGAATCCAACCTTTGATGCCTTCGACTGCCAGCTGCATGAGTTCCACACAGAAGGTGACAACAAGCTTGTTGGAAACATCTCTTGGAGAATAAAGACCCTAGACAGTGGATTCTTTACTAGGTCAGCCGTACAAAAATTCGTGCAAGATCCTAACCAACCTGGTGTTCTCTACAATCATGACAACGAGTACCTTCACTATCAAGATGACTGGTAATAACATCTTGTATCCACCCACGAGGGAGAGTCTTGATAGTGCTGCTATTCTTCTTTGGCCTAACAAGCTTTCATATGATTTTTGCAGGTATATCCTGTCATCAAAGATAGAGAATAAACCTGAAGACTATATATTTGTATACTACCGTGGGCGAAACGATGCTTGGGATGGATATGGTGGTGCAGTTGTATACACGAGAAGTTCTGTATTACCCAATAGCATTATACCAGAACTCGAAAAAGCAGCAAAAAGCATAGGCAGAGACTTCAGCACATTCATTAGAACGGATAACACATGTGGTCCTGAACCTGCGCTCGTGGAGAGAATTGAGAAGACAGTGGAAGAAGGTGAAAGGATAATCGTAAAAGAGGTTGAAGAGATAGAAGAAGAGGTAGAGAAGGAAGTGGAGAAGGTCGGTAGGACTGAGATGACCTTGTTCCAGAGATTGGCTGAAGGATTTAATGAACTGAAGCAAGACGAGGAGAATTTCGTGAGAGAGTTAAGTAAAGAAGAGATGGAGTTTTTGGATGAGATCAAAATGGAAGCAAGTGAGGTTGAAAAATTGTTTGGGAAAGCTTTGCCAATCAGGAAGGTCAGGTAGAAACAAGAACCACCATTGTTGTACAAACTATATTATACATACTGTGTTCGGTTCATATAAAGTAATATTTTTGTACACAGTCATCATCATTCCATAACAATTGGATACAGAAAACACAAGGATTAAACATCCTTTGAGCGAAACAAACAACGATTGGTAAACATAGTACCTCAAGAAGAGCTGAAAGTGTTAACAATGGGGATGACAACATTTAGAATGATCAAGAGGATTAAGTCAACTGGGTATCTTTGTAAACATTCACCATTTCATTGAAATTGGATACAAGACACGAAAGGATTAAGACATCCTTGAAGAACACAAAAGGATTAAGACATCCATTGGTACAAAGAAGAGCGAAACAAAACAAAAGGAGTGAACATAGCCAGTATCTCAAGAAGAGCTGAAACTGGTAATGATGGGGATGACAACAATGAGAATGATCAAAAGCAGCACAATGATACCAATGCACATCCATTTTCTGCTGTTTCTCTGATGACTCTTTGCAGTCTTCAGCTCATTAGCTCCATCAGCCACGTAATGGCTCGCATTAATCACATGATGCTCGATCTCGTCCATCTGTTCACCTTGCGATTCAACCATCACAGCCATATCAAGAAACACTTGGTGAAGCTCCAACAGACTCTTCTCAATCTCCTTTGCTGCATCATACCTGTCTTGAATCTCAACCACAGTTTCCAAGACCTTTCCTTTACCATGTTCCTGAATTGCTCGCGTGAGAAACTCTTCACCTCCAGCGTTATCAGTGATGATCTTCTCAATCATCTCATCATTAGCATGTTCTCCAGTGACAGTGAAGTACCTTCTCTCAACAGTCTCCTTGTACTCACTCATCATCTTTTGCCTCAGCCCCTGAAACTCCATCATCACTTCCTTAAGTTTCTTCCTCAGCCCATTAGTCACAGCGGTTCTGCTCCTATAAACCGGAGTCCCAGAGAGCCTTTTAATCTCCTTGTTGGCTTTATCCATCTCTTCCAGCTTCGACTTAATCGATTTCGCCTTCCTCAAACCAGACACAATCTCGTTAGAGATCTTGTTACGAAGAGACTTCACAGACTCTGCCTTGTGAACACCTTTACTCTCTTCATGGTACTGTTCGATCCGAGCCAGCGTCTCACTAATCAAACCCATCTCTGCTTTCACATACTCTGCTTCTTCTAAGAAAGATGACAGATTCTCATCCATCTTGTCTGCTTTCGTAGAAGCCATCTCAAGATCAAAGTCAGGTCCTGCTTCCATATCCTTCATCGCTGCTTTTTTCAAGTCAACGTAACTCATAAACGATTTCGTCATCAAGTCGTTCATCTTTTTCACCTGAAAGTCAACAATTTTACAAGAATCAGAGAGAATCGCAGTGATTGTAACAGAATCAAACAAGAGAAAATCAAAGAAAATACAACATACTCTTCTGATTAGTGTGTTCTTCTAGATCCACAAAGTTTCTGCCCAGAAAGTGAGAGAGTAGTGTGAAGTAAAGCTTACTATAGAATTTGATTAGCGATTTGTGAGATGAGAGAAAGCTTTCTTTCTAATATAAGAAAAAGGAGAAATTAGCCGTTACTGTGATTTCTTCGCCCCAACGGCTATATTTTGGCGATGTATCCGTTGTCGTCCATTTGTCTATCTGTTTCTGTTTCTTCAAATCTATTTTTAAATTCATGTGAATTTCTTTCGAAACTTTAAAATAATATAGGGACTAAATTGTAATTAGATGTATGTTTTAGTGCCGACGTGTGTGATTGAGACAGCTTTAAAGATATCGAAACTGAGAAGAAAATATAGGGACTAAATTGTAATTATGTGTATGACATCGCTTTTGTCGACAAATCATCATTGGTGACGATTTACGAAAGCAAAGAAGAGGTGTTCTTAGCTGCACATTTGTCACCATTTATACAAAAATTGTGGTTCTTGTGTTTTGTTTTTTATGTTGGAAAACTTATGGTATAGTTTCTTTTGTTACGATACACCTTAGTTGAACCATTCAAATTATTAGGATATTTTCAAATATATAATATTTTAATTCTAATTTCGTATGTAAACGACTCTCCAATAAAACATCTCCACTAGCTTGTTGGTCTCTAAACTTGAAATCAGTTTTTATTTTTCTTGTAATATTTTCAAAATTGTTTCAATATCGTAGACAAATTTTAAATAAAATGTACATCATATCTCTATAAACTTAATAATACCCAAAATTTTGACTAATCACATTAAATTCCTTATGATATTCGAATAAAAAAATAATTTAATAATATTTATTGTAGTCGCAATTCAATATTTATTCTGTAATGCTTGAAAAATGTTTTTAAAAACTGTGTCACTACATTACTATAACGTTAGTATGTACTAAATTTTGTAACGTTTCATGGTTATAAAATAGTATTAGTTTACCGACAAAAATATATAGATTACGTAACGCTTGTTTTACATTAAAACAAATTTGTTAGGATTGTTTTGTCTATTCTACATTCGTCACATTTGTTTTGTTTAAACTTTTTGTTTTCTAATTAAAAAATTATTCTGTTTTTGTAATTAAATATAGTAAATTTGTTTGCCGCCCAAAAAAATATTACATAACGCTTGTTTTACATTAAAATAAAGTTGCTTCGATTGTTTTGGCTGTTCAACTCTAGTCACATTTGTTACGTTTGTTCTACTTATTGTCGTGAATCGATCGAAAACTTGTGCAATGTGGAATTGAGGGGGTTAGATGTAAACCAAAAAACTAAAAAGGGCAATCTCCAATTATTTTGTTAAAGAGGTGGCAATTGCAAATCTCCAATAATATAAAGTTCATAAAAAAGGTTAAAGGAGAGAGTTGTGGTGGAGAGAGTGAGACCCACGTGGGTGATGTGTTGGCAAACTATCTTCCTTAAAATCCAAATCCATTTATCCATCACTACTTTTTTTTCTTTTGTTTGGTAGTAAAATCCTTCACTAGTTGATTGCAGATGACTAATAAAGTAATAATCTTTCATTTTGGTGGTTCATCGCCTAATTTGTTGTTTACTTGATTGATAAATGTTTGAGGATGAAACTGTATCATTTATTTTTCTCAAAATTGTTTGGTTCATGACCTATATAATCCATTTGTTTAATATTAATATAGGTAAATTTAAAATTCGTTACTTAAATTGGCTAAACATACTCTTCAAAATAATATATATCCACTTAACATAGTTAAAACTCTGTATTCAGATAAAAGCATGGTAAAAAACCAAACATATCCATTTAAATGTATTCAAAGTCATGAGAAAATTTCCTATACTTGTTCCTTTATATCTGCGAGAAGTCATGAACCTTATCCATTTATTAGTTTTCTTCTGACCGACTAAACCTGATAATCACTAATCCACCGTTAGATCTTAAAATTCCAAATCCAAAATGGACGGTCAAGATCACTTAACGAAAAAGAAAACAGTTTCCTGTCCAGAAATGTCTAACCTTGAGGCCTTTTTCTCTTTCCTTTAAACTTTTTTTTTTCGATTATAAATTTTCTCGTGAAGCTAATTTTTCCTGAGAAAGAAAGCGAAACTTCGCTGGCGACTAAAGATTGCTGAGAAGACACGTCGTCTCTGTGAGAACTTTTTCTTTTTCTTCTGGTATATTCTGGAGACAGATATTGTTTTTTCTTCTGATTAGAGAATAATATGACGGAAGTGATTAGCAAAACGAGTTTGTTCTTAGGAGCTTGTGGTAATCATCACCGTGTTGATGATTTCTCTTTCTCTCCGGTGAGTTTTGGTGGGTTTGGTTTGAAAAAGAGTTTCTCTTGTCTGAAGCTTAAGAGTCAGAAGCCTCTTAGAAGTGTATTTTACGGAAAACAGATCGTTTTCGGAGATTCTCAAGACGAGAGCTTCAGAAGATCATCAGCTATCACAGCTCAGGTAGACTTTAATGTTTTGTGTTTTCGTTTTTGTTTATCTGAAATATTATAATCCATTACATGCGAGATCTAATTAGAAAGATCCTGAGAGCTAATTGTTGAAAGAATAGTTTTTTAGGGTTTTGCTTTAATTTTGTTGTGAATTATTGGCTTGAAGAGTAGATTTTGGTTTAGGGTTCATGTGTTTTCAATTTGATGTGTTGGTTTTATGGATCTGTGAAAATATGATATCTGACATGTGTAAATTTGCAGACAACTTTGAGGATTGGGACAGCTCAGAAGTGGTGGGAGAAAGGTCTGAAAGATAACATGAGAGAGATCTCTTCAGCTCAAGAGCTCGTTGATTCTCTTACTAACGCTGGTGATAAGCTTGTTGTTGTTGATTTCTTCTCACCTGGCTGTGGTGGCTGCAAGGCTCTCCATCCTAAGGTATCAATCCACTTCTTGGATTGTTTGGTACAGTATTGATGAAATGAACAAGTTTTCTAACAATGATGGTTTATGATTGTTGCAGATATGTCAGTTTGCAGAGATGAACCCGGATGTGCAGTTTCTTCAGGTGAATTACGAGGAGCATAAGTCCATGTGTTATAGTCTTGGTGTCCATGTTCTCCCTTTTT
>AR_comb_assmDRAFT_10578272_pt1 | contig 10228 bp, 8 predicted proteins | sample ArasoioldDNA_FD_10543 | JGI IMG/M metagenome (IMG submission 10543) | reverse complement strand
AAATCGTGGCAGTGTTCGGCACTGGCGTAGATGTTTTGTATCCCAAGGAAAACAGCCGCCTCGCAGAACAAATCCTGGCGCTCGGTGGTGCGCTGATTTCAGAATTTCCTCTCGGCACTTTCGCGGCTCCGCAAAAGTTTTCCATCCGAAAATCGCATCATCAGCGGCATGTCGATCGGCGTACTGGTCGTGGAAGCAGCCGAGTACAGCGGCACCCGCATCACAGCCAGATGCGCTCTCGAGCAGAATCGAGACCTCTTCGCTGTCCCCGGCAACGTGACCAACAGGAATTCCTGGGGCCCGAATACGCTGATCAAGCAGGGCGCGAAGCTGGGGGCCACATGGGAAGACGTATGGGAGGAACTGGCAGAAAACATTCGACTTGCCCTTACCCCGGCCCGGCCCGATGAATCCAAACAGGCAGAAACCGCATCTCTATTCCCGGTTGACAGCCCACTCAGCCCGCACAAGCGAAGAATTTTCGCCCTGCTCAAAGCGGATGAAGCTACACACATCGACGAGACCGTAGACCGCCTGGAGACGGAGATGTCCTCGTTCGAGATCTTCGCCGCCCTATTCGAATTGGAGCTGGCGGGAAAGGTGAGGCAACTGCCGGGGAAGAATTTTGTGAAGACATTCTAGCTTTTAGCTCTCAGCTGTCAGTACTCGACGATTTGATGCGATCGTCAATTGCAGAAGTCTCCGGAGATACCATGCAGAATTTCAGAAATCTGAAAGTTTGGGAGAAGGCACACAGTCTGACGCTCGATGTGTACGCGTCAAGCAGAACCTTTCCAAGAGCGGAGATTTACGGTCTGACAAGCCAAATGCGTCGGGCATCAACCTTCATCGGTGCAAACATCGCAGAGGGTTGCTGCCGGAAGGGTGATATGGATATGGGACGCTTCCTGCAGATCGCCATGGGCTCGGCGAGCGAACTGGAATACCACTGTGTATTGGCACGTGACCTGTCGCTTTTGGACCCTGGAGATTATGAGCGATTGACCGCCAAAGTTGTGGAGATGAAACGTATGCTTGCGTCGCTCATGCACAGGCTGAGAGCGGATAGCTGAGAGCTGAAGGCTGAGACGGTAACTTGTCCGCCGCGTCACCTTCGTGCTAGCTTCAAAAGAATTCTCAAACCAGAGGGAACATTGCCAAAAGGTTTAGTTATCGTCGAATCGCCCGCCAAGGCGAAAACGATCCAGAAATATCTGGGCAAGGGATTCACCGTCGAGGCCTCGCTCGGCCACGTGAAGGACCTGCCCAAGAGCACGCTGGGTGTCGACATCGAAAACGAATTCGATACCGAGTACATCGTCATTCCGGGGAAAGAGAAAGTTCTGGTCAAGCTGAAAAAGCTGGCCGAGTCCGCCGACCACATCTACCTCGCGCCTGACCCGGACCGCGAAGGGGAAGCCATCGCGGCGCATCTCGCTGATGAGCTCGACACCAACGGCGCCAAGAAGAAAAAGAAGAAGGCCAAGGCGAAAGACGACGCCCCGCTTCGTATCCAGCGCGTGACATTCAACGAAATCACCCAGCGCGCCGTGCGCGAGGCGTTCGAGCATCCTCGCGAGATCGATCAGAATCTCGTCGACGCTCAGCAGGCTCGCCGCGTTCTTGATCGCCTGGTCGGCTACCAGGTCTCTCCTCTTTTATGGGACAAGGTGCGTCGCGGCCTTTCCGCCGGACGCGTGCAGACCGTCGCTTTGCGTTTAATTGTCGAGCGTGAACGCGAAATCAAAGCGTTCGAGAAGAAGGAGTACTGGACGATCGATGCCCACCTCGCCGCCAATAAGCCGCCGGCGTTTGATGCGCGCTTTCTCGGCAAAGGGGAAGAAAGGATTGAAGTTCCTAACGCGGAAGAAGCGGAGAAAATACGCGCCTTCGTCGAGAAGGCGGACTGGCTCGTTCGCAGTGTCGACAAGAAAGAACGCCGTCGCAACCCAACTCCGCCGTTTACCACGAGCAAGCTGCAACAGGATTCTTCCCGAAAACTTCGCTTCAGCGTGAAGCGCACCATGATGATTGCGCAGCGCCTATATGAAGGCGTGGAACTGGGCGAGGAAGGTCTGGTTGGCCTCATTACTTATATGCGTACGGATTCGACCCGCGTATCGAACGAGGCGCTGGGCGAAGTCCGCGAGATGATCGGCAAGGAATACGGGCCACAATACCTGCCCGAGCAGCCAAACACGTTCAAGTCAAAAAAGGGCGCGCAAGAAGCGCACGAAGCCATTCGTCCCACATCCGCCGTTCGCCATCCGGATTCGATCAAACAGTACCTCAAGGAAGACGAATTCAAGGTCTACAAGCTGATCTGGCAGCGCTTCGTCGCGTCGCAGATCATGCCCGCCGTCTTCGATCAGACCACCGTTGACATCGACGCCAAAAAGGACAGCGACAGCTTCTGGTTCCGAGTTACCGGTTCCGTTCTCAAGTTCGATGGCTTCCTGAAAGTCTACGAAGAGTCGAAGGAAAGCAAGGACGAAGAAGACGAAGAACTCAAGCACAAGCTGCCGCCGCTGGAGCCCGGTCAGAAGCTAACGCTTCGCGAACTGAAGCCCGAGCAGCACTTCACCGAGCCGCCGCCGCGTTACAACGAAGCGTCCTTGGTGAAAGAGCTCGAAGAGCGCGGCATCGGTCGTCCTTCAACGTACGCGACCATTCTCACCACAATTCAGGAGCGGCAGTACGTCACTAAGATCGGCGGCAAGTTCGCGCCCACAGAAATCGGCCTGGTTGTCACCGATCTGCTCATCGAGAACTTCCGCGATATCTTCGACGTTGCCTATACCGCTCGTCTCGAAGAGGAACTCGACGAAGTCGAAGAAGGGAAGGAAAAGTGGACTGACGCGCTCGACGAGTTCTACAAAAAGTTCCAGAAGGATCTCAAATACGCTGAGAAGCACATGGAAAACATCAAGCGTATGGAGAAGCCCACCGACGAGAAGTGTGAGCGCTGCGGCTCACCGCTCGTCATTAAGTGGGGCAAGCACGGATCCTTCTACGCATGTAGCTCCTACGATAAAGACAATCCAGAAAGCTGCACTTTCACGAAAGAGAATCCTATCAACCTGCCCGATCTCGATTCCGCCGACATGCAGGAGACGGCGCAGGAAGAATATTGCGAAAACTGTGGCCGCGTGATGGTGCTTAAGCGCGGCCGTTTCGGTCAGTTCATGGCCTGTACTGGTTACCCGGATTGCAAGACCACGCGCCGCCTCGATCAGGGCAAGCGTGTCCCCGACATTCCGCTCGATGAGCCCTGCCCAAAGTGCGGGCGCAATCTCATGATCCGCCACGGCCGCTACGGCGAATTCACCGCCTGCTCCGGATATCCGGAATGCAAGTACGTGAAGCAGAATTTCATTGGGGTGAAATGCCCGCTCTGCGAAGACGGTGAACTGGTCGAAAAACGTGCGCGTAAAGGAAACACCTTTTACGGCTGCTCCAACTACCCGAAATGCAAGTTCACCTCGGCCAACAAGCCCATCGCCGAGAAGTGTCCGAAGTGCGGGAATGCGTTCCTGGTGGAAAAGAACCTGAAAGCTGGGCCAGTGATCGCCTGCCCCAATAAGGAGTGCGATTACGAGCGCTCCGCGCCGCCAGCCCAGGCCGCAGAGGCTGCGGGTTGACACAGCGAATGGAGGGACGGGCGTGGACGCCCGCCTCCTCACCTCGACACGAAAAACGGGTGCCCCATCCTGATTTTTCCTGTCCTTTGGGAAAAATCAGGGTGGCCTGGGACCACGACTTTCTTTTGCGTCTTCAGCCCGCCTCGTTCATCTAAAATTCCGCCGTCCTACTGCACATCTTCCGGAGGTCATTCCACATGCCCAAGAAGCCTACAACTGCTGACGCCGAGTTGATCCTGAAGCTCTATGAAGCCCGTCGCGAAGGCGAGATCCGCAAAGCCCGCCAATGGTGGGTAGGCAGCTTCTGGCCAAACACGGTCGATGACGTTCTGCAAGTCACGCGCTCCACTGGACAAGAAAACGCCTGGTACCGCATGGTGCTGGGCTACTGGAATATGGCCGCGTCCTTTGTACTCCAAGGTGCATTGAACGAAGACCTTTTCATGGAGCCGGCGTTCAGCGGCGAAATGTATTTCATTTACGCGAAACTGAAACCGATCCTCAAAGACATCCGCGAAAAAATGCAGAATCCGATGTTTCTTGCCAATGTTGAAAAACTGATCACACGATCAAAGACAGGACGCGATCGTCTGGCGAGGATCCAGAAGAACGTAGAAGCCCGCCGTAAAGCAGTGGCGGAAGCGGCGGCAGCAAAGGCGAGTTAACAGTCTTCATGGCGCCAAGGCTGGTTGGGTTACAACCTGCCGGCCTTTTCGCGCTGCACCACGTCTTCTTCGACTGAGAAGACTCTGTCCGGATTCCTTCTAAAACGGTTCTCAAGTTCGAAAGCTTGTATTTCCAGCGGAATTCCCTCGTAGCCTCCTCCTTCAAGAAATCCGTTCACGTAGAGCATTGCGAAGCGACGCACGCCGAGTACTCTGTATTGCGCCACGTGAACAAGTTCGTGAAAGAGCGTACTTCCACTCATCCGCTCCGGATAAGCGATTACATCTACCAAGGTGATCGCTCCTATCGAGGACATCTCCAGCACACCCTTGATGCCAACGAGCCCGACCAAGGCATAGAACTTGGGATTCGGCACGGTCGCGCGTATCATACGCGTCTCCTCTAGAACTTCCTGCGAAAAGAACCCCCTCAAAGGCGCGCACAGGCTGGGATCAATTGATCTGGAGGCTGGTATGAGTCGTGCCCGGTGGTGGGAGATGTATCGCTGAGTCATCCATGAGATTACAGGTACTGCAGGCGTGACCAACCACGACCGCGCCACCCGTCTTGGCATCAGGAGATGTATTCCCGAATGTACTCGTCCTGCGTCTGCGCCAGCGTTGGCAGGTCCCCGTCGAAAATGACTTTGCCCTCCCGCAGGATCATGAACGATAGTGGCACCTCAATGCGACCGCCGGGAGGGACCGGCTTCATGTGGTTGGTCTTCGCATCGAAGTAGTGATTCGCCATGGTGAACGCATCCTGCAGCCGATGCGTGACCAGCAGAGAACTGGTTTTGTAAACATCCCGTTGCTTCACAATAAGCTCGACGATCGTTGTCGATGTCACAGGATCCAGGCCGCCCGTAGGCGAATCGTAAAGCAACGTCTCCGGCTGCGTAATGATGGCGCGGGCGATCGCGACGCGTCGCCGCATGCCACCCGACAACTCAGCGGGAAACATGTCCAAAGTGTGCTCAAGTTCCACGAAGCGTAGTGCCTCGCGAACACGGTTTTCGATTTCCTCAGGATCAACGACGCCCTCTTCCATTAAGCGGTAGGCAACGTTGTCATGCACGGTGAGCGAGTCGAACAAGGCGCTCTCCTGAAAGACAATCCCAACCTTTCGACGAAGCTCGAAGAGTTCCTCTTCCCGCATTTGGGTTATGTCTTCGCCCAGGGTGTAGATGTGGCCGCCGTCCGGCTTGATCAATCCAATGGCTAATTTCAGAATCGTGCTCTTCCCCGAACCAGCGACGCCGAAGATCGCTTTCGTTTCCCCACGCGGCAGGCGAAACGAAATGCCATCGAGCACGACGTTGTCCTCAAAGGCGATTGAGACGTCGTCAAACACGATGACATCGCCTGCCGGATGATCAGCGGTTACGGAAGGCGCCTCAAGCGGCAGGGAAGGGGTCGGCATCCTATGACCCCAGTACGACCATCAGCAGGCGAGTGACGAAGACGTCGACCACAATGATCAGAATCATCGCAGCGACAACTGCCTCAGTCGTGGCGCGGCCAACACCTTGCGTTCCACCCTTAGTCGACAGTCCGTAATAACAACCCACGGTGGCCACAATGAAGCCGAACACGACTGGTTTGAACAATCCCATGAACACGTCAGCAAAGACCAGGGTCTGCCACGCGTTGCTCCAGTACTCGTGGGAGTCGAGGCCGAGCAGGATTTTGGCCACGACGTTTCCGCCGATCAGCCCCATCAGATCGCCGAGGATCGTGAGAAAGAAAAGCATGACCACCGTGGCGATCACGCGGGGAGTGACCAGCTTCTTCATCGGATCGGTGCCTAGCGCACGCATCGCGTCGATCTGCTCGGTGACGATCATGGAGCCCAATTCGCTGGCCATTCCAGAGGAATTGCGTCCCGCCACGACCAGCCCTGCGAGCACAGGGCCCAACTCCCGCACGATACCGATCGACACAAGCTGGCCAATGACGGTGGTGGCGCCGAAGCGGCTGAGAGTAGTTGCGCTGTTCAGGGCCAGGGCAGCGCCGGTGAAGAACACAGCGCTTAACACGATGGGAAGGGAGCCGAAGCCGATCAGGTCGGCCTGCTGCAGCATATCGGCAACATAGAGAGGCTTGCGAAACAGGTTGGTCAGAGACTGCCACGCCAGCTGGCAGTACTCCTGGACGGAGAGAACTTTCTTCTTGGCATACTCCGAGGGAGAGATGAATTCAATCCCGCTTAGGAAGTCCCCTGCTGCCATGCCTCGCTCCGTCACACCTGCACGAACTATAACAGCTTTCAGCCCTCAGCTATCAGCTCTCAGACGTGCTCTTATGTACCAGGCATGCACAGCGAAACTTCGGAGGAGATTTCTCAGCATGAGTTGGCAGTAATACGAGGATACGTGACTAGGCTAAAAGCAGAAGGCTAAGGAATCAAAAGCTAATAGTTGAAAGCTGAAGAGCCGGCCTGACCCAAGACCTGCTTTTTACTCCCGCCCCTTCTTCTTAATCTCAATATTGAGTCTCTTGATCTTCTGATTGAGAGTCGAGAGCGGTACACGGAAGCGCTCGGCAGCTTCGGTCTGGTTCCAGTTACATTTCTCCAGCATGTCGGCAATGATGCGCCGTTCGCAGTCTTCAAGAATGTCGAACAGCGAAGCATCCGGACGATGCTCGAGAACCGGGAAGGGGGTACCGCGTCCCGCAATCTGGTCAGGCAGAAGTTCCACGCCGATTTCCTGTCCCGAAGAAAGCACCACGGCGCGCTCAATGACGTTCTCCAGTTCCCGTACGTTCCCCGGCCACGAGTAGCTGATCAGCGGCCGCAGACCTTCCGGCGTGATTCGGCGATACGGTCTTTCGTTTTCCTCGGAATACTTCCGGAGGAAATGATCCACCAGCAACGGGATGTCTTCCTTGCGCTGGCGCAGCGGTGGCAAGTCGATGGTGATGACGTTCAAGCGGTAGAACAGGTCTTCGCGGAACTTACCTTCCCGTACCAGCTGCCGTAAATCGACATTCGTTGCAGCGATGATCCGCACATCGACCTGCAATTCGTGCACACCCCCCAGATGCATGAACTTGCGGTCCTGCAGAACGCGCAGAATCTTGCTCTGCGTGTCCATGCCCATGGTGCCGATCTCGTCGAGAAAGAGCGTGCCCTTGTCCGCAACTTCAAAAAGCCCCTTCTTCGAAGCGATCGCACTGGTGAACGCCCCCTTCACGTGCCCGAAAAGGGTGGACTCCAGCAGGTCGGGCGGCATCGAACCGGTATTCACGGGTACAAAGGGTCGATCCCGACGCTGCGAGTTCAGGTGAATCGCTTTGGCGATCAGTTCCTTTCCCGTGCCACTCTCTCCCTGCAGAAGAACGGTGGAGCGGCTGGGCGCGACTTGCGCTACCAGGTCGAAAATCTTGAGCATCGCCTCGCTCTTGCCGACGATGTGCTCGAAGTTATAGCGCTGTTTCAGCGCACGCTTGAGCTGGATGTTCTCTTCTTCCGCGCGATGCCGCGCGACCGCTGCCCGCACATCCGCAAGCAGCTTTTCGTTGTCCCAGGGCTTCTGGATGAAGTTTGCTGCGCCCGACTGCATGGCCTTCACAGCGTTCTCGACCGTACCGTAGGCCGTGATCATAATTACCGAAAGTCCCGGGTCTTGCGCGTGAACATCCATCAGAATGTCCATGCCGTTACGATCGGGAAGTGCCAGGTCCAGCAGCACCAGGTCAAACGGACGCTGCCCGATCCGGTTCAGGCCTTGCAATCCGGTCGCGGCCGTCTCCACGTCGTAGCCTTCCATCTCGAGCAGAGTCTGCAGCGACTCGCGGATTTCGGCTTCGTCGTCGATGATCAGCACTGAACCCGACGTCGCTGGCATGTCCAGATCGTTCACCTTGCTGCGTGTTATGACAGCGGCTTCAGACATTGACGGCCTTTCTGGTTAGAGGGAAATCCAGATAGAACGTCGTACCTTCGCCTGGACGACTTTCCACGCGAATCTTGCCGGCATGCTCCTGGATGATTCCGTAGGTGACCGAAAGCCCGAGACCTGTGCCCCGGTTCCGGCCCTCCTGCGGCGTTGTTTTGGTCGTGAAAAACGGATCGTAAATACGCGCAATGTGTTCGGGCGCAATGCCGCTGCCTGTATCAGAGACTGCTACCGACACGCCATTTCCATTCGAAGTCGCGACGCGCAGCCTGCCACCACCCGCCATTGCGTCCTTCGCGTTCAAGAACAGGTTCAGGAACACCTGCTGCAGCCGTCCCGTGTTGCCCTGGATTGTCGGCAGGTGATCCGTGAGTTCATCCTCGACCGTGATACGCGAGGTCCTGAACTGATGTTCCAGCAGGGCGAGAGTGTCAGTGATGATCTTGTTTACATCTACGTCGGCGAACTCCGCGCCGCTGGTACGCGAGAAGTTCAGCAGGTTGTTGACGATCTCGGACGCGCGGAAAGTCTGCCGCGTGATTTTTTCCAGTAATCCGGCTTTCTGCTGGTCGGTTTGCAATTGCTTCGCAAGCATCTGGGTATACGACGAAATGACCGCCAGCGGCGTGTTCACCTCGTGCGCCACCCCCGCCGCTAAAAGCCCGATCGATGACAACTTGTCGGCTTGGGAAAGTTGCGCTTCCAGCTCCACCCGCTCGGTAATGTCGTCCATGATGATGAGCCGGCCAATGACGTTGAACTTCTTGGTTACCAGCGGAGCGATGGCTGCGTTGATGGTTCGAGTTTCGCCGGCTGGAGTGCTCAAGCGGAACTTGTACAGGTTGTGAATGCCCGGATTCTGGCGCACCCGGTAGAACTCCTCGACAAACTCGGGTGGAAAGATTTCGCTCAAGGGCCGTGTCAGTGCCTGCCAGCGCGGCAGGGCGTACATGACTTCCATCTGCGAGTTCCAGGACTCCACGCGGTCGGCTAAATCCACCGCCAACACGCCAACGTTGATCGATTCCACAATGTTCTCGTTGAAGTCCTTGAGCCGCTCGTATTCGGTTGCCTTCTGTTCCAGCGAGGCGTAGAGCCGCGCGTTCTGAATGGCGATGCCAATGTACCCGGCCAGCGTCTCCAGCAGTTCAACGTCTTCGCTGGTCAGGAAATCGCCTTCCATCGTTTTGCCCAAGCCAAGAACCGCGATCGGCTTGCGCTGCGCACGGCACGGAATGTAGTAATTCAAGTCGAGCTTCGCGATGGCATTCTGCGCGCCCGGTGTTTCCCGTGGCACCAGGTGCGTGTTGTCGAAGAACAGGTGGCCTGCTTCCATCTCGGCGCGCTGCACGCTTAGAAAACTCAGGTCCAGCCCGCTGGTCTGGGTCATTCCGAAAGACTTCGCCAGCACGAAGTGATCAGCCTGTTCTCCCGCCACAAGGAAGATCGCAATCCGGTCGACGAGCAATGTGCTCGACAACCGGTCGATCACCGACGAAAGCATGGCGTCCAGATCGGTTTCCGCGCTCAGTTCTCGGCCGAATTCAATGAGGGTCTTCCGGTAGTCGTAACGCTTTCGGTAGAAGAACTGATCTACTCCGTCCTGAATCCACTTGCGAACCGGATCGAACAATAGCGCAGTGACCACCATCGCCAGGATTAGTCCTGCGGGACCACTGCTCGGAATCCTGGCATGGACCAGCTCAACGATGCCTGCGACCAGACCAAAGTACAGGCCCACGACCGCTGCCGCCGCCAGCGTGTACACCATGCCCCGCTTGAAGATCAGATCCACATCCATCAAGCGATAGCGGAAGATCGCGTATCCGAACGTGAGCGGCAGCAGGCCTAGAGACAGCACCGACACTTTCATCGCCGTCGTCGGCAGGGATCCGCTCAGGTAGGGCAAAACATACAGCGCAGTGAATGGCGTGATCGCCAGAATTGTTCCCCGCGTTACCCACTTCAACTGCTGGCGCAGAATCGGTGTGCTCGCTCTGCGATAGCTGTTCAACAGAAC
>AR_comb_assmDRAFT_10457772_pt1 | contig 10230 bp, 11 predicted proteins | sample ArasoioldDNA_FD_10543 | JGI IMG/M metagenome (IMG submission 10543) | reverse complement strand
CCCGGCATGGCCATCTGCTCCATGCGGGCGGCGAGATGGGTCGTCTGGCCCACCGCTGTGTAATCCATGTGGAGATCGCTGCCGATGGCGCGCACCACGACTTCCCCAGTGTTCAAGCCGACGCGGATCTGCACGGGCACGCCATGACTGCGCTGCACCTCAGCGGCGTACTGTTTCACCGCGGCCTGCATAGCCAGGGCCGCGTAGCAAGCTCGCACCGCGTGATCTTCATGCGCTAGCGGTGCCCCAAACAGGGCCATAATGCCATCGCCCATCACCTGGTTCACCGTACCTTCGTACCGATGCACGGCGGCCATCAGGCGCTCCAACACGGGATCGAGGAGCTGCCGTGCCTCCTCCGGGTCGCGATCGGCGAGGAGTTCCATGGAGCCTTTGAGATCCGCAAACAGCACCGTGACCTGCTTCCGTTCCCCCTCGAGCGCACTGCGGGAGGTCAGGATTTGCTCGGCCAGATGAGGCGGCGTATAGGTGAGCGGGACGTGCTGGGGTGGCGCCGTGGGTGCCTCAGCGGCGGCAGCGCCCCTCCACACCAGGATCTTCCCGTCCTGATCCAGCGCTACCTGTCTGACCTCAATCAGCTCTACCTTGAGGTCTTCCAGGTAGTCGTCATCCAGGGCAAATTGGCGCTTCAAGGCCCGGCAGGAGAGACGCTGGTCCTGCTGGAGCCAGTCGATGATGTGGGCTAAGACCTCTTTGAAGGTCATGGCGCTCCCTCCGCGCGTCGGTTGGTACCCCGGGTGTGCACGTCCTGCCGCGCATCGTACCATAATCGCGGATGTGGCTCCATGGCTGGCAGGGCTGCCATGTCTTGCAGCCTCTCAGGTCAGACAGTTTGCTGTTTGTGGTGCGGTCTAACCTCATACCTCAAGATGGAATCCTGCTTTAGGTAGTAGCCACACCAGGCTCTTCAAAAAGCTTCGCTACTACTTTGCTTGCCTCTATAGGTGACTGCTCTCTCAGGTACTGGTATCGTGTTAAAAGAGGAGGAAGTTGTTCATGTCCAACATCATCAACAATAATTGGTATAATTTTTTTGTTATCAGCTAAAGCTGCTCCGATCTCAAAATACATCCACCGACTTTGCACACTATTTTTGCTCAATATTACTACTAAGACATTGCTATCTCTTAATGCGTTTTCAAGCCTATCTTGTAATTTGTCACCCAGGGCGATTTGTTCCGCATCAAACCATATATTCACTCCTTGCTCTTGTAAAGCATGGGCAAACTCACTCACCCAAGACTTATCTTGATAAGAGTATGATAAAAATATTTGGGGTTTCATTGTGCTATCCTTCACGTCGCTCACGTCTTATCCGTTGCCTCAATTGCTCGAAGTATTGGTCAATATCATTGAGATTGATCATATCACGCTGCTTGAGAAAGATAGGGACATGCGGTTGCGTCTGAAACTCAGCAATGGTGAGGCCGTGTAAGACAACGACAATGGGAATACGTCTTATCCATGCCGCACAATTTCTGCCCAAACATATGGTCTGTCAAGAGACCAAGGAGTGAACAGGACTAAAAGCTCGTTAGCCTTATCCAGAAATGATCGAATATCTTCTTCAAATTCTGCCCCCACGTCTACATCTGCTTCATCAAGGAACGGCGTCGTGCCACATAAGGTAAGTTCTCTGGCAATTTGGCGTGCGATCCAGGTATCTGGACCCGAGTGACTGACAAATATCAGTTTTTCTCCATCGGCTTCCTCCTGATCCGCCATAGCTACACTTCTCCAACTTCTATGAGCTGTGCATATCCGATCCGCACACCCCAACCTCTACACCTGCCGCTTGAGCGTATAGCCGGCTGCCTCACGATCCCAGGTATCGCGCGTCACCCCCTGCGATTTAAGTTGATACTTCATGGTGCGCTCTGTCCCGGTCTTCGGGAATGCATCTACAATGCGTATATAGCGGGGTATCATAAAATAGGCCATATGCGCTTCGCAGTACTGGAGCAGTTCCAGCGGATCCAGCGCCGCCCCTGGCTGCAACACCACAGCGACCATGACCTCGTCTTCGCCCAATTCTGACGGCATGGCGTAAGCTGCTGATTCAAGCACCTGGGGATAGCTGTTGATAATCTTCTCAACCTCAAAGGAGGAAATGTTTTCACCGCGGCGCCGCATAAAATCGTTTTTGCGGTCAACGAAGAAGAAGTAGCCGTCGTCGTCTTGATAGGCGAAGTCGCCACTGCGAATCCAGCCCCCACGGGTTTTCTCTGCCGTCGCTTCAGGGTTTTTATAATATTCGGTCAAGGTAGAGCCAGCCGCCGGTCTGTAGATCAATTCGCCCATGGCCCCTGGAGGAAGCTCGCGGTCCTGCTCGTCTACCACTTTTACCTCGTAACCGGCACTTGGCTTGCCCATGGAGCCAACTTTCCCTGCGGCTTTGGCATCAGCGTTAAGCAGGAAGCCGCCTTCGGTCTGCGAGTACAGCTCGACAATCTTGACAGCAAACCGCCGCTCGAACTCTTCCCAGATAGTCCGAGGGGCCGCGGCGCTCAAAGCCACGCGCAGGGGGTTGACATGATCGTCAGAACGCGGCGGCTGCTTGTGCAGGATAGGGATCATGGCCCCAAGGAACAGCGTAAAGGTGGCGCTGTACGCACGCACATCCTGCCAGAAACGACTGGCACTAAACCGTTCGGCCAGGGCGACGGTGGTGTCGGAGACGAGGGCCATCCAGACCATGTTCTGGCCGCCAATGTGAAACAGGGGCAGCGTGTTGTACACTACATCTTGCTCCGTATAGCCCGTCATGATCGGCAGCACGAACCCGCCGTAGCAGCGCGAGTGGCGATGGATCACTCCTTTGGGGAGGCCGGTAGTGCCCGAAGTATACATGATCGAGTCGATGTCATCTGACCACACCTCTTTTATTGGGCTAGTCGCGGGCGCGGTCAGGAGCTCCCCAAAGTCGATAGCCCCTGTGGGTAAGTTGGCGGCGCGCTGGTCCTCAGGACCCAGGACGATGATGCGCTTGAGCTGGCTCAGGGTCCCACACACCTCCTCCAGAGCCGCCAGATAGCGGTAGCTCAGGATTATCGTTTCGGCATCGGAGTGATTGATAATATACGCCAGTCCGTCGCCCTTGAGCGCCGTGTTGAGTGGGACCGTAATGCCGCCTAACTTGGCGTTTCCCCACCAGGCGTAGAGAAATTCCGGTATGTTGGGTAGCATCACGCAGACTTTATCGCTCTTGGTGACGCCCATGGCCTCCAGGGCATTGCCCACTCGATTGACGCGTTCGTCAAGCTGAGTGTAGGTGATTTGCTCGTGCGCGGTGATCACGGCCACTCTGCTGGCGTTCATGACCGCTTTGTCTTCCAGGATTTTGCCGTAGCTTTCCCACGACGCATCCATGGTGTTCCACATTTCGGCAAGTTTTGCCTGCACGTCGTCAGCCATGATCACTCCCCTACGCGCGCCTCACTCGGTCTGCCGTTGTTGGGCAGTCCAGCGTTGCAACTCGGCTTCGTACTCTTCCGGATAATCCATATCCCGCAGGATATCATCACTCGTCACAGGCACCTCTAGCGTATCGTCTGGATGTCCCCGCGTCACCACGTTCAAACCCTGGTCCGGCCCCAGCGCCAGTACCTCCTGGCGATACGTTGCCGACAGGAGAATCGGATGGCCACGTTTGCCGGCATACGTTGGGATCACCAGCCCCTTGCGCGTGTGTGCGCAAGCCGCCAGCAGTTCCTGAATGAGCCCCAGGTGGAGGTGCGGCTGGTCCACCAGCGCCAGCAGATACGCGTCTGGCACAGGAGTGATATCGCGTAAAGCGACCTGTACGGAGGTCGTCATGCCATATTGATACTGAGGATTGTGCAGGAGGTGAACCGGCAACTTCTCGATGACGGCGGCAATGTCAGCAGCGCGGTGTCCCAAAACCACCGCCACTGCGGCCAGATCAGCCTGCAACAGCGGCTGCAGGACATGCTCAATGACGGTGTGCGCCCCAAAAGGGAGGAGGGCTTTGAGGCGCCCCATGCGGCGAGATTCCCCGGCTGCTAGCACGACACCTACGACGCGCATGGCACCGCCTAGCCACGCGCCGCGGCCTGGATCGCCTCGACGATTTTGACATACCCCGTGCAGCGACAGAGATTGCCTGAGATGCCCTGGCGGATCTCCAGCTCGCTCGGGTGCGGATTGCTGTCCAGCAACGCCTTGGCCGCTAAAATCATCCCCGGCGTGCAGAAACCACACTGCACCGCCCCATACTCCGCAAAGGCTTTCTGTACCGGATGCAACTGGTCACCCTGAGCCAGCCCCTCGATGGTGGTTACCTCCCGGCCCTGGGCTTCGAGCGCAAAAATCAGGCAGGAATCGACTGTCTTGCCATCGAGCAGCACTGTACAGGCACCGCACTCGCCCTCACTACAGCCTTCTTTGGTGCCCGTCAGGTGTAGCTCTTCACGCAGCAGTTGTAACAGCGATTGGCGCGGTTCAATCGCCACTTCATAGCGTGTATCATTCACAGTCAGCGTCATGAGACGTTTCACATGCCTCTCCTGTCTCTGGGGAACGCGCTGTTCCTACAGCATCTGCAGCATACTGAGAGCCGATTCCAGGCAGCGCTTGCTCAGCACTTCTACCATGTCTTTGCGATATTCGGCGGAACAGCGTACGTCGGAAATCGGGCGGCACTCCTCGGCTGCCACACGACTCGCCTCCGCTAGCAACGCCGCACGAGGCTGCTGGCCGCGCAGGACGGCTTCCGCCCGCGTGGCCCGTAGTGGGACCGGCCCTACAGCACCCAGACTGACCAGCACCTCATCACAGACACCATTGTTGGCCTGGATCACGACACATGACGACACCAGGGCGATATCGATCACCGTGCGTGTGCGTCGTGCATACCCCCAGCCGCGGCGACCCTGCGGCGGTGGCAGGCGCAAAGACGTAACTATTTCAGCTGGTCCCAATGCCGTCCGCCCTGGCCCCTGAAAAAACGTTTCTAACGGCATCTCGCGCTGACCATCTGGACCAACGATGGTCACCATGGCGCCATATGACAGTAAGGCCGGAGCAGTGTCAGCCGCTGGTGAGGCATTACAGAGGTTCCCCACCACGGTCCCGCGGTGGCGGGTCTGCAGCGAGCCAACCCAGTTGGCGGCAGTGACCAGTGCCCCATAGTGCTGCCGCACGGCCGCGTGCTCCGCCACCTCGCCATGCGTTACGGTCGCCCCGATACGCAAGCCGTCCTGGTCACTGTAGCTCAGGTTGGCGAGTTCCGCGATGCGCTTCAGATCAACAACCACATCGGGCAGCACCACGCGCCGATGCATACGCAAGAACAAATCCGTACCGCCAGCCAGCACCTTGGCACTCCCTCCATGCTGGCGCAGGAGGGCAACCGCCTCCCCGACACTCGTCGGATCAAAGTACTCGAAATCTTTCAAGGCTTCTTCCCCTCACACTTTTGGAGCCTGCCAACTCGGGGGATACGGCTCCGTCTCGGGATAGTCCAGCAGGATGGCCGTAACCGTCTCCCCAGCGTTAAACGGCTTGGCCTGTTTTGGGAGAACCAGCAGCCCATTCGCTCCTACCATAGAGAGCAGACGTGCCGACGACTGCATGCCCGTGGTACGCGCCATGTATGTACCGTTCTCCTGCGTCAATCTGGCACGATGAAACTCCGGCCGCCACGCATCACCCTGGATGGACTCGGCCAATGTCACCGGTACATGGGGGCGCAGGATGAGATGCTGCCCACTCATTTGACGTAGTGCTGGTCGTACGAAGATTTCAAAGGAGACCAGGGACGACACCGGAAAGCCCGGCAGGGCAAACACCGGCTTGTGGTCCACGGTGGCAAACGTCAGTGGCTTGCCCGGTTTGAGATTGACCCGCCCAAAGTGCACCTCGCCTCTGCCTTCGAGGATTGGCTTGATCAGATCGAGTTCGCCCATGGACACCCCGCCCGATGTGATGACGGCCTCACAGGTGGCCAGGCCCTCCTCGATTTTGTCGGTGAGTTCGTCCTGACGGTCACTGCCAATGCCCAGGGACACCGGTTGCGCGCCAGCCCGCTGCACTGCGGCCATGAGGGCATAGCGGTTACTATCGCGGATCTGGCCAGGACGCGGCTGGGCATCCGGTTCAACAATTTCATCACCGGTGGAGAGCACGGCCACGCGGGGGCGAGGATAGGCGACGAGCGACGTGTATCCCAGACTTGCCAGCAAACCGATTTCCTGTGGTCCAAGACGCAGGCCAGCTTCCAATACCCGCTGCCCACGCGCAATATCCTGGCCGACGGGACGGACATCGGCCCCCGGCGCGACTTGCCCCTGCATGGTGATCATGCCCTGGGCTTCCTGGGTATACTCGACCATGATGACCGCATCGGCCCCACGCGGCATCGGCGCCCCAGTCGTAATGCGCACACAGGTACCCGGGGTCACCTGTAAATCCGCGATATACCCAGCGGTCTGCTCGCCCACGAGACGGCGTGGATTGGTGGCATCTGCGGCGATAACGGCAAAGCCGTCCTTCGAACTGCACGGGAAGGGGGGAAGATCTTCCTGCGCGATAATGTCCTGCGCCAACACGAGATCCAGGGCCTCCAGAAGGGCAACAGGCCGTGGCGTGAGTGGTAACGCATGTTTGAGGACAATAGCGAGGGCCTCATCTGCTTCGATAATATCGTAGTCACGCATGGTGATATCACTTTGTTCTGGCTGAGTTACAACGTACAAGAGGGGTAACAGTCCCCGGACGTATAAACGTATGGATGCTATTCTTAACCCATCTTGCCAGGGCAGTCAACTCAAAAGGCAAGTAATGGTTATGAGACGATAGTTCATGCTCCGTTCGAGAAAAACACATGCCTTTGAAGTTGCTAGGCGATGGCTATGCGGCGGTGTCTTTGTTGTCTTTCCTCAGTAACAAATATTGACAAGGCTTGCTATCTCTGGTACTGTCAGGTTGATTTTGTATAGGAGGGAGCCATGAATGTCTCTTTAACTCCTGAACTGGAGCGCTTCGTCCAGGAGAAAGTCCATAGCGGGCGCTACACTTCCGCTAGCGAGGTCGTCCGCGAAGCCCTGCGGCTCCTGGAGGAGCATGAGAAGGTCCGCGCCGCACAGCTCACCGAGTTCCGCGAGGAGACCGACCGGCGCCTGGCGTCCTTAGAGCGTGGGGAAGGCATCGATGGCGCGACGGCCCTGGCGCAGCTTCGCCAACGGTCACACGCCCGGCGGCAATCACCCGCATGACCTCGTATATCCTTGCCCCAGAGGCCCTGCAGGATCTGCAGGGCCTCTGGGACTATATTGCGACAGAGAATCTAGACGCCGCGGACCGTGTGATTGACACGCTGTTTGCGGCTTTTGAGCGACTCGCCGCAATGCCCGGCTTAGGTCATAAGCGTGAAGACTTGACGGACCGCCCCCTCCGGTTCTGGGCAGTCGATACGTATCTGGTCATTTACCGTGCAGAGCGGACCCCCATTGAGATTGTGGCGGTGACGCGTGGTGGACGGGACATCCCGCGCCTCCTCCGGCACCGCTAGCGTGTGCCTGAAGTGTGAGGGACCAGGGCGGAGAGCTACCGTCAAGGGTGGCCGCCTGCTCTTTTCTGAGGAGAAGTCCCAGGTCATGTAGATTGTCTCTCTCCGCGGGAGAGTACTCGCCTGGAGTGCCAGGAAACGCCTCACATGCAGCTACCCGACCCACCCCCCATCTATTTGGATTACCATGCAACGACACCCGTTGATCCGCGTGTAGCTGCTGTCGTCTTGCACACCATGACCACTGCGTTTGGCAACGCAAACAGCTCAGACCATGTCTACGGTGAGGTGGCGGCCGCGTTGGTCACTGACGCACGCCGTGAGGTGGCAGCGCTTGTCCAGGCTGATCCAGAGGGGGTACATTTTACTTCGGGATCGAGCGAAAGTATTCGCCTCGCTCTCGCGCATGCTGTTGCCGGTCGAGGACAGAAGCCGTTGCGTGTCGCTGTAACCACAGTCGAGCAACCGGGCAGTCCTCGATACTGTCGCCGCCCATGAGCGTTGTGGCGAGGTCACCGTGCGATGGCTCCCAGTCGATGGGAGAGCGCGATTGGACATGGCGGCATTGGAGGCTGCGTGCCACGATGGCATAGACCTGGTATGCGTGATGGCTGCCAACAATGAAGTGGGGACACTCTATCCCGTGGAGGAGGTCGCACGGAACGTGGCGCGCAGGGCGTCCTCGAGGAATCGCTGGACTGCCCGCTGGCCGAGCTGGAATTGCTTCAGATTGTGGATGAGCGCCGCATCGATGGCACGGGGCGGCGTGAACCGGTCTACGCCTTTCGCCGTGAGCCCAAACCAGACATTACAATGGCGCTCTTCGAGTACTGTCTGGATGACTACTGGCGGCGGCGCCACGCGGGAGAAGCCACACTCACGTACCGCGATGTCGCCATCGCTCCAGGCAGTCTTGGGTAAGTCTTGCAGCTCCCAGAAGATGACATCCGCACGCGGCTAGACGTGTATGCGGTGCCTGACGCGGGGCGGCCGTTTAGCTACCAACCCTCTGCTGTCCAAGGGCTCGTGACGCGTCGGGACGTCGGGCCCCGGAACTTCTTGGCGACCGTCTACAGGGAGGAGAACCCTGGTGCCTAAATGCCAATCGTCCGCAGCAGTGCTCCTAGCCCCAGAGAGTGTAAGCAGGACCAACGCGACGGCCAGCGTGCCGCGCATCGGCGACCTGTTCCACATTGCTCAGCGCTATCTGCGCTCCGTGCACCTGGAGCGTGACTTCGACAACACGCCCTCGCTGCGGCACTACGTGGTCACGCCACCAATCGCGGCCGTCTTCTCCCGGATTGTCGAGGGTCTCTGCCTGGGGTCTGGTCACCGGGCGTGGCGCATCACCGGCGACTACGGCACGGGCAAGTCCTCATTCGCGCTCATGCTGGCCCGCCTCCTCTGTGAGCCAGCAACACCTGCTCTGCAGCATGTGTACCGAGCTATTGCTCAAGAGATTGAAAGCGATGTGCAGCACCTAGTCCCGGTCCACATGATCCCCGTCCTTGTCACCGGCGCTCGTGAGCCACTCGTGCCTGCGATAGCGCATGCCGTGGGTCGGGCCTTGGAACGGCTGCAAGGCCAGCGCCGCACAAACCGTATCTTTGAGGAGTTACGCCGCCAAGCAGCTGCGGTCGCCAAGACCGCAGAGGCCTCACAGCTGCTGGATCTCCTGAGTTACCTCGGCGGGTACGCGACCCGGAGTGGTCGCTCCGGTGTCCTGGTGGTGCTCGACGAATTGGGCAAGTTCCTTGAGTACGCCGCCCTACACCCTGACCAGGAGGACATGTACGTTCTGCAGCGCCTAGCCGAAGTTGCTGGCAGGAGTGGCGATTGTCCACTCGTCGTGCTCGGCCTCCTCCACCAAGGTTTCCACGCCTACGCTGAGCGTCTGCCCTCGACGACGCGGCTGGAATGGGAGAAGGTGGCTGGGCGTTACGATGAGATCACGTTCGACCAGCCACTGGCCCATATAGCAGCGCTGGTAGCCGGTGCCCTGAATGTCGACAGGGCGCGCATTCCAGAACATATCGCGGCCACCACTGAAGGTGTGCGTATGGCGATGCTGGACACTGGCTGGTACGGGAGCACGCGCAGCGTGCTGGCGCCGTTGGCCCTCTATCCGCTGCACCCAACACTCCTGCCGGTGCTCGTGCGGTTTTTCGAGCGGTTCGGACAGCATGAGCGCTCGCTATTCAGTTTTCTCCTCTCGTCGGAACCTTTTGGGTTGCAATCGTTCGCTGAACGTCCTGTCACCGGAGACAGTTGGTATCGCTTAGCGGACTTCTACGACTACATGCGCAGCGTGTTCGGGCACCGCTTGGCCGGTGCAAGCTACCGGAGCCATTGGTTGCGCATTACGGAGACGCTCGACCGTGTGACGGATGTGGATGCCCTTGGGTTACGCGTCCTGAAGACCGTGGCCGTACTGAACGTGCTTGATGCTGAGCATTTACTCGCGACTGATGCCGTGCTGGCAGCTGCTATCGCAGACGGTGATGCAGAGGGCACTGTGGGGAGGGCGGTGGCGGGCCTGAAGCGTCGTGGTCTCCTCTTTCATCGTGGCGCGGCTGGTGGCTACTGCCTGTGGCCGAGCACCAGCGTGAGTCTCGAATCCGCCTTTGCGTCGGCGCAGCGCACGCTCGGGCCGGTGGACCGGGTCGCAGCTCACCTGCGGC
>AR_comb_assmDRAFT_10229484_pt1 | contig 10232 bp, 8 predicted proteins | sample ArasoioldDNA_FD_10543 | JGI IMG/M metagenome (IMG submission 10543) | reverse complement strand
CGGAAGACGTCGATGCCGACGATGCGCAACGGCTCGTCGCGCCCCGCAATCCTCGCGTCGACCTCGACCACGGGACTCGCTGCAGCGACGCCGCGCTCCCGCGCCAGCATCGGGTACAGCCTCTCGTCGAAGCCCGCGCGCGGTCCCCGCACCTCGAGATCGGCTGCGCCGGAAAGCGTCTGGACGCCCTGGGCGAGCTCCCGGACAGCGCTGGCGTTGATCAGCTGCACCGCAAACCCGAGAGCGACGCCCAGCGCCAGCGCGAGCACCGCCAACGCGGCGCGCCAGCGATTCTGCGCGAGCGAACCGCGCAGCAGCGCGCCGGACGCCCTGATGGTGACCCCGTCACGCATCGGATTGCGCGCGGAGCCCGTCGCGCGAGAGCACGAGCACACGGTCGGCGGTCGCCGCCGCCGCACGCGAATGGGTGACGAGGATCGCCGCCGCACCCCGTGCCTTCACCTGGTCGCGCAGCAGCGCAAGCACCTGGTGCGCCGTGTCCGGATCGAGATTGCCCGTCGGCTCATCGGCGAGCACGAGCATCGGCTCGTGCACGATCGCGCGGGCGATCGCGACGCGCTGCAGCTCGCCGCCGGAAAGCTCGCGCGGCGGGCTCTCGGCCCGCTCGGCCAGACCCACGGCGGCGAGGACGCGGGCGACGCGCGCAGCGACGGCGTCACCTTCGACGCCGACGAGCGACAGCGGCAGCGCAACGTTCTCGGCGACGCTCAGGTAGGGCAGCACGTGGAAGGCCTGGAACACGAAACCCATCCGCGTGCGACGCAATGCCGTGAGCGCGTCGTCGTCGAGCGATTCGAGCGCGATGCCGTCGAGCGCAATCGTTCCCGCGTCGGGACGGTCGAGTCCCGCGACGAGGTTGAGCAGGGTCGACTTGCCGACGCCCGACTCGCCCATCACCGCGACGTATTCGCCGGGGCCGAGCTCGAGGTCGACGTCGCGGAAGACCGTGCGCTGGCGCGGCCCGGCATAGGCCTTGGCGAGACCGCGGATCGACAGCATGGCTGGGCGTCTGACGGACCTACTCTCGCGCAAGTCCGACATGCTCCAAGCCTAGCCGCAGCAGGTTCGCGACGCAAGATTGCAGATACGCGCAACGTCGGCGACCCCGACCGCGTAAGATCCGTTCGTGCGCGCCACCTCCGACCTTCACGGCATCAGCCGCATGACGCTCGATGCCGTCGCCGGCGTCGTGGGTCTCGTGGAAGCGATGCACGTCAATATCGCGAGCGCGCCGAGGATCGTCGGACCCGTGAGGCGAGGTCCGACCTCGGGCATCACGGGGGTCGTCTACCGCAGCATTCGCGGCGTGATCCGCGTCGTAGGGCACAGCCTCGACGCGTTGCTGGCGCGGCTGGAGCCCGTGCTCGGCCAGCGCAGCACGTGGCCCGGCCGTGAAGCCCTGCTTGCGGCACTGAACGGCGTGCTCGGCGACTACCTCGAGGCCTCGGCGAATCCGCTCGCGATCCGCATGCGCCTGCGTCGCGACGGAAGCCCCCTGCCATCCGACCCGTTATCGCTGGCCGCAGCGATTCCGTCGTCGGCCGACCGGCTCGTCGTGCTGGTGCATGGGTTGTGCATGAACGACCGGCAGTGGAAACGGCACGGTCACGACCACGGTGCCGCGCTCGCCCGCGACCTCGGATTCGCGCCCGTTTATCTGCACTACAACAGCGGCCGCCACATCTCGGTCAACGGGCGCGAGTGCGCAGAGCGCATCGAGGCGCTGCTCGATGCCTGGCCGGTGCCGACGAAGGAGCTCGTGCTGATCGGCCACAGCATGGGGGGCCTCGTCGCGCGCAGCGCCTGCCACTACGGCGCCCTGACGGACCAGAAGTGGGTCCGGCGCATCGACAAGCTCGTCTTCCTCGGCACGCCGCACCACGGCGCCCCCCTCGAGCGCGGCGGCAACTGGGTCGACATTCTGCTGAGCGTCAGCCCCTACGTGGCTCCGTTCGCGCGATTGGGCAAGATCCGCAGCGCGGGCATCACCGATCTGCGTTACGGCAACCTGGTCGACGAGGACTGGGAAGGTCGCGACCGTTTTGCGCGCACCGGCGACGTGCGTCAGGCGGTTCCGCTGCCCGAAGGTGCCGCGTGTTACGCGATCGCCGCGACGACGGGGAAGCGCACGCGCAACCTCCGCGACCGCCTGATCGGTGATGGCGTCGTGCCCCTCGAGAGCGCGCTCGGTCGACACGCGGACGCTCGCTTCGACCTCGGACTCCCTCCGTCGCGCCAATGGATCGGCCGCGAAATGAACCATCTGGATCTGCTCGATCACCCCGAGGTCTATGTCAAGGTCCGGGAGTGGCTGTCGCCGGGATAGCTGCGAGCGGCGAGGATCCCTGGGAGCGCTGGTACGGTCCTTGCGTCTGCCCGGGTAGAGCGGCAGTCGAGCGACCCCCGACACGATGCCCGGACTGCCGCAACGGGAAGGAGCAGCCGATGCGTACGATGACCGGTGAAGAGGCCAGCAGCATTGCCGCCGCGAGCTTCGTTTCCGAAGTCGAGCAGTTTCGGGCAGCCCTTGCCGATCCCTCGGCAGAATTTGCCACCAAACAGCGCGCGTGGGACACGATCGTTCGTCACGCTGCGCGGCTCGATCCGCAGGACGCCGGCTTCTGGCGCGCCGGCGTCGCGCTCAAGGATGCCGTGTGCGCGTGGCTCGACGCATATCCGGCATCGACGGCGCACTGACACTGAAGGCTACAGGTCCCCTCATTAGGGGTTGTGGTACGGTTGTCGTGGACGCACGCGGGGCCCCGCCCGCGACTGCCTCGCTATCGTGCCCGTGGACGCACCGCTGACGCCGTTGCACGAACCCGCCCCGACGGTTGCCCCGGCACCGGACGGGGCGCAGCGTTTCGCCATGCGCCTCGTGACCACGCGCGCGTGGCGCAGCACTGCGGTCTTCGCGCTCGTTGCGGTGATCACAGCCAGCGCCGGGTGGATGTACATCGCCGTCGAGCGCTCGCTCCGTGAGCTGCGTGCCCAGGGCCTGCCCGCGCTGCTCGACGCCAAGACGAAGTCGCTCGAGGTGTACATCGACGAGCGTCGTGCGGATGCCGCGCGCTGGGCGCGCGATCCCCAGCTGCGGGCTGCCTCCGCCGGGCTCACGCGCGAAGCCGCGCTGCACGCGGAGGCGATCGCCGATCTCTGTCATGGCGAGCTCGGAACCGAGTGGCGCGCGATCGTCGCTCCGCTGCTGCGCGACGAGGGAGTGGCGGCCGCCAATGTTGTCGATCGCCGCGGCCGTATTGTCGCCTCGACGCTCGAGGGCGCCTGTGGACTCGTCGCGCAGGCGCGAAACGCAGCGCCGCAGCTTGCCGAAGTATTTGCGGGACGCACGCAGTTCATCCGTCCGTTCGCGGCCGACCCGCAGCTCGTGGCAGCGCAGCCCTACCTGGGCGCACGCCCGCTCGCCTGGGTCGAGACGCCGGTGCACGACGCCGCAGGTGTGATTGTCGCAGCGCTGGGCGTTGCAACCTACGTCGACACGAGTTTCGAAGGCATCCTCGCCGCTGCGCGTCCCGGCGAAACCGGCGAAGCCTACGCCTTCGACGAAAACGGGACGCTGATTTCCGAAGTCCGCTCGATGCGGGGCCTCCGTTCAGCAGGCCTTCTGCCCGCCGGAGATGCGAGCGGCGCGGCGTTCCGGATCCGGATTCGCGACCCCGGGGACGAATTGCAGGTCGGAGGACCGGTGCAGACGGGCGTCGACGCTTGGCCGCTCACGCGCCCGGTTGCGGCGGCGCTCGCGACCGCCAGTGCTCCCGGCGCCCCCGCACAAGGCGTGCTGCTGGATCCGTATCGCAACTACCGCGGCGCGGAAGTGATCGGTGCGTGGCGTTGGCTGCGCGACGAGCGGATCGGCGTCGTCGCCGAGATGGGCGTCGACGAGGCGTACGCGCCGCTGCGCTACGTCCGGTCGATGTTCGCGGGCACGCTGGTGCTCCTTCTGCTGACGGCAGGCTGGGCCGCGGCGTCGACGCTCGCGCTGTGGCGGATGTCGCGCGATCCCGGTTCGGGCCGGCGTATCGGCGCGTATCGGCTCGAGCGCAAGCTCGCGGAAGGCGGCATGGCCACCGTCTATCTCGCACGCCACGCGCTGCTCAAGCGGCCGACCGCCGTCAAGATCCTGAAACGCCATCTCGCCACCGACGAGCTTCTCGCGCGCTTCGAGCGCGAGGTCCGCCTCGCGAGCTCGCTCGAACATCCGAATACGATCGAGATCTACGACTTCGGACATACCGCCGACGGGCTCTTCTACTATGCGATGGAGTATCTCGACGGCCTGTCGCTCGAGGCGCTCGTCGCACACGAGGGACGGCTGCCTCTCGGGCGGGCTCGCCATGTTGTGCGCCAGATCTGCGCGGCGCTCGCCGAGGTTCACGGCAAGGGGATGGTGCATCGGGACGTCAAACCGGACAACGTGATGCTCACCGAACGCGGCGGCGAGTCCGACTTCGTGAAGCTGCTCGATTTCGGCATCGTCAAGCGGGTGACCAACGGCGGCGCTGCTGCCCGGCCCGACGACGATCGCATCCTCACCCAGCAAGTACGCGTCCTCGGGACACCCGCGTACATGGCGCCGGAGCGCATCGGGAATCCGAGCGGCGTCGACGCGCGCGCGGACGTGTACGGGGTCGGCGCCATCCTGTATTTCCTGATCGCCGGCCGGGCTCCGTTCGATGCGGCCGACCAGGCCGCACTGCTGCGCGTGGTGATCTCGGAGCCGGCGCCGCGACTCGCAAGCATGGCCGACGGCATTCCGGCCGCCCTCGACGACCTCGTCGCGCGCTGTCTCGAGAAGGCGCCTGCGGACCGGCCGGCAGGCGTGGCCGAGATCGTCGCCGTGCTCGACGCGCTCGACCTGCCGCCGTGGACCGCCGCCAACGCGCGCGGGTGGTGGGAGCGGCGGCGTGCGGCGGCGGAGCCGCCCCCGGCCGACTGACCCTCGTCCGCTCGCGCGGAGCAGCTACGCGAACGCGACCGCAATCGCGGTCACGCCTTCCGCGTCTTTGCGTGAATGTCGGCCTCGATCAGCGAGCGCAACTCCGGCGTCACGTCGGGCATCGCGCCGAACCATTTGTGGAACCCGTAGCCGGCCTGGTGGAGCAGCATTCCGAGCCCGTCGACGATCCGGTGGCCCCGCGCCGCGGCGCCCGACAGAAGCCCCGTCTCGAGCGGGACGTAGACCGCGTCGCAAACCACCGCGGTGCGCTTGAGGGGCGTCAGGTCGACTGCGAGCGGCGGTTGACCCACCATGCCGAGTGACGTGCAGTTCGCGAGGAGGTCGGCCCGCGCGAGCAGCGCGGGCAGCTCCCACAAGGGGTGCGCCGACACGCCGTCTCCAAAGCGGGTCGCGAGTTGTCGCGCCCGGTCCATCGTGCGATTGACGACTGCGATCGCGACGCCGCGCGCGTGCAGCGCGAACGCGGCCGCGTGCGCGGCACCACCGGCGCCGAGCACGACGGCGGATGCGCCGGCGACGTCCCACCCCGGCGCGTACTCGTCCAGGCTCGCGATGAAACCGTGCGCATCGGAATTGCCGCCGCAGAGCGTCTCGCCTTCGAACCAGATCGTATTGACGGCGCCGATCACCTCGGCCGCGGGATCGCGCCGCCCGACGAGCTGGTACGCCGCCTCCTTGTGCGGAACTGTCACGTTGGCGCCAACGTAACCGCGGTCGCGAAGCTGCAGCAGGAAGTCCCCGAATCGATCGGGCGGAACGTCCTGCTTGTCGTATGCGCCCTCGATCCCCAGCGATTCGAGCCAATGGCCGTGAATCATCGGCGAGCGCGAGTGTGCGATCGGGTGCCCGATGACGCAGGCGCGGCGGGCGACGGAAGAGCTCACGGTCGCGATTCTCTCACGGCGCTGTGCTTTCGATGGCCCCGGGCGGCGGCGCATACTGGATCGGCCGCGGGTCGAGAGGCCGCTGCGCGGCACCGTCCATCGATGAGGAGGCAACGATGCAACGCTCGATCGCAGCCGCCGTTGCGGCGGCACTGTACCTATCGAGTCCCGAAGCCGTCGCGGTCGCCCAGCGCACCTTCGTCTCGACCGCCGGCAGCGACACGAACACAACATTCAACTGCAGTCTCGTAGCACCCTGCCGTTCGTTCGGCAGCGCACTCGGCGTTACTGCAACCGAAGGCGAGATCGTCGTGCTGGACTCGGGTGGCTACGGACGCGTCACGATCGACAAGTCTGTTGCTATCATCGCGCCGGCGGGTGTCTACGCCGGTATCAGTGTCTTCGCCGGCACCAACGGGGTAGACGTCGATGGCGCCAGCATTGCCGTCGTGCTGCGCGGTCTGATGATCAACGGCCAGGGCGGCGTCACTGGCATCGTCTTCACCCAGGGTTCGCGCCTGTACATCGAGCAGGCCACGATCTCGAACATGGGCCTCCACGGCATCGAACTGCTGACCGGCGACACGTTCGTTACCGACACGACGATCCGTGACAACGGAGGCCATGGGATCCGGACCGAGGGATCCCTCGAGCTCACAGTCGACAGCACGCGAATCGAGCGAAACGGTGATTCTGGCATGAGGGTGCTCAATGGTGCCGCGGTATCAGTCACCCGAAGCGTCATCGCGGGCAATTTCGGCTTCGGCGGGTTCGATATCGACAGTGACGACGGCTCGAGCCAGACCGTGGTCACGATTAGCGAATCGAGCGTCAGTCAGAACGCGACCCAAGGGGTTCTCGCCGGTGCCAGTGGGGCCGGGTCGAGCGTGCGCCTCGCGCTTTCCCGCAACACGATCAGTCGGAATGGAGCCACCGGTGTGCAAGTGGGGGCCGGCACCGGATTGTTGACGGGCGTCATCACCGACAACACGATCGTGCGCAACTTCGGCAGCGGCGGTATCAGCGCCGGAGGCGCCGGTGTCAGCGTCACCATCGCCAACAACGCGGTCTCGGGCAACGGTACCTTCGGGGTCCGCCAACTGACGAGCGCCCTGCTCAAGACTCGGTCGAATAACATCGTCCAGGACAACTCGACGGATACCTCCGGCACGCTGACGTTCGTCGGCGGCGACTAGCCGCGAACCGCGGGTTCGCTTACAGCATCCGCTGCACGGGTGCGACGAGCTTCCGGCGCGCGAGCATCGCGCAGGCGACGAAGCCCGACATCGCGGCCGCGACGTGCTTGAGCGAATGCCCGCTGATGACGTTTCCGATGGCAAATATCTGCACGTCGAGGGCCTCGAAGACCTTGGCGAGCACGTACCAGGCGAAAATCCAAAGGATGTCCGTGCCGCGCGTGTAGCGCGAAGGCAGCGCGAGCGCGAGCCACAGCATGATCAGGACGGTGTAACCCTGCAGGATCACGTACGGCATCAGATTGCCCGCCCCGGCGAGCTCCGTCGCGCGCCAATAGACGACCGTCGCTGCGCCGATCACGAGCATCGGCACGAGCAGTGCCACGCCCACGCGTACGCCGATCCGCTCGACGATCTGCGACGAGAGGAGCGCCATCAGCGCGACCGTGATCGGCAACCGGTCCCAGAATAGCCGTTCGTTGTCGGGCGCGAGATGGTAGTACGCAGACCCGAACGCGGTAAGCACGAGGCCGGCGAAGAAGACGATCCAGGGCCATCGCTCCGACGAGAACTCGAAGCGAGCGCGTCCGCCGAGCACGATGGCGAGGCCGGCGAGTCCCGCGATCAGGAAGCCGGCGTTGGACGCAACATCGCCGAAATTCGGGATGCCGAGCGCGCCGCGCTGGTCGGCGAACGCGTGGTAGGTGCCCGGCTGCGGGAGCGCCGGCGCGACGAGCGCGGCCACGATGCAGAGCACCGTGAGCGCGACGAGCCAGCCGATCCGCCGGGAATTCGCCGTGGCCGTAGTCGCCCCTGCGAACCGCTCCGCGGCAGATGTGCGCAGCGGCAAGCTATTGCGGGATCGCGTAGAGCAGGTACATCGCCGCGAGCAGGCCAGTCGGTTGCCCGAGCTTGCCGAACCACTGGTCGAAGATCCGGCCGATCTCGCCGCTCACATACACCTGCGTCAGCGCGCGGTTGACTTCGAGCCGCATCGCCGAGTCGTTGAGCGGCAATGCCATCGCGTACGGCTCGAACGAGATGTCCTCTGCGGGCATGCGGAATTTCGTCGGGTCCTTCGCCTGCGCGACAAGACCGATCAGCTTGACCTTGTCGCCCGCGTACGCGTCTGCGCCGCCGGATTCGACCAGCGCGATGCCCTCCGCCGCATCACCGATCTGGACGACCGTTGCATTGACGAGCTGCCGCTGCAGTGCGGCGCGCAGCCGCGTCTCCGTGGTCGTCCCGCGCAGGACCGCGATCTTCTTGCCGCCGAGATCGGCGAGCTTCGTGACGCTTGAATCACCGCGCACGAGCAGGCCGCCGGAATCGAGGAAGATAAGCCCCGAGAAGTCGACGTCGGCAAGGCGCGCGAGTGTCTGCGTCGTGTTCGCGCACTCGAGGTCGGCCTTGCCTGCGGCAACCATTTTCAGGCGCTCCGGCGTCGCCGCCGGGAGCCAGTTGATCTTGAGCCCCGGCTCGCCGACCGCGCGCCCGATCTGGGCGATCACGCGCTGGCACAGGTCGATCGAATAGCCGGCGGGCTGGTTGTTGGGGCCGTTGAACGAGAACGGCAGCGACTCCGGCGAATAGGCGACGTTGATCGCCTTGGCGGCCTTGATCCGGCCGAGGGCGCCCGTCGGCTGCTGCGCGACGGCGCCGGTCGCGAGCACGCTCGCGGCGACGAGACATCCGATAAGCAAGCGTTTCACGATGCGCACCTCGGAAAGGGGAAGTCGGCGCCGACGTGACGCCGGCGGGCACGGGCGGGGAGCGCAAGAGGAGCGCGCTCGGCTGCGCATCATAGCGGAGCCCACGTACTGCCTCAAGCACAACCGCAGTCGGCGACGTCTGGCACACGACTTGCTGTCTGGTCGAACGCGGCGCCGTCCCCCGGGGCGCTGCGCCGCTCCCACCCTTCGCCGATTGAATGTCCGCCATGCCCCGGTACACTCGCGTCCTCTCCACCCTCGCGCTCCTCTGCTCGGCCCTGCCCGCGACGGCGGATGCCTTCGTCCCGCAAACGCCGATCACGGTCCAGGTGATCAACGACAGCGGCCGTCCGGACAGCGAGGTGATGCTGCTGCTCGTGGGCCAGGACGTCGCGGGTAAGAATAGCGATGGCTCGACAACCACATACCCGTTCAGTGTGTCGTCCGTGACCTCCGTCGACATGAGCAAAGCGCGTCCGCCTCTAACGACGGGAACGCCGCTCGCATGCCCGACGAGCCCGCCCCTCGCGACGTGTACGACGCCAGCGACGACACCGACGGGCGGCGCGCTGACCGTGAACTCTCCGTACTCGGGCCGGCAGAACCTGCCCGTCTACCAGTTCACGATGAGCACGGTGAGCTCGGGCACGCTGTTCGTGTCCTACGATACGGGCGTCAGTTATCCGCCGGCGCCAACCGTCACCGCAAAGTACCGGTTCCAGCCGCTCGAGTTCTCGTACTCGAGCGCCATCGCGAGCAACGGCGACCTCACGTCGATCGATTTCTACGGGATCCCGCTGCAGCTCGAAACGTTCGGCGCCGGCGACACGTCGTTGCGCGATCCTCTCGACCGCGTCACCTATTACACGTCGACGCCGACCATGCTCAAGGCGCTCACGAACGCCAGCCCCGACCTGCAAAATGCATTCGTCGCCAAGGGCGGCAGCAGTGGCAACACGATATTCGTGCCCGGCACGACTCCGGCCAACGACTTCCTGCGCGTGATCGGACCGAATCAGATCGCCGCGCCCGGCACGAGTCCGCTACCCGTCAAATCGACCTCGCCCAAGCCCTGGCCCTACCCGAGCTTTGCCGGCTATCTCGACGCGCTGGCGGACGCCGGCTACACGTTTACCGAGGCGGACGCCAATCAGACCTCGGCGTACACGTTCAGCTACACCGGGACGGTCACCAGGATGACGAGCAAGACCACGGCCTCCTGCCTCGCTTCCTCACTCGCGGTCGACGGTTGGCTCATCAAGCTCACGGGCGCGACCGCCGCTCCGTCACCGCTGCCCTCCAATGCGGAGATCTGCATTCCGCTGCCGCGCCAGGACAACGGTTCCGGAAGCGCCGACTTCTTCATCTACGGTGCGGTGCAGAACTGCGAAACGCTCGCGCTCGCGTCCGGTGGAACGCTGTACCCGTGCTCGGACAGCGACAC
>AR_comb_assmDRAFT_10138024_pt1 | contig 10232 bp, 11 predicted proteins | sample ArasoioldDNA_FD_10543 | JGI IMG/M metagenome (IMG submission 10543) | reverse complement strand
GGGGGGGATGAGGAAACGTATCCACAAGATAACGCGCCTTGTCCCTACCCAACTAAAGGACAAACGAGCTTATGAGACATCCCCATACAAAAAAAGCGCACGCCACCCATTGATGCCTACCAGCGGGTCTGCGCGCGCTTTCCCCTAACCACCACACACATTGTCTTCTGTGGTGGAGACACGCTATAATAAGACACGCCATGAGCATACGGCCTCGTGGAGAGGGGCTAGCGATGATCGCCTGCCAAAGCTGCATCGCTGGCCCTTCAGTGTATTTTCCCTTGGGCCATACTCGGTTTCTCTTCGGGCCTCACCATCCTTTCTCCAGGATAGGAAACAAAAAGGGTTACTGCGGATACAAGCGGCAGGAAGAGCGTGTCAGCGGTTGCAAACACGTCATGCGCGCACTCACACCACACTCGTCAGGACTCTTGCAGTCAGCTCACACCGACTATGTTCGTGCACCAGTCAAGTGGTTTTACTGGTTTATGATACGTAAATATCCGGCGTGTATCAAGGCTTTTTTGACATCTATAGGTCTCAAGACCCTATAATTCCTATATAGAATGGATTTGTACCCCTTAATCCCATTATAAAATAAGGGAAATATGTAGAGAGACTGCTAGTATATTAATCAGGAAGCGGCCGGCAGCTCTATTGGGCTTGCCAACTCGCATGAAACCACGCTACGAGCGTTCTCCTATGGAAGCCCTATACATTCTTGACCACATATGCAGCTAAGGTGAGGCGTCACCCTCCATGAGGCCGTATTATATCGTAATAATCTCGATGCTCCTCAAGAGCACACGAGCCTTTGATCCTTTTCCTTCTCCCGAATGTGTCTATAATTTTTTACCTTTTTAGAATTGCGTAAGATCATCTCACATGTTTAACATACAGTGCACAAGCTACTTGACGGACACTCCATCCCAGTGCGTGGGAGCGACCAGATCTCGGTGGGACAATGGTGGCTTTGTCATACGCCCCCACCCCCCTGAGCCTAGGCTCTCGCGGAATCGACGCCGTAATACCCCTAGGGTCAAAGGCCTATACGCCACGGGCTGCATCTGCTGCGCTGCAATGGCCACGCTGGTCCCTGTCACAGCCTTCTGTCGACAGCGGCATAGCCGAGTGTCGTCTCAGACCTTCGTTGATCTTGCCTTACAAGCAAAAAGCACGTCGTACAACCTCGCCCCTTAAATGTAAGTAGGAGCGCAGGCAGCCTCTCTTTACCCCTGGGTAAACAGTAAAACCACCCATGGCGGCAAGGTCAGCTGCGCGGTCTCACCGGTAAGCGTGCTGGGCTCCACACGCCTTGGCCCGTACCACTCGGGGGCTGCCGAGTCCAGGCACTTGTGCCAGAGCCCTGGTGGGAGAGTTACGCTGGCCGTGGTAGGCAGACTCCCAAAATGGCAGACCATCATTGTCGCGCTAGCATCATCCGGGCTCCAGCGTCGCATGCAGAGCAGCTTGGATTCCTCAAAGCTCGTGACCTCCATACAGTCCTTACGCAACTGCGCCAGAGCCGGGAGCGTCCGGCGTAAGCGGATCAGTTCCTTGTAGAAAGCGCGTAGCACTCCATGCTGCCCCTGCTGGCGCAAGTGATGCTGGAGTTTAGCGCTCTGAAAGGTGGCCTCATCTTGGGGATCTGGTGGCTCTCCCTGCCAGTGAAAAGCGTTAAACTCCTCCCAACGACCGCGACGTACTGCCTCCACCAGTGCGGCATCGAGATGACTGATGAAGTAGGGAAACGGCGCGGCCTCACCGTATTCCTCCCCCATAAACAGCAGGGGAAGACATGGTGACAGCAGCATCACACTCGCTGCCACCTTGAGTGCCTCAAAGGGCACGAGCTGACTCAGGCGTTCGCCCAGCATACGGTTGCCCACCTGATCGTGGTTCTGCGCACAGACCACGAACTGGTGGGCCGGGATGTTGCGCGACGAGTGGCCATGGCGGCGCTGGCGAAAGGCGGAATAGTGGCCGGCGTAGACGTAGCCTTCCGCCAGGGCGTCCCTGAGATGGGCCAGGGTTCCAAAATCCTGATAGTACCCAAGCCGCTCTTCCGTGAGCAGCGTATGCAGGGCATGGTGGAAACTGTCGTTCCATTGCGCATCCAGTCCATAGCCCCCGAGGGCTGGAGCGCGGAGCAGGCGCGTGTCGTTCAGGTCACTCTCGGCAATCAAATAGACCTGTCGCTGCAGACGCTCGGCCTGCGCATGCACCACGTCTGCCAGTTCCGCCAGGAAGGGGTAGGCCGAACAGTCTACGATAGCGTGCACAGCATCGAGCCGTAAGGCATCGATATGGCACGTGGTGATCCAGTACAGGACACTCTCAATGAAAAACTGTCGGACCTCATCGCTGTGCGGCCCGTCAAAGTTGAGGGCTGCCCCCCACGGGGTTTTGTAGCGCTCCGTAAAATACGGGCCAAAAGCATGCAGGTAATTGCCTTCGGGGCCCAGGTGGTTATATACCACATCCAGCACCACCGCCAGGCCGCGCTGATGACAGGCATTGACCAGCCGCTTGAGTCCCTCGGGCCCGCCATAGGAGGTCTGTGCAGCAAAAGGATAGACGCCGTCGTAGCCCCAGTTACGGCTGCCCGGAAACTGCGCGATAGGCATGAGTTCAAGCGCGGTAATACCAATATCTTTCAGTTCGTCCAGGTACGGGATGATAGCCTCGAACGTCCCTGCAGGGGTAAACGTTCCGATGTGGAGTTCATAGAACAGGTACTCCTGCAAGGAGAGACCCGACCAATGCTGATCCTGCCAGGCGAAATGGGAGGCCACGACCTGGGAGGGACCGTGCACGTCCTGGGGCTGCAGGCGCGAGGCGGGATCAGGGCGTTCCTGATGGTCGTCCAACCGGTAGAGGTAGAGGCTGCCTGGCTCGACATCGTCGATAGTGGCTTGATGGTAACCGCGCGGGCCGCGTTCGAGCGGCACGAGGCGCTCGTGCGGGGCCACAATATGCACCTGCACCGTGTGAGCCAGAGGTGCCCAGACTAAGAAATGGCTGCGGCCGGCATCGAGGTAGGTCGCACCAAGCGTAACATCGAATTCCATAACCATCTCCTGTATGCGTGAAGGGCGCGCCAGCAGTCGCGCGAGCCCTGAGAGCCTCTTATGTTGCAGAGGGTATACTGCTCTTATGGTTGTAAGGCTTCCTCCAGGAGCCTGTCAAGGAGGGGCTGATGTATACCAGGGTCAGGCAGTTTAAGGGGGGTAAAAATGAGCCCTGCATAGCTCCGGGGATACCCATCAACACACGGACAACGAATGCGTAGAGAGAAACGATGAGCCAGCGCGCCAGCACCTCAGAGAGCCTGCCCAGTGAGCACGCCTTATGGTATAAGGATGCGCTGATTTACGAACTGCACGTGCGCGCGTTCTATGACAGCAATGGTGATGGTATCGGTGATTTCCCAGGTCTGACGCAGAAGCTCGACTATCTGCAAGACCTTGGCATCACTGCCATCTGGCTGCTGCCCTTCTACCCGTCGCCGCTCAAAGACGACGGGTATGATATTGCTGACTACACGGATGTCCACCCATCCTATGGTACCCTGCATGACTTTAAGATGTTCCTGAAGGAAGCGCCGTGCGAGCGCGGGTGAAGATGCATGGCCGATTTGGGTAAAAGCCGGCAAAGATCTATAATGTGCCACAGAGGCTGTGCGGAGCGACAGAGACGCAGACGGTTTCTTGTATTATGGAGGTTCCCATGGCAGACATTCTCGGCGTTGGCATGACCCACTTCCCTGGGTTAGTTGGCACGGATGAGCGCGGAGGGGCCAGCTTGGCGCGTGTGTTGAAGTACAATCAGCGCATCCCCGCGGCCAAGAAGGACCCCGGCAGTTGGCCCGAGACCATGCGGGATGAGTTCGGCGAGGATGAGGGCTTCACTGCTGCTATTGCGCATCGGCAACGGCTCATAGCCGGTTTTCGGAAGCTGCGGGCTGCAATCGATGCCTTCCAGCCGGACTTCCTCTTGATCTGGGGTGATGATCAGTACGAGAACTTTCAGGAGGACATTATTCCGCCTTTCTGTGTGCTGGCCTGGGACGATATCGCATGCCAGCCCCTCAAGCACCGGCGGAGTAACCCCTGGGGAGAGCCCGCGGAGACCGTGTTCCGCTATGCCGGCTGTCCCAAGCAGGGGCGCTACTTAGCCGGCAAGCTCCTCGAACAGGGCATTGATATGGCCTATGCCTACAAACCCTTGCACGAGGAGGATGGGCTGGGACACGCGTTTGTGAATACGCTGCTGTTCCTGGACTATGATCGCACTGGCCTACCGTACCCTGTGCTGCCCTTTCAGGTGAACTGCTATGGCAGCAAGGTCATCCGGAATCACGGCGGCGCGGAGGAGTTTTCGCCAGAGCCAGACCCCCCGGGCCCATCCCCCAAGCGCTGCATGGAAGTCGGCGCGGCCACAGCCCGCGTATTGCAGGCCACGCCATGGCGCGTGGCCTTGATCGCCTCCTCGAGCTGGTCCCATGCGTTCTTGACGGAAAAGACCTGCTGGCTGCATCCCGACATGGAGGCTGACCGGGCCAGGTTTGGAGAGTTCCGCAACGCCGATTGGGACGCCTGGAGACAGCTGACGACGGAGCAGATCGAAGCCTCAGGCCAGCAGGAGATGCTCAACTGGTTCTGTCTCGCTGGTGCCATGGAGGCACTGGGCCGGACGCCGCAGATTGTCGATTGGGTGGAGAGCTGGACCAATAACTCCAACAAGTGCTTAGCGCTGTTTACGCCCTAGCCCCTGAAGCTACGTCGCGCCAGCGCTCAACTATTGAGGCGAGAGCCGCTCAATGGTTCCTGCCTCGCACGGCACAGGCGTAGAGTCGGCGATGTGATTGGCGGGATCATGCAGTGTTCAGTGCTAGGCTCGATTCGCCCCTTTGCTAAATCCCCCCTCCGCCCCCCTTTGATAAAGGGGGGAACAGGAGGATTTTCCAGCCCTGGGCGTCCCGCAATCCTCCATCCCCCTTTACGACAGGGGAGAGGAATGAGCACTGCATAGCCCGGTGTGATTGGTGAGGATCTTGTATGGCCAGGATCGATCAGCAAGGCAATAGCGAACTGATGCCTTCCGTGCTTAGCGTCGCGCATCTCGTTTATGCGCTGCATACATTGGCTATCGTCATCGGCATTGTGGGTGCTGCGACCGTGATCGGCAGCTTTGTTGGTAGCCTGCCCTCAATCGTGGCCGTGATCCTCAATTACGTGAAGCGCAGCGATGCACGCGGTACATGGATCGCTTCGCACTATAGATGGCAGATCCGTACCTTCTGGTGCACGTTGCTGTGGGCGCTCATCGGCTGGGGGCTGGTGCTCACGTTTATCGGCGCCGTGGTGGGTGTGCCGATCCTGATCGCGCTCACGCTCTGGCTGATGTATCGCATCGGGCGCGGCTGGCTGCGTCTGCGCGACCGGCGGCCCATGTATACCCCCTGAGATGGGCGAGCAGCATCCTGTGTGTAGGGCATAGTAACTGATTCCGTGGCACCCGACGGGGGACAGCAGGCTGTGGCTCATCCGGTGCCTTGAGGAGAGACCAGCATGGAGACGCATGTGGATCTGTATGCCCTGGTCCAGGCGGCCGGGGATGCGATCATTGTCGCCGATGTCGAGGGCCTGATTGTGCTGTGGAACCCGGCTGCCGAGCGTCTCTTTGGCTTCACCGCTGCCGAAGCAGTGGGCCACTCTCTCGACCTGATTATCCCGGAGCGCTTCCGGGAGCGGCACTGGAGAGGATATCACGCCGTTATGCAGACAGGTCAGACGCGTTACCATGCCGATGTTCTGCGGGTCCCTGCCCTGCGCAAAGATGGCCAGCGCCTCTCGATCGCTTTCACTGTCGCCCTGCTCCACGCCTCTGACGGTCACCATACGGGCATCGCTGCCATCGTGCGCGATGACACTGAACGTTGGCAGGAGGAGCAGGCATTGCGGCGACGACTTGCGGAGCTTGAAGGGCGTGGTGAAGCCGCGTGAGGTACAGTGGTCCACATGGTGGCAGGCACATTCTTCGACGAGACAGGGCACGCATGTGTCACTGGTGCGGACGTGCGGTGTCCGTCACCGTCGGCAGCGGAGAGGTTTTGGGATCCCGTAACGGCATAATTGTGCTGATGGGTCCCTGCGACACGACGGTGAAGCCCTGCATCGCCAAAGCTGCCAGAAAGATCTGATACGCCTCTGTACGCGTCACCGGTTGCGGGGCAATGAGGGTTATGCGCCCTCGGACTTTGTCATCCACGAGAAAATTCCTACCTGTCAGTTCACTCATCAGGGTGATCATCTGTAGGATATCAACATCGCGAAAGTTGAGGTGGACGGTCTCATCGCGGGCGCGGTCTCCAGTTCCCGGACGGCTCCTGTTGGCACGGCTACCCTCCGGTGCCTTGTGCTGTGCTGTCTGCGGGGCTTCCTGTATGGGAGGAGATGCCTCTGCCGTCGCCAGGCGCGTCCTGTAGCCTGACATGGGGCTCATCGCGATCATCAGCAGAGTGCATACACATCCAACCAGCCACCATATGGGTCTGCGCATAGAGCCTTCCAGAAGAACGTGAGAGAGCAGCCATCGCCTCTGTGAGTGTAGCATGCGCCGTCCGGTGGGCGCAGCGCATATGCGCCACGCTGTTGAGAAAAGTGTCATCAGGTATCGTCGCTTGCATTGCCCTGAGGCGGAGAGTATCCTAGCGGCAGACTACATTGGTACGGACGCATGGCGACCGAGAATATCATGCGCTCTACGCCATGCGTGCGAGATGAGGCCCGAGGGCACGTCACACAGCACAGGAGGGATGGTATGGCGAAGATCAACAAAGTCGGACACGTCGTCCTGAACGTCCGCGATCTCGATACCTCGCTTGCGTTTTATACTGCGGCGCTGGGCATGGAGATCATGACGCACAACACCGAGCGCCACATGGCGTTTCTGTCCTTCGGTACGCAACATCATGATATCGCCCTCTTCCAGGCCCCCGCAGGATCGGAGCGCGGTGTCCTGGGCATCAACCACATCGCCATGCAGATCGAGGGCGGCGCAGAGGAACTCAGTCAGCTCTACGGCAGGCTCCTCAAAGCGGGGGCACAGATTGACCGGACCACTGAACACAGTACGACCCTCAGTGTCTACTTCTTTGACCCCGACGGCAATCGTTTGGAGATTTTTGCCGAGAAGATGAGCCCGGAAGAGGGGAGAAGAGTGTTGCGTGAGGGCGGTGGGACGAACACGCCTTTAGCACTGGAGCCCAGCCTCACGTAGGAGGTGGGCCAGAACACCTGGGAGGCGGTGGCGCGGTCCGCCATCTGGGAACCTCAGGCAGCACTGTGGATAGGGAGAGAGACAATGGCGGATTCCGAGACCCTCACCTTGCAGCAACAAGCCGACAGGCTGCGAGGATGGCGCGATGGGTTCCAGGCAGTGTATGTCATCACGACTGGGGTACAGACTGGCTTTTTCGATCTCTTGGCCGCTCATCCGCAGGGGCTAACGGCCGAGGAGTTGGCCCAGCGCACCGCCTGTCATGCCCCCTACGTGGCGATCTGGTGTGGCAGTGCCTATCGCTATCAGCTTTTGGATGCGGTGAATGGACGGTACGTCCTGGCCCCGCACCTGGACAGTCTCCTGGCTGGCCGCGACCATCCTGATAGCCAGGCCGTGTTGTTCCTCAATGCCGTCCGGGAGGCCGGACCGCGCCTGGCGCGGCAGGCCGACTATATGCACAGTGGCGCCGTGGGGTCCCATGCCGAGGCATATGGCACGAATCCCACCCGCCTTGATCCGCCACCCAACCAGGAGGCCCTGCAACAGCGCTTGTGGCAAGACGAGATGCGGCCCCGTGTGCCAGCTCTGGACAAGGCGTTGCACAATGGTGGCCGCGTCCTCGATGTGGGCTGTGGACCGGGGCTGATGTTATTGCAACTGGCCGCCTCCTACCCCAACGCTACTCTTGTAGGCGTTGATGTCGTTGAACTCGGCGGGTTGGAAACCGCGCGGCGCCTCATCCGTGCGCGTGGCTTTGACCATCGGATTCACGTCGAGTGCGTCCCGGCCGAGCAGATGACGTATGCCGAGACCTTTGACGGGGTCCTCATCACCCGCGTCTTCCACGAAATTCCCGTAGAGAGCCGTGTCGGACTCTTCCGTGCCTGTTACCGCGCCTTAAAACGGCCTGGTGTTCTCCTGAATCTGGACTTCGCCTATCCGGATACGCTGGCAGAATTTCGTGAGCCGCTGTTCTGGTCTGGGGTAGACAATCAGTATCGCGAGATGAGCTGGGGGACCGTCCACCCCACCTGGCAGGAGCAACAGCAGATGCTCACGGAGGCCGGCTTTGCCGCCATTGAGCGCCATTTTGTGCGGCATATCCCGCAAGGCACGCACTACCTGGCGGTCGCCCACAAGCGCTAAGTGCTGCGCCCAGCTACTGCGTAGGGCTAACTGCGTAGGGCTAACTGCGTAGGGCTAATTCCCCCGCCAAACTGGCGGGGGCTGTGTATAGACAATGAGCTGGGCGCAGCACCCCCGCCAGTTTGGCGGGGCCAGTTGCGGTACGCAGTACCCAGCTTGGCGGGGTGCGTTGTGCCGTTGCGAGGCTGCTGATGCCTGATCGTCGCCAGCACCGCGGGCCCCATCCCGACGATGCCGCTCTCTTTGGACGGCCTGACGTCCTGCATACGCTACGCCTCGCGGCTGGCGACCTCGCCTGGTTGCTGGGGCGGCAGTATGCCCCCACCGCAGCGCTGACCCTGGTGGGCAATCACTATCAGCTCCAGGCTCGGCAACGCCAAGCCCTGGCGCGTGCCGTCGCCGCACCGGCCGTGGCACAGGCGCGCCGGCAGCGGCAAGTGCCGGCCACCGCGCTGACCGGGACGTCCTTGTATGTGGATGGGTTCAATCAGCTCATCACTATCGAAGTCGCGCTCTCGGGTGGGCTGGTACTGAGAGGGCATGACAGTGCTCTGCGCGACCTTGCCAGCGTGCATGGCACCTACCGCACCATTACTGAAACCCCGACAGCCCTACAGGCCCTGGGCACGTATCTCGCTCCACTGCATCTGCAGGCTGTGCGCATCTTCCTTGATGCCAAGGTCTCTAACGCCGGACGGCTGGCGAGCCGAATGCGTGCCCTGGCCGCGGCCCACGCCTGGCCCTGGCATGTGCTGTTAGTGCCCAGTGCGGATGCAGTGCTGCGCCAGACGGAGGCGATTGTCGCTACCGCAGATAGTGGGATCCTCGATACGGAGGTGCGCTGGTTTGATCTGGCTGCTGCCGTGGTCACCCAGCAGGTCCCCCAGGCCTGGTGTGTGGATCTCGATGTGCCGCCGTCCCTTGTCTAAATGACTGCGGGGCCAGGCATTACGCCTCACCGATATCCTCATGCCAGATGTCGGGATACGCCGCAATGTACTCGGCCAGGAGCGTGATACAAGCGGCGTCATGGAGATCATAGACGGCAACGCCATGGTCGCGTAACCACGCCAGACCACCGGAGAAGTTGACCGATTCTCCCACCACGACGGCGCCAATACGAAACTGACGCACGAGGCCGCTACAATACCAGCATGGTGCCAGGGTCGTGACCATGATTGTGTCACGGTAACGGCGTTGCCGTCCTGCCTTGCGGAAGGCGTCCGTCTCCGCATGGGCCGACGGATCGTTTTCCTGGACACGGCGGTTGTGCCCACGTCCGAGTAGCTGCCCTTGCCGGTGAAACAGGGCCGCACCAATAGGAATACCGCCCTCCGCTCGCCCCTGTCGGGCTTCCTCCAGCGCGATCTGTAACATGGCGGGATAATCGAGATCAGGCATGGCAATTCTCCTTGAGGCGGGTGCCTGACGCCCGGAGGCTTTCGCGGAGCGGTAACCCCTTCTCCTACTACAATTGCTGGAATGTGGCATTGCCTATGGTTTGGTTACATAGGCACCATCGGCATCCCGCACCGACCACAAGCTACGGAACCGCCGATGGGCCTACTGTCCTGCCGTCGAGGTTCCTTACACGGGACCGCCATAGAACAGGGCAGATTGTTTGCGGAAAACCTGGAGGCGGTGGCGTGCACACTCCACCACAAAGACCCGATTCTCATCATCCACGTCTACCGCTATTGGCCCCTGGAATGGTTTCTCACACTCCTCCAGACCCTGGGCTCTCTCCCTGCCTTTCATCATCACTGGATCCAGCTCCACACGTTCCCTGCCCCACTTGG
>AR_comb_assmDRAFT_10810330_pt1 | contig 10234 bp, 8 predicted proteins | sample ArasoioldDNA_FD_10543 | JGI IMG/M metagenome (IMG submission 10543) | reverse complement strand
ACCAACAAGTGGCCGCCGGGCTGGGCCGCCGCCGCCACCAGCCAAAAAGCGGCGGAGGAGAGGTCGCCCGGTATTCTGAAATCGCGCGACTCCGGCATCTGATCGCCAAACACACTAACGGCGCCGTTATCGCCCTTGGCAGTCCGGACGAGGAAATAATTGAAAAGAAGTTCGGTGTGATTCCGACTTAATGACGGCTCATTCACCGTGGTCTTGCCTTTGGCGAATAAACCGGCCAGCAAAATCGCGCCCTTAACCTGAGCGCTGGCAACGGGCGTAGAGTAATGGATCCCCTTCAGCGATCCGCCGCGGATTCGGAGCGGCGGTGTGTCATCAGGGCCCTCGGCGGTTACGACTGCGCCCATCTTGCGCAGCGGAGTGATCACCCGCTCCATCGGGCGTCGGGAAAGTGAAGCATCAGCAACCAACCGGGTCTCGAAGGTTTGACCGGATAGTAATCCGGCCATCAGCCGCATTGTCGTGCCGGAGTTGCCGCAGTCAATATCACCGGCGGGCGCCGCTAAAATGCGTTTCTTTCCATGAACAACCAACTCATCGGGGTGCGGCTGATCGATCTGAACTCCGAGCGCCCGCAACGCGTTAACGGTGTGCATGCAATCCTCGCTCGGGAGAAAGCCGCGCAATGTGCAGACACCGTTTGATAATGCAGCAATGATCGCAGCGCGATGGGAAATGCTCTTGTCACCGGGAACTGTTATTTCGGTGTCGATGCGAGGTGCTCGTTTTGTCCTCAATTCCATAAATCAATCATCACGATTATCGTTGCGACAGACGGAGACTTCCTCGCTGCAGATCAGGCGCGGTTCAGCATCCGACATTAGATGCCGTTGTCCAGCTTTCGTCCGTTGGGATTCGCCCGCCGCTGAAGTTTTTTCGAATACGCTACGGAACCAGGAAAATTTTCCCAGTGTAAGGATCCTTCACTTCCGTACCGGGTGCGAAACCTTCCACGTCAACGTATTTACCGGGAGAGAATGGGCTTTCGACCAGATTCTTCTTTCCGGGAACGGGAATGCCATAGGGGAAATCGCCTTTCGCAACTTTGGTGGGCGCAGCTGCTGTCGGCGCCGGGCCTACCGGCGCCTGTTCCTGCACCGCGGCATCCGGTTGAACCGGACCATTCGGATTGAATGGCTGCTGTTGCGGAGGATACTGGGACGGCTGCGGTTCCTGCGGATATTTGGCCACTTGATGACGAACTCGCGGTGGCGGCTCATCCGTGTCACAAGCCGAAAGGAAAAATACACCGAGCAAAGCAAGGGACAGGGCAAATTTCATAACCATGCTTCGACGAAGGTAACTAGCTTCTCATTCGTTGCCAATCGTTAAATAGGCGGTTGGCATGACGTTATCGAGCGCTGGCCTCATCAACAGAAAACAGGTTCTGAATCAATCGCCGGTTGTCGCAAATCATTGCATCGATACAGTGGGCGGCCAGTTCGTTTACGAATTCTAAGAAGAGATGCAGCAGAAACCGGACGGAGAAATTCTGGTCGTCGACGATGATGCGTCGACGCGAACATTACTCGTGCGGGCCCTCTCCGCTGCTGGCTACACCTGCCGCCAATCAGAGAACGGCCTCACGGCCTGGCACCAGATGCATTTCAATCCACCGAGTCTGATCCTGCTCGATTTGGAAATGCCAGATCTGGATGGAGCCGAGCTGGTGCGACGTCTCCGGGCCGATCCGAACTCGGCGATCGCCCAAATCCCCACCATCATGCTGACCGGCCACAGCGATGTGCAAAGCGAAGTGCTTTGTCTGGAAGCCGGCGCGGACGATTTCGTCACCAAACCTATTAACCTAACCGTTTTGCGCGCGCGGATTGAAACTCATTTGCGGATTCGCTCGATGCGTGAGCAACTCCGAAGTCAAAACGAAGAATTGGAAGCGTGGCGACACAACCTTGAACGCGATCTGGCGGCTGCTCGCCTCACCCAGCAATCGCTCATTCCGGCAAAGCCGCCGAGCCTGCCCGGCTGGGACGTTGCGGCTGTTTTTCGCCCGGTGATTGAAGTTGGCGGCGACATTTACGGCTGGGAGCAGTTAAGAGATAACCGGATGTTGTTCTGGATCGCGGATGCCACGGGTCACGGCGCGTCGGCAGCATTGATCACTACTTTGGCGAAAATGCTTTTCAGTTATGGCACGGCTGAAGATGACACTCCCGCCGCCATCATGCAGGCGGTTAATAACGATTTCCGCGGTACTTTCGGCGGCCGTGCATTCATGACGGCAATGTGCGTGGCGCTCGATCCGGACAGCGGCCGGGCGACGGTGGTTGGAGCGGGTCAGCCCCCTTTGATTGTTGCGCGAAAAGGCGGAGGATTTGAAACCGTCGGGTCGGTGGCGCCCCCCCTGGGGCTGGTGGAGTCGTCGCAGTTTACGGAAGAGGCGGTCGACCTCGGTCCCGGCGATTCGTTTCTGCTTTATACCGATGGATTACTCGGCAGCGCCGATAAAAAGCGGCCCAGAATGACTCCCGAAAGTCTTGCTGAGCTGATCGATCCGCACGCGACGAACGCCGAAACGATGTTGAAAAAGATCCTGGCCGCGACCCCCGCGGAAGGTACCGGGGGCCAGTCGCCTGACGATATTGCCGCCGTCCTCGTTTTGCGGACCGAATAAAAAAACTTCCTCAGGCGAAAATTTAGTATTGCCCTGCTTCCGAACAGCGTTTAATCAGCCATATATGCCGAAAACCAAGACTCCTTCCAAACGCAAGCCGAACGCCGCCTTCATGAGACCGGTACAACCGGATGACAAACTCTCTGTCGTCGTCGGTTCGAAACCGATCCCGCGTTCCGAACTAACCAAGAAACTTTGGGACTACATCAAGAAGAACGGCCTGCAGGACAAGAAAAAGAGAACGCAAATCAATGCGGACGATTCGCTCAAACCGGTATTCAACGGCAAGAGCCAGGTCAGCATGTTTGAAATGACGAAATTGGTCTCCGGCCATATTCGTTAACGACTCGGCTAACAGAGAAATTTCGTAACGCCGCTTGCCGGTCAGGTGGCGCGTGTCGCCTGCGGCGGCAATCTCTCGGGCTTGCGCACACTCCTGCTTTGCAGGAAACTGTGGCTGTGAAAACGTTCTTACTCGCCCTGGGGATTGCCGTCGGCCTCATTTTCGCTGCCGAAAGCTCGGTTCGCGCCGACAGCGGCTGGGAAACCGATCTGAAAAAGGCGCAAGCGGCGGCGAAATCCAACAACAAGCTCGTCTTCGTCGATTTCACCGGTTCGGACTGGTGCGGGTATTGTATCCGGCTGGATCGGGAGATTCTGTCAAAGCCGGCGTTTAAGGAATACGCCAACAAGAATCTGGTATTGGTTGAAATCGATTTCCCGCGCGCCAAACCGCAGAGCTCAGACGTGCGAAAGCAAAATCAGGAGCTGGCGCAGCAATACGAGGTTCAAGGATTCCCGACAATCGTGCTGTTGAATGGCAATGGTCGAACTGTCTGGAGGTACGATGGCTACTTCCCGGATGGTCCGGATGCATTCATCGCGGAGTTGGAAAAGGCGAAGAAGGGTTAATCTCGAATCGTCGTCGCTCGAACGACACGAGATCAATCCGCGGGATTCGTTTCGAACGCGCGCTGCAATGCTTCGGCCAGTTCGCGGCGGGTGAATGGTTTCGGTAGCGCTCCGCGGAATCCGTAATTGAAGAATTGGGAAAGCGCGGCCTGATCGGAATAACCGCTGCAGATGATCGCGGTGACTTGCGGATCGAGGCTGCGAAGTCGCTCAATCGTGGCCAGACCGCCCATGCCACCTCGGATCGTCGCATCCAAAATGACAGCCTGAAAATGTTCTCCGCGGCGAAGAGCTCGTTCGTACGTCTTTATCGCTTCGTGCCCATCCGGAACGGCCGTGACTTCATAGCCGAGCGTCGTTAAAAGTTGTGAAGTCAGTTCGCGAATAGCCGCTTCATCGTCCATCACCAGTACCCGTTGTTCGCTGGCCCGGCGAGGCGCGGCAGCGGGAGCGGATTCGAGTTGTTCGACCTCGGCATCGACTCCCGGCAAAAAGAAGGCAAAGGTGGCGCCTTCTGTTGATGAAGTTTCGAGATGCAGCAAACCACCGTGCTTCTTGACGATTGAATAACTAATGGAGAGACCCAGGCCGCTGCCCATTGGCTTGGTCGTGAAATACGGATCAAAAATCTTGGTAGCGAGGTCATCCGGCACGCCGGAACCGCGATCCGATATCATGACCTTTATGTAACGACCGGCCGGCAATAGTGCCGAAGGCTCGTTCAATTCCACATTGCGGGCGGACAATCGAACCGTGCCGCCATGCGGCATGGCTTCGCGCGCATTGATCATCAACGCGTTAACGACCTGCTCGATTTGAGCGGAATCCACGTCGGCCTTCCACAAATCCGGAGAAATATCGATGTCGGCGCGGAGGTTGGAACCATAGAGGGAAAACTCTGCGGCTTGGGCGAGGAGCTGCGAGATATGTGATACCCGTTTGAGCGGCGAGCCGCCTTTGGAAAAAGTCAACAGCTGACTGGAGAGATGAGCCGCATGTTGAGCGGCCTGTCCGGCCTTCGACAAAAAAGATAACAGGGTTCCGGAATCAGCCGGCGTTTCGATCTGAGCAAGACCGATGTTACCGGATATCACGGTCAGGATGTTATTGAGATCATGCGCAATCCCTCCGGCCAGGGTGCCGAGCGATTCCAGTTTGCTGGTCGTTAGGCGCTCTTCTTCGATTCGTTTGCGTTCAGTGACATCACGAAAGAAAACCGAGACTCCGTCATTGCTCGGATAGGCGCGCATTTCGAACCAGATCTTGCCAGCGGGATCGCTCGCCTGAAAATCGATCGAGGCCTCTTCGGTGAGCACTCTCCGATAGTTCTCCTCAAACGGTGAGCCTTTGAGCTGAGGAAATTCCTCCCACAAAACCTTGCCCATGATTTGGTCGCGCTTGCGACCAAGCAACAGCTCGGCTTGCGCGTTGGTGTAGGTAAAACGCCATTCGCGATCGACTGCGAAAAATCCGTCAGTCGTATTTTCGAGAATGTTCGCCATCGTTTTGGCGGAGTCCTGCAAAGCCGCTCGCGCGTGGTTGCGTTCATTGAGTTCGCGAATCTGGCGTTCCGCCACTGATAACCGAACGTCGAGCAAGGCTACATCGAGCGGCTTGGTCAGATAATCGTTCGCGCCCGCAGCCAAAGCCTGTTCCAAGTCCTCGGTGTCCGCCCTGGCGGTGACGAGCAGGATAAATGGTTCATCTCCGCGCTGTTGTGCCCGGATCTCGCGGCAAAGCTCGATGCCGCTTTGTCCGGGCAACATCCAATCGAGAATGAGAAACGGGAAATTCTCCTGGCTTAACGCCGACTTCGCGTCTTCAGCGCTGCCAACACTGACCACCTGGTGGCCGCGGCGCTCGATCAGACGATGGAGATTCCTGCGACTCTCCTCGTGGTCTTCGACGAGTAAAATCCTCATGACTAAAGCTTTACCCTGGTCCCTCATTCCCTTTTCCCGTTCCAGCGCTTTCGACCGGTGCCAGAGCCTGTTGCGGCCTTCGGAGCAAGATGACTGCCAATTACAAAACAGTCAGAAACACCGGCGTCAGACTCGGTGCAGTCTGACACGACATTTTCAGCAAGTTGCGGAATGGATCGCCTCTGCTAAATACAAGCGATTATCTCGCTTATGCGTCTTTCCCTCAGTTGGATCGCCGCCTCGATCGTGTTGCTATTCATCGCAACGGCGCGCGCTCAAACCACGCCTTCAGCGCCGCCCGATGCCAATGCATCGCCGTCAGTCGCCGCCTCTCCAGCGGCCCCGAAAATCAGCTTCAGTTATGTTCACGTCGACGGCACCTACATTGCCCTAACATTTGATGATGGGCCGGAGGCAAAGCTGACGCCGGAGTTACTTGATCTGCTGGCCAAGCATAATATAAAAGCCACGTTTTTTGTGGTTGGACAATGCGTGGCCGATCATCCGGAAATCGTCGCGCGAGCCGCACGGGAAGGTCACGAGATCGCTAACCACAGCTGGTCGCATCCGAATTTTTTCAAAATGTCGGATGAAGGTATTCGCCGCCAACTGCGACAGACCGACGACGCAATCAAACAGGCTACGGGAAAACGACCGACGTTATTGCGCCCGCCGTATGGGAATCTTAATGCGCGACAAAAGCAGTGGGTGCACAATGAATTCGGTTATCGCATCGTTCTTTGGGATGTAGATCCGCTCGATTGGAAGCGGCCCGGTCCAGCAGTGGTTTGCCGTCGAATCCTGGCCGAGACGCGACCGGGATCAATTGTGTTATCTCATGACATCCATGCCGGAACACTGCAGGCGATGCCTGAAACGCTCGATCAGCTCGAAGCCAAAGGATTTAAATTCGTTACCGTGTCCGAGTTGATCGCCATGGCCAAACCGGAAACACCGGCGCCGGCCACTGTTCGTTCTGAAACTTCCCCTGCTCCAGGCGCCACTCGCCGCCAGCCGAAGGCTGCAGCTGCACTCCCCACGCCCGCCAGTTAGGCACGGAGCGGCATGATCGCCGATCATTACCTGCAGCTCCGCACCGAAGTCGAGGCTGCCCTGGGAGAGCTGCTCAAGTTCGCCGCGGAACTGCGTCGACCCACGCCAGCCCTCGATAGTCTACACGGTCTTTTGACCAACATTCGTGAGCCGCTTCTTTTTGTAGCCGTCGGCGAAGTTAAGGCCGGCAAATCCTCGCTCATTAATGCTCTGTTCGGACAGGAGATCGCCAAAGCTGACGTACTTCCGGCCACAGACCGGGTCTGCATTTTTCGTTACGGCAAGGAAGAGAAACAAATCGAAGTCTCACCCAAACTGGTGGAATCCCATCTCCCGGTCGATTTCCTGCGCGACTTCAACATCGTCGACACGCCGGGCACCAACACCATGGTGGCCGAACATCAAACTATTACGGAGAACTTTGTTCCCCGGGCGGATCTGATTCTGTTTGTCTTTTCGGTAGTCAATCCCTGGACCCAATCAGCGTGGGACTTTCTGAAACTGGTTCAGAAGAAATGGCTGAAGAACGTGGTGTTTGTTTTGCAACAGGCTGATTTGCGCGATCCGAAAGAGGTCGAGGTGATCCGGCGCCATCTTCAGGAAACAGCGCTGGATCGGTTAGGCGTCCATCTGCCGGTCTTTGCCGTGTCAGCACGGAAGGCACTTCTTTCGAGAACGAGCGCGGTCGATAAGGATCGGCTCTGGACGGAAAGCCAATTCGGACCGCTCGAGGAGCAGATCAACCTGATCGTGTCCGAGGCCAGCGCGGCCATGCTCAAGTTCCGCTCGGCTCATCAGACCGGGCGGGTGATGTTCGATGAGATTCGGGCTGAATTGCAGAACTCAATGGAAATCATTGAGCGCGATGAAAAGCGGCTGGCCCGAGTCAATCAGTTCATCGAGAGCCGACAGGAACAAACCGCCCGGCAGATCTCCGGTTTGCTGCGAGACGTGGAGAAGGTTTGTCGCGACTGCATCAACGAAGGTTACCAGTTGCTCGAGTCGAAGCTGTCGTTTTGGCGGACGTGGCGCTTGCTCTGGGATCGTTCCAACTGGCAGCGCGAATTCCAAATGGAACTGGAAATGAAGTTGCGCCAGCGGGTTCAGCCGGAAGTGGAACACGCGGTGCAAATGCTGGAGGTCGATTTGCGCGGAGTCTGGCCGCAACTCAACGAAACACTCGATACTTTCGTGACCAGCGATCTTAGGGAGCAAGCGCCGCGAACGATCCACGATTTCGCGCAACAGCGGCGCGAGCTTTTGCAGGCGGTTCATCTCGCATTGATCGAGCGAGTGTCAGGCAAATCACTTGAAGATCGGCTGGCGCAATTGTTCACCGAAACATCGACTCGTTTACGTGTACCTGCGGGAGTGGCGGCTGCCAGCGGACTGATCGCGCTGATCGCCGCCATGAGCAGCGCAGCGGTTGCCGATATCACCGGCATTCTCGCCGCCTCAGCCGCGGTGACTGGAAGCGTGGTCGTATTTCGGCAACGGCGAAAGATCCTGCAGTTGTACTCGGAACAGATGGCGAACAAGTGCGAGGAAGTAACGCAGTTGATCGAGCAACAACTGAGGCATGCAGTGGAAATTTTCTATCGCGAGATCGCGGTTGCGTTTCAGCCGCTGGCCACGTTCTGCGTAACCCGGCGTCGGGAATTTGAGCCACAATTGAAACGGGCGGATGCGATCCAGCAGCAGCTCGATCGCCTAACCGCTCGGTTACGCTAGCTCAGTGGAAACAAAAATGGCAGGCGAACTGCCTGCCTGCATTGTTTCAGGGTTGCGGAACTCGCTACTTCTTTTTGTTTTGAGAACCCTGAACGAGTTTCTGTTCAGCCTGCCGTTTGGCCAAAACAAAATGGTTGTTGTCGCCGTAAGTTCGCCACGGCCCCGGAGCGACATCGTTCACTTCCACAAATTGCCAGTCGGTCACATCGGTAGGCTGAAGCCCTAAATAATCACGGACCGCCGGAGAAACATCGAGACCCGCGCCCCCGTTCAGGTTCGGCTTCGGTTTCTCGTTCTGGAAGACGTATTGATAATGATCGGTTCGGAACGGCCCGCAGTCTTCCCATTGGGCGTAACAGGTCCGGTTACCTTTACGAATGGCGATCCAGCGATGCTGGCAGACCGACTGGCCGGTCTGACCGCCGCGCCTGGCATACTCCTGCTTAAACCACGGTATAACCAGCGGGGCCTCGGGCTTGGTTTGCCCATGGGTCACGTCGTTATACGGCAAGGCGAAGTAGAACGGATTCTGCCGCGGCACGAATGCGACCGGGATAAAGTTACGCCGAGAGCCTGTCTCGGGGTTATCAAAACCGCCATAGCTGCTGGTCCAATTCGCATCCCAGCAGCTCTTGAAATTTGGTACCGGATTATTGCCGCCCGCCTGCTCGCCCACCCAAAACACGGTGGTCACAATATTGGTCTTCCACGGGAAGCGCGGGGTAACCGGTCTCGAAGCGGTCGGCACCAATACCTGGGGGTCGCTGTTGATCTTCGTCATCGCCTGCTCCCGCAGCTTCATGGCGTAACGGGCAAAATCGGCGCTACTCTCGTAGGGAGAGCCCGATTGGGCGATCACGAGCGCCGGACCCGCCGAAAACGTTAAAAAAATTGCTAACAGCCTCCTCATTCGCCAGCCCGGAATTGCTCCTTCTATCTGATACTAAGCCCGCAGGCAAGGCCTTTTAGCTGTGGAAATAACAGTGCCATATGGGGCTTTATGGTAAAAATGGAGCAGCTACCATTCCAGTCAGGTGCGGCTTAGGAGCGTATCCCGGGTAAATTGAGAATCGTTCCGGGAGGGATAATCGAGTGTATAATGGAGCCCCCTGCTCTCCTTTCGCAGCAGGGCGGAGTCGACTATTAACCCCGCCACCGTAGCTAGGTTCCGAAGTTCCAACAGGTCCACCGAGACCTTGAAATTCCAGTAAAACTCCCGGATTTCCCGCTGGAGATTGCGTAGCCGGTGACTGGCCCGCTGGAGGCGTTTGGTGCTCCTTACGATGCTGACGTAATCCCACATCAGCCGCCGGATTTCATCCCAGTTGTGGTAAACGACGACCAGCTCATCCACGTCCTGCACGTTGCCCGGCTCCCATTCCGGTACCGAAACCGTCTGGGGGGACCGTAGCAGGGGTTGTAATTTAACCGCCGCCTCGGCCGCCCGATGGGCCGTTACCAAGCCTTCCAAAAGTGAGTTACTGGCCAGCCGATTCGCCCCGTGAAGTCCCGTGCAGGCAACCTCTCCAATCGCATACAAGCCAGGCAGGTTCGTCGCGCCGTTTACGTCGGTCTTCACACCCCCGCACTGGTAGTGAGCCGCCGGCACAACCGGGATCGGCTGCTTCGACATATCGATCCCGTAATGCAAACAGGTCTCGTAAATGTTCGGGAACCGTTCCCGCAGAAATTCCGGGGAACGCTGGGTGATATCCAGAAATACGCAGTGGGCACCGGACCGCTTCATCTCGGCGTCGATCGCTCGAGCCACAATATCTCGTGGCGCGAGTGAGCCGCGCGGATCATAACGTTTTACGAACTCTTCGCCTTTCTCGTTGCGCAACACCCCGCCTTCGCCCCGCACTGCTTCAGAAATCAGGAACGAGCGCTGTTCAGGATGAAACAGGCAGGTCGGATGGAACTGGATAAACTCCATGTTCGCAATCGCTGCCCCCGCCCTCCACGC
>AR_comb_assmDRAFT_10099793_pt1 | contig 10234 bp, 9 predicted proteins | sample ArasoioldDNA_FD_10543 | JGI IMG/M metagenome (IMG submission 10543) | reverse complement strand
TGCTGTGCGCCGGTCCGATGACGGCCTCCAGCATGAGCGGGTCTTTGAAGAAGGCATCTGGCGTCATGTCTCCGATCACTCGCCCTTCCTGAAGCGCCACGATGCGGTGGGAGTACCTTGCGACAAGGGTCATATCATGCTCGACTTGGATGATCGTACCGACCCCTTGCAGGCGCGCCGCCTTGACGAGCAATTCCATGATGTCGTATTTGTCGGCGCTGGCCACGCCGGAGGTTGGTTCGTCCATCAGGATGGCCCTGGGACGCAACGCGAAGGCGCTTGCGATATCGAGCAGCTTCTTCTCTCCCTGGGAAAGTTCGCCGGTCGTTGTCGTCAACTTCTGAGACAACCCGAAAGTGGCCGCGACCCGCTGGACTTCGTCATCTATTTGACGGCTCTTGAAGAGCGTGGCGAACGGATTGCGCGCCTTGCCCTGCCTGGATGAAACTGCCACGGCGATCGATTCCCAGACGGAAAGGCTGGGAAAGACATTCACGAGCTGGAATGAGCGGGCCATGCCCATGGCTGCCAGCCTGACAGGGCCAATTCCGGCGATGCTCCGGCCGCTGAAATGCACGGATCCGCTCGTGGGCCTGGACAGTCCAGTCAGGACATTGACTAGCGTCGTCTTGCCTGCGCCGTTGGGACCGACAATCGAGACGAACTCAGTATCGCCAATGTTCAACGAGACGTCCCTTAACGCCTGGTACGAGCCGTAGGCCTTGGAAACATTTTGAGCACTAAGTATCATATTCATGGCTGTGCTCCTGGGTTCTTGCCGGGTCCGCGGTACTTCGAGAGGGTTCCGAGCAACCCATCCGGAAGTGCGAGAACGAGAACCGTCAGCGTGGCGCCCAGCAGGAATCGCCAATACTGGGTTTCGGAGGCCGCGATGTCCTGGAGCAGGACGAAGATGAGCGCGCCGACGCCCGGGCCTGAGAATGTGCCGGCCCCACCAAGGACCAGCATGAAGATGAGATTTCCCGATTGGGTCCAGTACGCCAGCTCCGGGTCGGCAAGGCCGGTCGAGACTCCGAGCATAGCCCCACCAATGGAACCCAGCATGCCTGACAGGACAAAGGCGCCGAGTCGCAGGCGATACACATGCACCCCGAGATATCGCGCCTTGTTCTCGTTGTCCCGGATGGCTTGCAGATGCAGTCCGACGGGAGACTTGATCATGCGATAGGTCACCAGGACGAACACCACATACACGACCAGACAGTAGTAGTAGAACGGCCCGCTGAGAAACTGCGTGGCGCTCATGTCCCATGTCTGCCCGAGCAGCGTCGGCCGCAGCACGCGCATGCCTTGGTCGCCGCCGGTGAGGTCATAGAACTTGAACAGGAAGGAGTGCAGGAGCATCCCGATGGCCAATGTCAGTACGCCAAAAAAGATGTGGGTAAACCTCACGCACAGGGCGCCAACGATAAGGGCGATGGATGCGCCCACTCCCGAGGCAACCAGGAGAATCCACTCGAACGACAAGATTCCGTGTTGAGTCGCCACGGCCGCGCAGTAGGCACCGATCGCGAGGAACATGGCGTGTCCGAAGGACAGCATTCCTGTGTATCCGAACAGAATGTTCATTCCCAGTACTGCAATGCCGTAGGCAATCACCGGCATGAGCGTGACGGTGGCATAGGCACTCAGCAAGACCGGCGACACAGCCAAGCCCACCAGGAGAATCACCAATGGACCAACACCGCCAAGCAAGAGTGGTCGTGCCGCCGGCGTCGAGGCCGGAAGCGTCTCGGGCAACGCGCTCATACAGCCTCCTTTCCGAACAGGCCCTTGGGGCGGAACAGCAGAACGGCCACGACAACGAGATAGATGGAGAGAATCTCGACTTCAGAGGCGAACGTCACAGCGACCGTCCGCATCAGGCCGACGATGACCGCGCCTGCTACGGCTCCGGCCATGCTCCCCAGGCCGCCAATCACCACGACGGCAAAGGCGTCAACGACGAGTTCGGCCGCCATCGTCAGTGAGGCCGCCGAAGTCGGGACGATTAGCGCGCCGCCGACCGTTCCCAGGATGCAGCCTACGGTGAACACAAGTGTGAAGACTCGCGAGGCGTTCACTCCCAATGCTTCTGTCATGTCCCTGTTCTCGGCGGTAGCGCGCACGATCCGGCCGACCCGACTGCGCTTGAGTGTCAGGCCCAGTATCAGCGCAATGGCAATGCTGGCCAGAATCACGAGCAGGTTGTAGATGGGAATGCTGACGGCTTGAGCCTCAAGCGTTCCATACGCACCGTACAATGCCGTATCCATCGAGCGCGGCGCTGCTCCCCAGAAGAACCGGAACACATCCTGGAACATCAGCACTAGGCCGAACGTCAGCAGCAACTGATAGCTGGGGTCGCGCCGATAGACCGGGCGCAGCATCAGTTCCAAGGGTGCGCCGACCAACCCGATCGCCAAGCCCGCAAGGACCAACACAGGGATCAGCAGCAGCGCTGGCAGTTGCCATTGCTGCACGATGCTAACAACAGTGATCGCGAAGAAGGCGCCAAGGGCATAGAAAGAGCCGCAAGCAAGATTGACGATCTTCTGAACACCAAATATCAACTGCAACCCGCAGGCCACGAGAAACAGTACGGCCGCCTGGAACAGGCCTGCCAGAATGAGATTCAAATATTGCACAACGGCTTTGCTCCGGGATGGAGGGGCGGACCGATAGGGATGCCCCTGTAGAAGGTGCCGCGCCAAGACCACGATGTTCTCGCCGTGCGCTGCGAGAAACCCGCAGCGGCGCTGCTCGGGTGGCGGAAGATCAGATGCGGAAATCAGCGCTCTTGATCCACTGCCAGTAGTCCGCGCCTGCGGGCTTTTGCAGTCTGTCGGAGAACACCACCGTGATATCCGACAGCAGCGGGTACGGATAGTCACTCTGGTGTTTGGCCAAGCCCTGGTAGAACATCTGCTCGGCGATCTTGTCAGCCCGGTATCGTCCACGTCCGCCAAAACTTTCGACTTCGGCGCCCACAATCGATTCCGCGATCTCATCCGTCTTTGGCCACCGGCCAGTGGCTTTGGCGGCCTTCTCGACGCCAGCCTTGTAGGCCATCAGGTTGAAGTACGCACGGTCCGCCGATGAGGTCGGCACAGCCTTGTAGCGCGCCTGGTACTCCGAAACAAAGGTCTTCTGCAGCTCGGATGCCCCCGGCAAGGCAAAGAAGAAGGTGTTGTGCCCCAGCACGGTACCTTCCGGGACGAAACTGCTTCTCAGGTCATTGATCTGCCCTCCTGCCACGGTCGAGGCAATGATGGATCGCAATCCGGAAGCGGACGCCTGGCGCAGGAAGATCGGCAAGTCCGAGAGAAAGAGCGAGGTGAAGATCAGATCGGGCTTGGACGCATTCAGCGCAGCCACGTTGGTCGTGTGGTCCGTGGCGCCGACCTTGACCCACTGCTCAGATACGACCTTGGCCTTGATCCCGAACCTTTCGAGCAGCGCCTTGAACGTATCCCAGCAGTTGCGGCCATAGGAATAGTCCGGGTTGATGCCCGCCACGGTGACAAACTTGCCCTTGTAGTGCTTTATGACCATGAGTGCGGCCATCACCGCTTCGCACTCGTTGTCGGTGGAACGAAACACGAAGCGCGATTTCGGCATCGACTCCTGAACACCGTTCTGGGTCGTGCCATCCCAGCACTGCAGGAGAACGCGCTCATCCTCGGCAACAGGCGCGACGGCCAGGGTGACACCCGTGGAGATGAGGCCATGCACGGCATCGACTTTTTCCTGGAGCACGAGGTGCCGGAAGCGCTCGATGGTGTCCTTTGGTGTCGTCTCTTCCTGGACGACGAGCTCCACTCTTCTGCCCGCGATGCCGCCGGACCGATTGATGCGATCCGCCCCCCATCTGACGGCCCGGATGCTGTCCTCACCCAGAAACGCCCCGACTCCTGATCGTGGTGCGAGCAATCCAAGGCGCAGTGGCCGGTCTTGCGCGATGGCCGGAGCCCCAAGGGCCAATGCTGCACCGCCCAGTGCCCCGCGCAAAAAGATCCGTCGATTGATCATGAGGTCTCCTGTGCCTTCTGGCATATCTCTCGAGTTGATATATGTCGCTAATATGTTAGTAGAATATATCACCTTTAAGAAGATGCCCGGGATTGGTGTTTTCCCTTGCTTTGTCGCCGCCCGTCTCGACGATCCACTTCTTGCAGGATGTCGCTCAATAACCTCGCCCCGCTGCCGTAGCTCAGTACTTGCATCGCCCATCAGTCGTGGTTCATGTGACCAACCGAGGCCGACACTGCAAGACATGCCGCGATCGCAGCCAACGAAAAAGCGAATGGCTATGAGTTCGTCGACACGGGTGGATGGCGACAGGCCTTTGAGGAGATCCTCGCTAAAGCTAACATCGGGCCCGGGCTCTCCTACTGGCTTCGCTGGCTTATGTGCTGATGGAGCGCCTGCGTACGATCGGCCTGGCGGGCACCGACCTGGCCCGCGCCCAGGTCTGGACCTTGCGCTGCCGCTTACTCAAAGTTGGTGCCGTCATCGTGCGCAACAGCCGCCGGATTCGCTTCTTTCTTGCCAGCGCGTTTCCTCATCAAGAATCTTTCCTGCTCGCCGCACAGCGCTTCGCCTCCGGCTGATGCAAACACGGTGCCTTCCACTCCATGCTGAACACATGGGGTCGGGGGATCTTTGGCCGCAGCGACGCACGTTGCTCGCAAAACAGGCAGAGAAGACGCCCCCAACGCCATTTCACTCGTGCTTTCTCACTAGCTCGGGTGTTTAAGCTTCAGCACGAAATATGCGGGTTAGCGCCAGAGCCTGGCGCGCCGGCCGCTGACGGGGCGGCCGGCCGCGTCCCAAAGAAAGCAAAGAGAAATCAAACCTGGAGGAGATTTATGAAGAAGATCGTACCCGGCAGCGCCGCCGCCCTGCTTTGCGCGGCAACCCTGCTGCCGGTGCCGGCACACGCGCAGAGCGTGCTGCTCGGCGGGCAAATCAAGCTGGGCCTGGATGCCACCACCACCGGCGCAGGACGCGCCGGCAGTTCAACAGGGCGCGCCTACCGCGAAACCAACAACACGAGCTTTTTCTTCCCTGACAGCAAGGAAGAGCTCAACAGCCAGCTCAAGGCGCTCTACCACCTGGAATGGGACTTCTCCGCGGACACCGGAGCCCAAGGGGCCGCGCGCGCCTTTTACGTCGGCTTCGACCACGCCGACTGGGGTCGGCTGCAGCTGGGCCGCCAGTCGGTCTACTTCAGCCATCACTGGTTCATCAACGATACGCATGGCGCGTTCGATGCCGCGCCAAACGCGGCCAACTCGCTCAACGTGCTGGGGACCATCAACGGCGCGTATTTTGCCGGCAACTTCCTCAACAACACCGTGCGCTGGGAAGCGCCCACCTACCTTGGCTTCTCGGGCATCGCCTCGTACTCGTTCGAAGCCGAACAACCCGGCAACGGCCGCAATCACACGTGGTATCTCGGGCCGACCTACACCAACAGGGGCCTCAAGATCGGCTACTTCCACATGGAGCGCAACAGCCAGGGCACCTTGCCGGCCCAAGCGGTAGGCGCGCTGGACCAGACCGCCGACCGCCTGGCCATTGGCTACACCTGGCAAGGCCTGCGTTTTGGCGCGGTGGTCGACCGCAACCGCGTGCACGACAGGACTGCCAACACCACGCAGGACCGTTACGCCTTCGCCATTCCCGTCAACTATGAAACGGGCCCCCACGTGTTCTCCATGACCTACGGCCAGGCGTTCTCCATGCACCTGAACGGCAACACCGTCAATGGCACCGGCGCGCGCATGCTGTCGCTCAGCTACCAGTACAAGATGAGCCGCCGGACCACGCTCGACCTGACCCTGGTGGAGTTGCGCAACCAGGCTAGCTAACGGGCGCTAGAATTTCCGGCTCAGCGGCCTCAACGGCTCGGCGCAACTCTCGGCGCAGGATGCCGGTGCGCGCTCGCGCATGGCGTACCGGGGTGTAAAGCACTTGTTCTGAAGGCGCTTTCCCGCCGGCCCGTTCGCGCTGTCGCGAGAACGGGCCACCACGCTCAGGCCGCCCCAGCCGTGGCAAGGCCGGACGGCGGCGACGCGTTCGAGGCGATCGAAACGGTGATGCCATAGCATGCGTTCACCAAGAGTGTCACCGAAGCTGAGCAAATCGCCCAGCCGGAATCGTTCGATTTCCTGCATCTGGTGGGCGACCATTTTTCGACGTTGCGTCGCTATGTGCCGGAGTTTCTCGACATCCTGAAGCTGCGTGCCGCGCCAGCCGCCAAGGACGTGCTGGCGGCCGTCGACACGATCCGGACGATGAACTTCAACGATGCGCGAAAGGTCCCGGCCGATGCGCCGACGTCCTTCGTCAAGAAACGCTGGGAGCCATCGGCGCTGGCCAAGAACGGCATCGATCGCCGGTACTATGAATTGTGCACACTGTCCGAACTGCGCAATCGCCTGCGTTCCGGCGACATCTGGGTCCAGGGCTCGCGGCAATTCAAGGACTTCGACGAGTAGCTGCTGCCAGCGGAGAAGTTCGTCGCGCTCAGACAGAGTCGTCTGTTGCCGCTGCCCATCCGATCGACCAGACCGCCCTGATGTTGCCGCGCGTCAAGATTACCGAACTGCTGATGGAGGTCGACGGGTGGACCGGTTTCACTCGCCATTTCACCCATCAGAAGACAGGCGAGCCAGCCGTTGACAAGACATTGCTCCTAACGACGATTCTTGTGGGCGACTGTTCAACATCGCGAAGAAAAAGCACCAACAGCAGTTTCACCTGTCCGGGAAATCGATCAACGAAGATACGGTCATGCAGGTCGACGATCTCGTCGGTGACCGTCGCACAGGCCTCCATTACAATTGCCACCAGGGTCGCGTGGCGGCGTTGCGGCCCGAATTTCGCGAGGTCGTTGGGCCCACGAACGATTCATCCCGAACGACGCCGCGACATCATCCGGATGCTCCCCCTCGGCCATGCATTGCACCACAAGGATGCGCATTTCTTCAAGCGTGTTGTGAGCCAAGCTGCGCCCGTCCCGCATGAGCGCCCCTCAATGACTATCGCTCAATCATAGACAATTTGTCCGCCAAATTTCTGACTTATGAGGCTCGGTTTGGTTGCGAGAATCCATGAGCAAAGAGCCCACAGTCATTGTACTGTCGCAGGGGGCCCAGCCACTGCGCTGTGCCCAGGCAACGACCTGCTGCGTCAGCACGTCAATCGGATCCATGGCATTAACCATGAGAACGTCCGGCTCGCTTACCGGACTTTCCAACGTTGCAAATTGATCGGCGACCAATGCCGAAGTAAAAAAATGTCCGGAGCGGGACTGCACACGCTGCAGCGCGGCTTCATAGGGCAGTTCGAGAAATACAAATCCCAACTGTGAATTTCCTGCACGTAGACGGTCACGGTACTTGCGTCGCAACGCCGAGCAGGTCAGCACTATGCCATTGACGTCGTTGCGGGGGGCAAGCAGACCCGCCAGATGATCCAGCCACCCAGCCCTGTCGTCGTCGGTCAGCGCAATGCCTACCGACATCTTCCTTATGCTCAGTGCCGGGTGAAAAACGTCACCCTCAAAGAGTGGCCAATTGAGTGCCTGTGCGAATGCCTCGGCAACAGTGGATTTGCCGCAGCCGGAAACTCCCATCACCACGATAGAAGGAGATTTGCGATTTGAGATGGGGCTATTCGGCATGGCTGAAAAAGTGAACTAACTTACTGCGATCAAGCGTATCTTTGAGCGAACTCATTGAAACGATTGCTCAACAGCTTCCGCTCGGATGAGTGGGCACACCAAGCGCAACGCGACGATTTGCTGAGTTTGCTTAGACTGAGATGCACTGGTACAGCGAAGGCTGTTACGGCGCGGTGATGTTGGCGCGCTTGACCAGGGCGCGGTTTTTCTCCAGCACGGAGGCGATCAGCTGCCGCGAGGCCTGCTCGTCGCCAATGGAGGACTGCGCTCCTATCTCTTGCAGGCGGCGCTGAACGTCGGGCTGTTGCACAGCACGGGCAGCGGCGGCGCGCAAGGCATCGGCAATGGGCGCGGGCACCTGGTTCGGTATGACCAGGCTGAGCCGGGTAACCGCTCGCTCATTCAAGTCGGCGTGGCCAAGTTCTGTATAGGTGGGCACGCGCGACAATTCGGGCTGGCGCGCCGCGCCGCTCACTGCCAGCGGCACCAGCTTACCTGTGCGCACATGTGGCATTGCAGACGGCAGTGAGTCCATCACCACTTGGACCACGCCAGCAACGCTGTCGGTCATTGCTGGCCCGTTGCCGCGGTAGGGAACGGCAACGATCTTCACGCCCAGTGCTTCGTTGAAGGCTTCGACAAACAGATGGCCGGAGCTGCCCACGCCGGGCACACCGCAACTATAGACGCCGGGCTTACGCTTGATCTCGGCGACAAAGCCCGCAAAGTCCTTGGCGGGGAAACTGGGATGCACGGCCAGCATGGACCACAAGCTGACCAGATTGAAAGGGCGCAGCCGCTCGTTGGCTTTCGCCGCCTTGCCCGAGAAGAGCGGGTTCACCATCCAGGTGCTGTCAGTACCGATGCCAATGCTGTAGCCGTCCGGGGCGGCCGTGGCAATCGCCTCGGTGCCTATCATACCGGCGGCACCAGTTCGGTTTTCGACGATCACGGCCTGCCCGAACTCCTTGCGCAGGGCTTCGGCGATCACACGTGCGATCAGGTCAGTGGAGCCCCCCACCGCAAACGGCACGATCAGCCGGATCGGTCTGGCAGGGAAAGCGGGTTGCGAGCGCACTGGCAAGGACGCCAGGCCCAGCGCGGACACTGCATAGAGGCAAGCAGCGCGGCGAGAAATGACAATAGACATAGAAGGCTCCCAGGAAAAAAGAAAGGGATAGCGGTGGGTCAGCGCAGCAATATTTGCGATAGCACTAGCAAGCTGCGTCAATCGATAGGCCGGCCTGCTGTCTCTTTCATGAACGGCAGCGGTGTGAGGGAAAGGAGACCGCAGCCGATCAGATACCACGCGGGCGAGAACACGTTGCCGCTCAACTGAATCAGCAGGGTCGCGAAAAACTGGGCAAATCCGCCAAAAATTGAGGCACCAGTACAGTAGACAATCGACATCCCTGTGACGCGCACGGTTCGAGGAAACAGTTCAGGCTGAAGCACAAGACCAGGGACGATGGTGAACGTCGACAGGATCGCAAGAACAGTACACACGCTGACCAGGACGAATAACGTCGGAATTGCGTGGATCAGCATGAAGGCAGGATAGATCGCGGCGATGAGCAGCAGCCGCGAAACCGCCAGGACTGGCTTCCGGCCGATGCGGTCAGACAATATCCCAGCGATCGGTGCGCAGACCACCATAATCGCTGCTGCAGCAACAGGCGCCCATAGTGACAGCGACATGGGAAAGTTCAGCACTTGCACCGCGTACGACGCGATGTAATAGACCACGATGTAGTTGGCCGCCGTGCCGCCGATCGTGGTGAGGATGCCGATCGTCAGGCCCTTGGAGTGATTTTTGAAGACATCCTTGATGGGCTTGGAGAGTTCGATCGCTTCCGAATCAACGGCCTCAGGCAACGTTTCCCGAAGATTTCGGCGGATGTAGATCGCGACAAGCCCAGCAGCCACGCCGATCACGAACGGCACCCGCCATCCCCAGCTCTCAAGCGCATCCTGCGACAGCAAGGTGCTCAACGTAACCGCCAGCAGCGCACCGCACACCGTGTTGATGCCTTGGCTCAGGATCTGGAAACTGCCGTACAGCCCCCGCTTTCGGTCACCGCCAAACTCCATCAGCAGCGTGGTCGCGGAACCGACCTCACCGCCGAGTGCGAAGCCTTGCAGCAATCGCGCACCGAGTATCAGCACCGGCGCAGCTAGGCCCGCAGTTGCGTAGGTCGGCGCAAAGGCGATGAGCGCTGAACCTATGGCCATCAGTGTCAGCGTGAGATTCATCGCTGCTTTACGGCCCGCACGGTCTGCATATGCGCCGATGACCAGACCACCGAGCGGTCGCGTGATGAAACCGATGCCGAACGATGCTGCAGCCAGCAGCAACTGCGTCAGATGATCCCCGGTAGGGAAGAACAGCTTACCAATGATGGGGGCGAAAAAGCTGTACGTCGTGAAATCGAAAAATTCGATACCATTACCAATAGTGATCGCCGCGATCGACTTCGTCTTGCGGGCGCGCTCACCTGCACTTGCTCTGGTGGGCGCGGCTCCTCCGTCCGCGCCTCGCGT
>AR_comb_assmDRAFT_10269504_pt1 | contig 10235 bp, 2 predicted proteins | sample ArasoioldDNA_FD_10543 | JGI IMG/M metagenome (IMG submission 10543) | reverse complement strand
CGAATGCTGTGCTCGCGGCCGATGCCGGGATTGATGGCATGCGTGACGAGCATCCCCGAGCGGAACGCCGGAAGCAGCTCGCGGACTTTGGCGATCGCGGCTTCTCCGGATAACTGCGTTTCAACCGCCACCTTCGCGACGTCAGTCATGACACGTCTCCAGTCGCACTCGGGCGTCGAGCTCAACCATGCTCCACGTTGGTGCGCCCAGGAGACTGCAAAGATCGCCCCATCCTTATTGAGGGGCACCCATCGTGATGCGCACGTCGCGCGTACGGCCGTCGTCAGTCAGCGGAATGTGCCGAGGATCGACCGGCTCGCCGTCCAGTGATGCGAGCGCCACCCCGGTACTTCGCCGTCCGGGGTTCTCGACCTGAATGCGGTAGCGCGTCGAGCCGAACCGCCACTCGACGGTGAAGCCGGCCCACCCGGATGGAATGCACGGCGTCACCGCGAATTCGGAGCCCCGCCGCTCCAGGCCGAGCACGCTTTCGATGGCCACTCGATACATCCAACCGGCCGAGCCGGTATACCAGGACCATCCGCCTCGGCCCGTGTGCTCTGGATGCGCGTAGACGTCGCCGTCCACCACATAGGGCTCGGTGACGTACCGCATCGCGGAGGCGCGATCCCGTGTGTGATTGATGGGATTGATCATGTGGAACAGATCGAAGGCCTCGTCGCCGTATCCGAGCTCGGCGAGCGCCATGATGGTCCACAGCGCGGCGTGCGTATATTGGCCGCCATTCTCTCTGATGCCAGGGATATACCCCTTGATGTAGCCGGGATCGCGCGCACCTTTGTCGAACGGTGGTGTCAGGAGCGGAATGATCTGCGCGTGGCGGCGCACCAGGTGGGCGCGCACCGCATCCATCGCGCGTTCCGCTCGCCGCGGCGGCGCACCGCCCGACAGCACCGCCCACGACTGGCTGATCGAGTCGATTCGGCATTCGTCGTTCTCAGACGAGCCGAGCGGCGTGCCGTCGTCGAAGTACGCGCGGCGGTACCAGCCGCCGTCCCACGCGAGGTCGAGCGCATCGGCCAGCCGGCGGGATTCAGCACGGTACCGTGCGGCAAGATCGGCGCGCGCATGGCGCTTGGCGATGACGGCGAAGTCGGTCAGCACGGAAAACAGGAACCAGCCGAGCCAGACACTCTCACCGCGCCCTTCCTGGCCGACGCGATTCATACCGTCGTTCCAGTCGCCTGTGCCCATCAGCGGCAGGCCGTGCGCGCCCACCGTCAGGCCGCGGTCGATGGCACGCACGCAGTGCTCGAAGAGCGTGGCCTTCGTCGCGGATCGTGCCGGCAGCGCATACACCTCATGCTGATCGGCGGCGAGTACGGGCGCTTCGAGAAAGGGCACGACCTCGTCGAGCACACCGTCGTCGCCCGTCGTGGTGACGTAATGGGCCACGACATAGGGCAGCCAGAGCAGATCGTCGGAGCATCGCGTCCTGGTGCCGCGTCCGGTCGGCGGATGCCACCAATGCTGCACGTCGCCTTCGACGAACTGGCGGCTCGCGGCGATCAACAGCTGCTCACGGTACAAATCGGTGCGGCTGAATCCGAGGGCCATCACATCCTGGAGCTGATCGCGGAATCCAAACGCGCCCCCGGGCTGGTAGTACCCCGTCCGGGCCCAGAGTCGTGAGGAGACGGTCTGGTAGAGCAGCCATCGGTTGACGAGGAGATCGAACGAGTCGTCTGGCGTCTGCACGGTGATCGATCCGAGCAGGTCGTCCCACAGCGTACGAACACGCTCACGTCCTTCCGCGATCGCATCGGGATCTCCGCATCGCGCGATGAGGCTGCGCGCCTCTTCGGTGGACGCGCCTTCGCCGAGAAGGAATACGACGTTGCGCGTCTCTCCCGGCGCCAGCGTCAGCGGAACGTGCAGGGCCGCACACGGATCGAGCCCCGCTCCGACCTTGTTCGACAGCGTTTCCATCATCAGCGCCGCCGGAATGGCCAGGGATCCGTTGCGGCCGATGAACTCGGTGCGATCGCCAGAAATGGATCGGACCTGCTCACTGCACCAGGAAAACGCCACCCGTCCTGCCACGTCGGCGTCGTACGGATTCCTGGCCGTGACGGCCCCCGTCGGTGCATCGCGGCCGGTGACGACGGACCGCTGCCAGCCGATCCGCGGTGGTCCGAGCAGCCATTCGTTGTATCCGAACAGACTCAGGCGCTTCGGTACCTCGGTCGGGTTTGTCAGGGTCAACACCGACGCTTTCACCGGCGCATCTGCGAACACCCAGACATCGAGGCGTTGTTCGATGCCGGTGCGCGCGTGCTCGAACGAGCTCACGCCGGCCCCGTGCCGCACGATCCAGGTGTCCTCGGCACCGCGCGGCAGCGGTCCGGGCGTCGCACCCCACACCTCGCCGTTGTCGTCGTCGCGAACGTAGATCGCCTCCGACGTCGCGTCGGTGACCGGATCGTTGGCGAACGGCGTCAGGCGATGCTCGCGGCTGTTGACGGACCACGTGAATGCCGCCCCTGAGGCCGTCACGAGCGTGCCGAACGTCGGGTTGGTCAGGATGTTCGCCCAGGGCGCGGGCGTTTCAGCGCCACCGCGAAGCACGATGGTGTATTCGCGGCCGTTGTCGCTGAAGCCGCCGAATCCATTCGGCATCTGCAACGCGGGCACTTCCCGACCCGGACCCGCTGTCGCACCGGACATTTTCTCGGCCGGTGGCGTCGCCAGCGGCCGCGGCGTCGGCAGCGCAGGGGAGGGCCGGTCGAGTTGCTCAGCGAGTTCGCCACGGTTACCGGCCAGAACGACCCGGGCGATCGATTCGAACAGCTGCCGATCGTCAGCAGGAACCTCCTCCGACCGGAGCAGAAAGACGCCGCCTGGCCGATTGCGCCACGCGTTCCACGAGCCGCTGGTGATGAGGTCATCGAGCGTGTGGTGCATCTCGTCGAGATAGTCGGCCGGATGCTGGTTGAGAATGACGAGATCGGCGCGGAGGCCTTTGAGCCGCCAGTACTCCTGCGCCTGCAGCACCTGGCGGACGAGTGTCAGATCGTCGGGCTCCATGACCTTGATGAGCACGATGGGCAGGTCGCCAGAGACGCCGTGCGGCCAGAGCCCCGCCTGTCCGCGGCGGTTGCGCGCGAGGACGTCTGGCGATGCGCGCAGGGATTCATCGAGATAGAAGGTTCTGGACGCGAGGCGATCGTACTGCCGCGCGAGATCGCTCGAGATCCCGAAGTGGCGAAGGAGCATCTGGGCGTGGGTGAATGCCATCGCACTCGCCCGCGCCGCCGCATTTCTGTCGTGATACTGGTGCGCGAGCGCGAGCGCCGTGTCGCGCTCGTCGGACGCACCGGTGGCGTACGCGATGCGCGCGAAGCCGCCGGGCTCGAGCCGGACGCGTTGCCGAAGACTCACGATCGGATCCAGCACCGCGCCGGTCGTGCCCGTGAGCGCGCGCCCGTCGAGCGCGACCGGATCGGCTGGCGTACGACCGCGCCCAAGAAAGCGGATACGGCTCGTTTCCCACTCCGTCGGCGATTGGCTGCGGCCGTCCACGCTCAGCACGTGGAACGCCCACGCGCCTGGCTCGCCCATCGCGCGGGGACGGCGGCTGCACAGGAGCGCGGCCGTGTCTGCGACGTATTCGGTCTGCACGAAGAGCTTTCCGAAGGCCGGATGCGCGAGGTCATCCTCGAGACGGCCGAGGACGATCTCCGCGTAGCTGGTCACCTCGATCTCGCGCATGCGGTCGCTCCTGTTGGTGAGCGACAGCCGGCGTACTTCCACGTCGTCTTCGGCCGACACCACCACGTCGAGCTGTACCTCGATGCCGTCGTCGAGACGCCGGTAGGTGGCCTTTTCCGTGGAGAACGAGACCAGGTATTCCTCGGGCTCCCGCCGCGTCGGCAGATACGTGGGCGACCAGACCAGACCGGATCGGATGTCTCGCAGGTAGATGAAGTGCGCGCCGGCGTCGGTCGTCCGATCCTCGCGCGCTCGGGTGACTGCCAGCCCGCGCCAGAGGCTGTATCCCCCTCCGCTGTTGGTCACCGCCGTGACGTACGACCCGTTTGAGAGGAATTGCGTGTGCGGGTAGTACGTGTGCGGCGTTCGGAAGCGCCGTGGCTGGATGCTGGGAGCCGTCCAGAGTGCGCGGCTCTCGTCCGCCGGTCGCGGGGGTTCCGCTGCGGCCTGCAGAGGCACACGCTCCTGCAGCAGCAGTTCGGTGGCTTGTACGCGCGAGTCGGCGTGAAACCGCTCCACCATCACGTCGTTGCAGAGCGCGTTGGTGATCGACAGGAGGATCATGCCCTGGTGATGGGCCATGAACGTCCGGACAATCATTCCATCAGAGGCGATGGCATCGGAGGATTCACCCGGCTCGTACGTCTTGCGCGGCGTGTAGTCGATGGATTCGTAGAACCCGAATTGACCCTCCGCACCCGTCTGCGACAGGCGCAGCAGATTCTTCACCGCCGACTGCGGCCGGATCGGCAGCGTCAACGCGGTGGCGTACGGCGCGACCACGAGATCGTCGGCGAGGCCCCGCTTCAATCCGAGGCCCGGCACGCCGAAGGCCTTGTACTGATAGTTGTCCGCTCGATCGACGACGTTGTAGGCGGACTCGGAGATGCCCCAGGGCACGCCGCGCTGGTTGCCGTACTGAATCTGCCTGCTCACGACGCGGCGGTACGTGGTCTCGAGCAGCGTGCCTGGAAACGAGCGCATCAACAGACACGGCATGAGGTACTCGAACATGGTGGCGCTCCACGACAGGAGCGTTGGCGCACCGCCGACGCTGACGGCCGCTCGTCCGAGCCGGAACCAGTGCCGCTGCGGGACGTCTCCGCGAGCGATCGCAAAGAAGCTCGCGAGCCGGGACTCCGATGCGAGCAGATCGTAGTACGAGGCATCGAGGCGGCCAGGACCTTCGCTGTCGGCCAGACGGTAGCCGATGGCGAAGAGCTGGCGATTCGAATCGAAGAGGAACCCGAAGCGCATCTCGTCGGTGAAGCGCCGGATCCGTTCCGCGAGTGCCTCGAGGCGTGCTTTCTCCGGGGGATCGGCCGGGATGCGATCGAGTCCGCTGGCGAGCGTCACGAGCGACGTGACCAGATTGCCGCTGTCCACGGTGGATACGTAATACGGCCGCAACGGCGCGAGCGATTCCGTGTCGTACCAGTTGAGCAGATGTCCTTCGTACCGCTCGAGCCCTTCACACGTGTCGAGGGTGTGTTCGATGCGGTCCGCCAGCTCCGTCGTCGTGATGAAGTTCAGATCGTGCGCGGCCAGCGTCGCCAGCAGGCCCATGCCGATGTTGGTCGGAGACGTGCGTCTCGCCAGACGTGGCCCCGCGAACTCCTGGAAGTTGTCCGGCGGAAGCCAGTGATCGTCGGGGCCCGCGAAGGTTTCGAAGTAGCTCCACGTCTTGCGTGCCAGGCGCTGGAGAAAGGCACGCTCACTCGGCCCGAAATCCACGAGCCTTGGCGGCGGAGGCTGACTGATCCAGTACGCGATGACCGGTGAAGCGGCCCAAGCCAGGATGAAGGGGAGCGCCACGAGCCAGGGTTTACCCGGCGATGCGGTGACCGCCATGATGGCGAGGCCCGCCGCGATCGGGCTCGACACCATCTGTCGAAGGAACGTGAGCCGCGGTGACTGCCCACTGAGGCCAACGGCCGCGGCGGCGACGCTCGCAGCCGTCTCCCACTCCAGCAGCCGGCGCTGCGTGAAGGCGAGGCGGACCAGCGTCAGGATGATCGCGTGCAGCATTTCCCATGCGTGGAAGGGAAGCAGCATCACCGCGACCAGGCCCTGCGCCGCTGCGGTCCGCAGGTCCTCCCAGGTTTGCCGCACGAACACGCCCAGCGGCTGTCCGGACCATGGCGCTTCGACCACACGCACCAACGCCAGGAGCACCGGCGCGAACGTGACGGCCAGCGCCATCAACGTCCAGACCCACGCGTGTCCCGGGAGCAGCGTCCACCCCGCGAACAGGTACCCGAGCAGCGCAGGCGCGCTGAGGCTTCGACGCAGGTTGTCGAAGATCTTCCAGCGGCTGATCAGTGGAAGACGATTCCGCGCCACTCCACTCGCTGTCGGAACCAGCGGAAACAGCCAGAGGAGAATCTGCCAGTCACCGCGAACCCAGCGCCGCTGGCGCCGCACGTGTGCCAGGACGGTGGCCGGGTAGTCGTCGACGACTTCGACGTCACTCACGAGCGCGGCGCGGGCATGCAGGCCCTCGAACAGGTCATGCGACAGGAGCGCGTTCTCCGGGACGCGTCCCTCGAGCGTGGCCCTGAACGAGTCCACGTGATACAGGCCCTTGCCCGCATAGATACCTTCGCGGAAGAGGTCCTGGTACACATCCGACACGGCGGTCGTATACGGATCAACGCCCGTATGGCCGGCATATACACGCGCGAAGAGCGATCCAGCCGCGCTTGCGAGCGTCACGCTCACGCGCGGCTGCAGAATGCCGTAGCCCTCTGTGACGCGCCGAAGGGACCGATCGACGCGCGGATAGTTGAGCGGGTGAAGAATGATGCCAATCAACGATCGTGCGGCGTCGCGAGGCAGCCGCGTGTCGCTGTCGAGCGTGATGCAGTAGCGCACCTCCGGCAGAATGGAGAGATCGCCGGCGACGTGACGGAAGCTGGTCTCGCCGGCGTTGCGGAGCAGCCGGTTGAATTCCTCGATCTTGCCCCGCTTCCGCTCCCACCCCATCCAACGAAATTCCTGCGGGTTCCAGAGGCGCTCGCGGTGAAAAAGGTAGAAGCGATCGGCTCGGCCGTTGCCATGTCGCCGGTTGAGTTGATCGATTCCGGCCTGAGCCGCCTGGATGATCTCGTCATCGCCTGGCATGTGCTCGGCGGCCGCGTCAGGGAAGTCGCTCAGCACCGCGAAGTGTACGTACGGGTCGAGATTCCCGAGTGCCTGGACTTCGACGTGCGCCAGCAGTTCCTGCACGGCCTCGACGCTGCCGAACAGCGTCGGCACGATGACCATCGTCCGGGCGTGCGCCGGGACGCCTCCATCGAGCTCGAGCCTGGGCAGGCGACGTGGCACGATCAACCGGCTCATGAACCGCTGCGCGATCGCGGTTGCCAGGTCGCTCGCTGGCAGCAGGGCGATGAGGGCTGCCCATCCCCCAAGTGCTGCAGCGCCACCCGCCAGGTGGGCGTACCCGCCGGCTATCGCGGTGAAGGCGAGCGTCATCAGGACGATCGGTCCCAAATACACGAGCGTCGGCCGGCGGAAGATCGCGCGGGTGATCCGGTGTCGCACGCTGAGGCGGTACGAGAGCAGGCGCTCGAGTTGGGGGCGTCCGCGACCGATCAGGTAATAGCCGACGTGCGACGCGCGATCGTCGTCGGGCGACGATGTCTCGGCGCGGGCGACATCCACGCTCTGTTGTGCGACTCGAATCTGATCCTCGCCCGTGCCATCGGCCAGCGCCTCGACCGCCTGGCGATAGCGATCCCGACTCGCGAAATCCATCCGTGCGTAGATGCCGACGGGGTCGTGCCGAAGAATCTCTTCGACCTGGCTCACGCTTTCGAAGAAGCGGCTCCAGTCGAGCGAGGCGCAGAACCGCAGGCTCGTGATGGCATTCGCCATCGATACCTGATCGGCTGCCGCGCGTTGTCCCTCGTCGCGGATGGTGTCTTCGGGTGAAAGGCCCTGCGCCGCGAGGCGTGCTTCGAGCACGACACGCACACCGGCGGCCTGCGGACCGAATTCGCGAATCCGCTGCAAGAGACGCACGAGAAACGGGAGCGGAAGATTTTCTTCGATGACCGAGACCTCGTGGGTCTCGGAGCCCTCGAAGGCGGCGAGAAAAGCATCCGCCTTGGCCACGGCCGCGCGCCCGTCGAGCAGTCCCTGCGAGACGTCTGCGAGGTGCGAGACGAGCGCAGCCTTGACGATGCTCGGGAGTGCCCAGAGCTCACCGATCGTCAACGGCGCCACGGATTGAAATGCCAGCAGAAAGCCGCGCAGGCGTTCCGCATCGAGCCGGGCGTCGCTGTACTCGATCAGCGCGCGTGCCACGAGCTCGATGCGCGGACGTCCGCGTCCGACCGCACGGGGAGGACGGGGCAACCGGCGGTAGTAGCCGCGCGGCAGATCGTTCTGCACGCTCACGATCTCGTTCGAGATCAGGTGGAAGTTGTCGAGGAGCCACTCGGCCGCCGGAGGCACGGCCTCACCGCGATGGACATCCTCCGCAGCCGCTCGATAAGCGGCATTCAGCACGCGCGAATCGCGGTCGAGCTGAGCCAGATGTGTGGCGCGCTGCCACCACGGGCCGGAGGGCGTGAGTGGCCGCAACGAAGCGGCAAGCTGCCGGGCCGCACCATGGAGGCGCCCGGCGTCGAGAAACTCACCGCGCATGACCACCCTCGGCGGCGCGGGGGTCGAGTGCAAGCCCTTCAGCGGTCAGTTTGTGCCGAAGCCCATTCCAGAATGAGGGACGCGGTTTGTGGAAATTGGAGAGGTGTGTACGTAGCGGTAGCCAACGCATGGTGGAATAGTCGGTAATGGACCGGCTCCACCGTTGCCTTTCGCAAGAGCTGTACCTTCGCTTACAGATCAGGTTGCACGCACCCCTGTTGATGGCTCGCCGCCGGCACCACAACCGCGGCAATCGTCAGCGCCATCCACATGGCGTCAATCCTTTCACGAACGCTCGCAGAGCACGATGAAATGCGGAGCGCGAACCGCAAAGGGCCGATCATCGATCTCACCGAACGCCGCGAGGACGGTGAAGCCTGCCGCTTCGAGCATCCTTCGAATTTCCGCCGCTGAGTGCACCCACTGGTGAATCGGCTTGACTTCCTTCTGGTCGCCGCGCGCGAACGTGTAGGTGATATCCATCCTGCCGTCGAGCGCGTCGTACGTGTTCGAGCTATGGAAGTCGATGTCTCCGATACGCAGAGAACGCTCGGCCTGAAGCACCGGCAGCAGCGACTCGGAGACTGCACCGCTCTCGAGCATGAAACGGCCTCCGGGTACGAGGACGGCTCGAACTGCCCTGAGGAACACGTTGCACTGGGCGTAATCGAAGTACGCGAAGCTGTTCCCCCAGCAGTACGCGGCGTCGAATCGCGACGGCCAGTCGAGCGAACGCATGTCGCTCAACACCCACTCGACCTGGGGGTCAGCGGCTTTCGCATGCGAGAGCAAGTCGGCTGAGAGATCGACGCCGGTCATCCGCATGCCTCTGTTCGAGAGAGCAATGGCGTGCCGTCCACTGCCGCACGGTACGTCGAGCACACGCTGACCCGGTCTGAGCGCCAGGTGACGCTCGAGGAACTCGGCCTCCTGCATCGTCTGCTCGGGCGTGATGGCGCCCCGCCATAACTCCGCAGCCAGGCCGTCGAAGAAGGTCTCGAACCAGTGTGGATTCATGGGCGCTCGGATTGGCGTATGGGCGCCGCGGCCCCACACACCGTGATGACCGTGGTGCGGGCGGGGTCACTCTTTGCGTCCTCAGGTGGCCCCAGCCTGCCAAAACGCAAGCGAACGAAAGCAACCAGCAGCCTACGTAAGGTGTATTATGTCGCGCACATTAGCAGTTCCGACGTGCACGAGGGGGCAAGCTCTAACTCTCCGATTTCCCGACTTACCACAACGGGAGGGTGTCAATGCTTGGCGCACGAAAGTGGATTGTTTCGCTGGCCTGCGTGTTACTGGCTGCGGTCGTCGTAGTCCTGGGCGTCCCAGACAGGGGCATGGCACAGGTCCTCTATGGATCGATTCTGGGGGACCTCAAAGACAGCACGGGCGCATCATTGCCGGGCGCCAACATCGTTATCACGAACAAAGGCACCGGCCTGACGCGCGAGACAGTCAGTGACACGAACGGTCACTTCAATTTGCCGGACTTGCCAGCGGGAACGTACAGCATCAAGGTCAGCCAGCAAGGCTTCAAGTCGTTCGAGCAGACTGCGGTCACCGTCGGTCAGAACAGCGTCACTCGTGTCGACGTCACGCTCGAAGTTGGCAACATCGGCGAGACCGTCACCGTGAACGCGGAGCCACCGAAGCTGCAGACCGACAGCGCCGAGGTGCACGAGAACCTGGAGGCGAAGGAACTGGTGAACGCGCCCGTGCCGCTGGGCCGCAACTACCAGCAGATGTACCGCCTGCTGCCGGGCTTTGCGCCGCCGATCAACTCGCACTCCATCCCGAGCAATCCGTCGCGTTCGCTGGAGTTCACGGTCAACGGGACGAGCGACGAC
>AR_comb_assmDRAFT_10018397_pt1 | contig 10236 bp, 9 predicted proteins | sample ArasoioldDNA_FD_10543 | JGI IMG/M metagenome (IMG submission 10543) | reverse complement strand
ACTTAGGAGAATCTCAATAAACCAGTCGCCACGAGGCCAGTTCGCTGTAATCGGTTCAGCCGGTAGTCTTTCTCGAAAACACGGAACTGGTCTTTCCTCATCTTCTTGAGCAAGGCACGGTAAACTGAACCCATAATTTCGGCCGCTACCATCGACCGCCGATCTTCTCGAGGCAGAATTGCGGACGCGCTCGCGAAAAACTCTTCTGCACGATCGGCTTCAAACTCCATGAGCTGAATAAAGGCTTTGTTATATTTCCGCTGCTGAAGATCCATTTCGGAATAATCAAACTGGGCCATATCTTCCTGCGGCAGATAAATGCGGCCGTTGTGCAAGTCTTTCCTCACATCGCGAATGATATTGGTCATCTGAAGTGCGAGCCCGAGGTGGATCGCATAATCGCGACAGGCGGGATTGCCGTAACCGAAAATTTCGATGCTGACCAGGCCGACTGCGCTCGCAACTCGATAGCAATAAAGTCGCAGCGCTTCGAAGGTGTCATATCGCACCTTTTCCAAATCCATTTCGACGCCATCAATAATTTCCTCCAACATCTCGGGCGTGAGGGAATACTTTGCGATTAACTCACGAATTTCTCCCGCGAGCTGCGACTCGTCTGGACTGCTTTCGCGAAGCCATCGCCTCCATGCGTGCAAATCACTCGCTTTTTCAGGGACAGTTAGTTCCGCGGAGTCAGCTATATCATCGATCACCCGACAGAACGCGTAGAAGGTGGTAATATCGCGCCGCCGCTCCCCCTTCAACGAAACGAAAGCCAGGGCAAGATTCGATTTGCTTTCCCGGGTAATCTTGGTCGCGTCTCTACCTTGCGAGATTCTCATCTCAATATTGGATCCAACTTTCCTGATTGGCCCGCGCGTTTTCGCACTGGCGGAACAAACAAACCCATGAAGCTAAAAGCCAGCCTGTAATTAATCCTCGCACACAGACGTAAATCACTTTCCAGACGACAATTGCTACCACGCGATCTCCCATTGCTCCACGGATAATGGCATCCGCTGCAGTCAGAATAAAAAAATGCATCGCTACAACGAGCAAGAACCAACCCAAACGGCCGAGATTTCGTCGCACAAACTCACGATGGGCACGAATCGCCTGCCCCAGACTCTCATTGTGCAAAGCCAGCGAAATCTGAACGGAACAGAAAAGAATGATAAGCGCGCACATGAAACAGCGCTCGAGCGGCAGAAAATCGAGCACTCCGGGGACGCTTGTGAAATATGCCAACAAGAGTGGAGCACGGACAACCAAGGTGCTGATGATAACAACGAGTCCGGCCCATTTTAAGACATAACTGAACCGACGCATTGCAAACCGGAAAAGCTCGCCTTCCGCAAAGCTCAGACCTTTGATCCACGCCAAACAAACGGTGATCAGATAAACCTGGATATAAACACCGAAGAGGTACTCGAAGATGAAGGCCGCCGCATCGATCGTTGCCGCGATTTGTAACACTTCGGCTGTGGGTGCGATTCCGGCCCACTGTCGCAAGCGCCAAAAGGCGATCGGCTTCAAAAGCGTCGCCACAACGCTTAGAAGCAAAACGAGGTAGATAGCGTAGCCCCAAAAGCGATAACGTTTTCGCAGCGCACGAAAAAGCGCGCCATGAAGACCACGCCAATTAAGGATCAAGAAAATCGCGGCGAGTGCGGACAAAGGATAAGTCGTCGTCGCATTATCAAAAATCCCAGCGACGCCTTCCAAGGCGGGCAACGGAACGTCGCTCCAAATTTCAACAAAGGTTGGCCAGGCCCAGGTTCCCGGGGCGAGTGCCTGACTGAAATCGGCATCGGTCGGTCGCTGAAGGGGGGTAAAGGTGGCGAACTGAAAGGCCGAGTAGGCAGCGCCAAGTAAGATAAACGTAACCCAGATTCGTTTGAACCTGGCCAGACAGCGAAATCCATCACGGAATGATCTTCGGATGGGATTGGAGAACATCACGATCCCATAGCCGGCGAAGAGTCCGACCACCGGAGCGATGCGAGAAACATCCAACGCCATGTGTGACTAAGAGGCGGGGGAAAGTTTCATTGACCTGCAATTCCGTAGTTGTTCAAAATTCGAATTCCGAATTTCGAAATCCGAAACAAATCCGAAGGACCAAATGAGGAAACCGAAGCAGCAAGGGCTCTCCTTCGATCCGTTTCGATCATTCGAGCTTTCTTTGTTTGGTCATTGTTTCGAATTTCGAGCTTGGCTACTCGAGTTTCCGATCCTTATCGGATTAGTCCCCAATGGTGATTAAATGGCCAATAAACTAATAATCCACGACCGACTAGGTTCTCCTCGGGCACCGGTCCCCACCATCGGCTGTCGTAGCTGTTGTAACTGTTATCGCCCATCGCAAAGAAATGGTTTGATGGAACCGTATACGGCTTCGTCGCGTCCCCGAGGTAATCACGGCCCGGAGCATAACCACGATAGTTGCCTTTGGCTGACATGACGCGCTGAAATCCATACCCTTCCGCTACTTTTTCATCTACGTAGAGAAGCGGCGGATCAATCCGAAGTGTATCTTCAGGAAGCCCGCATAATCGCTTGATGAAAAACGGCGGACCCGTTTCCGGATCGCCCGGGATTCCAAGAATATTGTCGGTTCGAAACACAAATACGTCGCCTCGATGTGGCTTCACAAAATTGTAGGTAAATTTATCAACAAAGACCTGATCACCGGTATCGATCGCTCCCTTCGCAATCGTCTCTCCCTTGGCGTAGCGGTTACCGGGAAGAACCTTGAAATCCTGACGCAACGTGTCAGGTGGAGCGTAGACGAGATACTCCTGCCTATCGCAGATGATTCGAGAAAAAGTAAAGAAGAAGCCAAATTTCTTAGGGACGACCTGCGTAACTTGATCGTCTTCGGCTGAGACGACATTGATGTAGTTGCGCCCGAGGACAACGAACTCTCCGATTTGCCGAAGAATATTTGGGGCCGGTTGATTCGGCGGAATTGGATGACCGATAATGCCGTTTAACGTTGGTTGCATTGAGCCGGTCGGGATCTTGAATGGCTGCAAAAAGAAAGACCGAATCCCGACGGCAACGACCACTGCCACCAGAATCACTTCGACATTCTCGCGCCACGCCGCCTCTTTCGGAGCGGGCGTGTATTGCATATAAAGCGAGTGAAGCCGTTCACTGCCGGCTTTGACCATGCTTTCGTTGCGAGTCTTGAGTCCGGCACGGACCTCTTTGATCTGGGCTTTCAATTCGGAAATTGTGGTCTCACTCAAAAGATCCTTGCGATAACGGAGTAACTTTTCCGCGTGGCGAATCAGGATACGACCATGCTTGATGTAGGCGGGTGTAAACATGTGGAAGTGGGTTATTGAGCGCGCAAAACCTTAATAAAGGCTTCTTGTGGAATGTGGATTTTGCCGATGTTTTTCATGCGCTTTTTGCCTTCTTTCTGCTTCTCCAACAACTTTCGCTTTCGAGTAATGTCGCCGCCGTAACATTTTGCGGTAACGTTTTTTCGGAGCGCTGAAACACTTTCTCGGGCGATGATTTTTCCTCCAATCGCTGCTTGAATTGCTACCTGGTAAAGCTGCCGAGGAATTACCTCCTTCAATTTCGCTGCCAGCATCCGGCCACGACCCTCAGCGCGATCGCGATGCACAATTGTAGAGAACGCATCGACCGGCTCGCCATTTACAAGGAGATCGAGCTTAACCAGTTTCGCGGCACGATAACCGGCATGCTCGTAATCCATCGATCCATACCCACGGGTGATGCTCTTAATCTTGTCGTTGAAGTCGACCAGAATCTCGTTCAACGGCAGCTCACAATGCAACATCACGCGTCGTGTATCGAGCGATTCCGTGTGATCCATTAACCCCCGCTTTTCGAGGATTAGCTGGAGGATATCACCGATATTTTCATTCGGGCAAAGGACGTACGCCTTTACGATCGGCTCACGAATCTCATCAATCACGCTCGGATCAGGCAAATGCGCTGGATTATCGACCTGAATGATTTCGCCGCGAGTCGTAAGGATTTCGTAAATGACGCTCGGTGAGGTCGCGATGATATCCATGTCGTATTCGCGTCGGAGCCGTTCCTGAATGATCTCCATATGAAGCAGCCCAAGGAACCCGCAACGGAACCCGAACCCGAGTGCAACGGAACTCTCGGGCTGGTAAATGAACGCGGCATCATTCAGACGCAGCTTCCCAATGGCCGCTTTCAAGTGCTCGAAATCACCGGTATTAATCGGATAAATCCCGCTGAACACCATCGGATGAATCTCCTGAAAACCGGGAAGCGGCGCCTGCGCTGAGTTGCGCACATCCGTGATCGTATCGCCGATTTTTATATCGGCGGTTGTTTTGATGTTCGCGATGAAATAACCAACGTCGCCCGCGCTTAAACGCCGCTGAGGATACATCTTCGGGGTAAAGACGCCGACCTCCTTAATCTCATAGCGAGCATCATTACTCATCAATTTGATCGCTTGGTTTTGTTCCACCTTTCCGGAAACAACCCGCACGTAGCCGACGACCCCTCGATAAACATCGAAGACGGAATCGAAAACAAGAGCCCGCAGGATTTCATCTTTCGGTTTCCGTGGTGGTGGAATGCGATGCACCACCGCCTCAAGAATTTCTTCAATACCGATTCCCATCTTTGCGCTGGCCTCGATTGCTTCCTCGGCGGGAATGGCGAGGATCTCTTCGAGCTGCTTATGCACCGCAGCGACATCAGCGTTGGGCAGATCGATTTTGTTGATCACAGGCACAATGGCGAGGCCTTGCTTGTGGGCCAGATGTACGTTTGCGACCGTTTGGGCCTCGACCCCTTGCGCAGCATCGACAATTAGGAGTGCCCCCTCGCAAGCTGCGAGTGACCGCGAGACTTCATAAGCAAAATCGACATGACCCGGTGTATCCAAGAGGTTGAGCCGATACTCCTTTCCCGACTTCGCAGTGTAACGCATCGTAACCGGATGCGCCTTGATGGTGATCCCGCGTTCACGCTCAAGATCCATTGAATCAAGCAGTTGATCCTGCTTATCGCGCTCGTGGATAGTGCCCGTCCGATCGAGCAATCGATCAGACAACGTCGTTTTGCCGTGATCGATATGCGCGATGATGCAGAAATTCCGGGTCAGCTCGATCGACATAAAGCGCTGCACTATGCGGGTGGGGTCACTGTGGGTCAATCGGAGCTACTCTTGCTCCTGCTCGTGATCATGATCCTGATCCTGCTCCTCTGATATGCGCCATCAAAGGATCATGAGCAGGATCATGATCAAGAGCGGGAGTTATAGGGATTACAGATATTTCTTCCTTAATTCTCCCGCTTCCACACCACTCCTGCGCAGTTCTCGCAAACTCAGGGCTGCGTCTCGTTTAGCGAGCCGGCGCCCAGAGACGTCAGTAATCAATTCCGTGTGAAAGAAATCAGGCACACCCAGATCTAGTCCGCGATACAACAATAATTGACGAAAAGTCGAGAGAAGTAGGTCCTCGCCGCGCACGACTTCACTAATCTGCATGGCGGCATCGTCGGTAACGACAGCCAATTGGTAAGCCGGCACATCGTCTTTTCTCCACACGATAAAATCACCAAAATCCACTCCGGCTACGGCGTGCTGCTTACCAAGCCGCCGATCAACGAACTGCATCGCTTCTCCATCAGGCACGCGGAACCGCCAATTGTACCCTGCGGGATTTGTAATCTCCTCAATGGATCCCTTGCGCGCCCGGCAAGTACCCGGATAAAGCGGTTCTTCGTTCTCATGATGCGGTGCATTTGCCGCCTGCAAAACGTCTCGCCGCGAACAGGTGCAAGGATAAATCAAATCGGCCTCAAACAATTCCTTCCACTTCGCCAAATAGAGATCGCGACGTTGACTTTGGACATACGGCCCGAATGCGCCGCCAACGTCCGATCCTTCGTCCCAGTGCAGTCCGAACCATTGCAGATCATCCACCACCGCATCACTAAATTCCTTCGCACAGCGGTCGCGATCTAAATCTTCGATTCGAAGAACCAATTTGCCATCATTCTCATGCGCTCGTTCCTGCGCACGCCAAAACGTGACAGCATGACCTAGATGAAGATAACCAGTCGGCGAAGGGGCGATTCGACCGCGATAGGGAATTTCAGATTTCAGATTTCGGATTTCAGATTAGCGTGTGCGCTCCATTGCGCCAAACTGTGCAACTTGCCACCAAAAACCATCAATGAAACAAGAGCGACTTCTCCTGTGGGATATTGACGGCACTCTTATCAGTACGGGAGCCGCAGGCCACCGCGCGATTGGGCTGGCTACCGCAGAACGCTTCGGAAACAGCGATCTCGAAGGCGTTGAGATCGCCGGGAGAACCGACATCAGCATCGCACATCAAGTCCTGACAAAATACGGAGAACCAATTACCGAGGAGAGTCTGCATTCCTTCCTCAAACTTTACATCAAGTTGCTTGAGCAAGAGCTGCCCAACAGTCGGGGTCATGTTATGCCGGGAGTTTTGCCGTTGCTCAAACGAGCTGAAAATCGCTCAGACACGATTCTAGGCCTACTCACCGGTAATCTCCGACGCGGTGCCCAACTAAAACTCGAGCATTATCGTTTATGGCACTACTTCGCTCTCGGAGCATTCGCGGATGATCATCATGATCGCAATCAACTCGGACCGTTTGCCCTATCACGCGTCGAGGAGCGACGAGGCGAGAAACTTCCGGCCACGCAGGTAGATGTGATTGGTGATACCGGTCATGATATCGCCTGTGGAAAAGCATTCGGTGCCCGCACGATCGCAATCGCTACCGGGCCATGGTCGCGGGAACAACTTGCCCAATGCAATCCAGATTTTCTCTTCGATGACCTCTCGAATGTTGACGAAGTAATCTCGACTCTGGAGTGGTGATTAATTGACGTGCCCCCTGGGAGTGACATCTTGCCACTCTTAACCAATGACTTTACCCCAAGAATCCAACGTTCTCCCACTCGAGGGCGAAATCGATCTGCACGTCTCCCCACGTGTCGCCGAATCACTTCGAACAATGATCGATCGCAAGCCAGCTCGCCTGGTGGTTGATCTTTCTGCCGTCAGTTACATTGATAGCTCAGGACTCGCCGTTCTGATCGAAGCGATGCAGAATGTGGAAGCTTACGGGGGTAGATTTTTTCTCGCAGGATTACAGGAAAACGTGCGTCCTATTTTTGAAATCGCCCGACTCGACCAGGTCTTCATCATTTTCCCTCACGTTGATGCAGCGTTGGCAGCGTCATAGTTACTCCGCCGCGGACGAGATCAGAATTTCCAACGTCCGCTCAACATTCGTGGCAATATCAAATTGCCGGGCCAAGATCATATTCGCGGCTTGAGCCTGTCCACGATGGATTGGGTTGGACCAGGTCTGAAGCGCTTCGCGCATCACTCGAATATCGCGGGGATCGTCCACAATCGTGCCATGAATTCCATTTCCCATGATCTCTGAGAATCCGTTGGCTCGCGTCGTCACAACTGGTAGTCCAGCTGCCAAAGCCTCGAGGCAGGCATTAGAAAATGGATCGTAAATGGTCGGGAGCAAAAAAATGTCCGCCGCACCATAAAGGCTCGGCATATCTTTAACGACGTCGAGAAATCTCAGCCGATTTGATCGGAATTTTTGTTTGTCACCACGTCCGGCGACAAGAAGTCGCATTTCTTGGCCGCCGGTTTCGACCGCCTCGATCGCAAAGCGAAGACCTTTTCGTTCCCATCCGGACCCGGCAAAGAGCACGGCGATGTCCTCACCTTTCAAGCCAAGCATCTCACGAGTTTTATCCCGACTCTCTGAGCTGTGCTGGAACGCGTTCACCGGAACGCCATTGTAAACCAACGCGATCTTCTCTTTTGCGAACCCATAGAAACGCACAATTTCGTCCCGAACCATTCGAGAGTTCGCGATGATCCGTCCCGCTCCGTTCTCGGCAAAAAGCGATTTCTCGAGCGTGACGGTGCTCGCATGTTTGCGATTGAAAAGCCGGCTAAGTTTTTGCAATGCCCCCCCGGTTTCTTCGCGGCGTTGCAGCCAGGCTCGATGCACACCATCTCCAGCGCGATATATGTCACATCGCCAGATTCGTTCAAAGCTCAGCAACACATCGCACTCCGATTTCCATGAAGGCATCTGACGCAGCTTTTCCAACTCATCAGCAAATGCGACCGCTGACTTTCCGTCGAGGCGAGTGATTGGACCGAAATCCCAATCTTCCGAAGGCCAGTCTGCCGAAGTGTAAAGCCGAACATCATGACCCTTCGCGACTACACCGCGAGCAAGTCGTTTTATGTACAACTCAGCGCCGCCCCCCGAAGAAAAGCCGCGCCGGACAAATCCTATGGTAAGATTATTAGACCCCATTTAGCTGATCACGAACGTGGACTTTACCTTAGCTGCAATCACCACAATACTTGTAAGAGATGGTGGGTGAAACTCTAGACGCCCCTCCGCCGCCGGCTTCTGCGACACATAGATCAGGCCTGCCCAGGCATTTGCTCTATTCGATCTTCGCACGAATCGGAGGCTCGGGGCTTGATACAGACGCGTTCGAGACTCTGCGAGCCTCGCATCGCGGAGGATTCCTTGGACGCGCCATTGCATACGACAATCGGCAAAAGGAAATTCCCGCTCGCCTGATTCAATCTCTCCGCTGGCATCCTGTTCGCCTCATCTCGTTCCTTGATCGCCCCTACTATTATGGTGCGAAGAAAAAATATCTCGATTGGATCGCATCACGACAACTCGCCACGGGACGCTACGATCTTTTCCATAGTTGGTCCGGCGATTGTCTGCAATCACTCCGAGTAACGCACAAGCTCGGCATTCCTTCGATTGTCGAAATTCCAACATGGCACCGGGATCGCGGTAAGATCATAGGCGACCGATCTCCCTCAAAGGCTGCGACCCGTCGCGGACCGAGGAGTTGGAAAGAAGATCTACTTCAGACCCGTGAGCGGTTTTTGGAGGAATACGATCTCGCTGATATGCTTTTCGTTCTTTCCCAAAAAGCAGCGGATACTTTTCGAGTCCAAGGGTTCTCTGAGAAGAAACTGTTTTATCTCCCGAGAGGCGTTGATATCGCGCGCTTCAAACCGGGGGTGCGGTCACCGATCTTTCGAGCGGTTTTTTCCGGCGCTCTAATAGAACGAAAGGGAATTCATCATCTCCTAGAAGCATGGCATCGGTTGGACCTAAAAGATGCAGAACTCTGGCTAATCGGCACCGTTCACGACGAAGCGCGGCCCCATTTGAAACAATACTGGCGGGACAATATCAGAATCGTCGGTTTTGTTCGTGATCTAGAGAATTATTTAAGTCAGGGAACTGTCCATGTTTTCCCTTCGCAATGTGAAGGAAGCGCAAAAGTTACGTATGAGGCGGCAGCCTGCGGGCTTCCCCAAATTACCACGCGGGAAGCAGGAGACGTTGTTAATGATGGTGTCGAAGGAATTCTTATTCCGCCCGGAAACGTGGGAGACTTAGCAGCAGCGATTCTGGAGCTATATCGACATCCGGAGAAAGTGGAACAGATGAGCGTGGCCGCACGCAAACGCGTCGTTGATAATTTCACATGGGACCATTTCCGGACAAGGCTGCTGGGCGCCTACAGACTTGCGATGCAAATGGGACGCTAAATGCTTTTTCTTCGTTCTAGCGGCGGTTTAGTACCTTTTACCGGCACGCTCGATTCGAAGGAAACCTCCATTGCAATGGTGGTATCGCTTCTCGACGCTCATTCGCCGTTGCAAAATCTTTGATGAATATTCTTCTCCTCCAACTGAAGCGAATTGGCGACCTCATCCTGACGACGCCGGCGATCGCGGCTTTGCGGGAAAAATTTCCAGAGGCAAAGCTTTGCTTGGTCGTATCGCCCGCCGTAGAGGAATTGCTGCCTGCCATTGTGGGAATCGACAAGGTTCTGGTCATCAGGGGAAAAATGGATGACGTATTCGATTGGCTCAGTGTGGGCTGGGGCAAATTTGATTATTGTTTGGATTTTACCCGCAACGATCGCTCCTCCTTCCTCACGCTTCTGTCTGGCGCACGAAAACGGATCACCTCAGATCACCGGAACCTCCGCACCAAGATTCGCGCCCGTAGTTACAACGAATTCGTAGAATCGCCGGTACGTCTTCTCCATACCGTCGATTATCATCTAGGGTTGTTGAAACCCTTGGGTATTGATAACGCCTCCCCCGCGATTCAACTCCAATTACCCGAGGA
>AR_comb_assmDRAFT_10420001_pt1 | contig 10238 bp, 16 predicted proteins | sample ArasoioldDNA_FD_10543 | JGI IMG/M metagenome (IMG submission 10543) | reverse complement strand
TGCAGGAGCGGCTGGCCAAGCTGGCCGGCGGCGTCGCGGTCATCAAGGTGGGGGCGGCCACCGAGACCGCCATGAAGGAGAAGAAGGCCCGCGTGGAGGACGCGCTCAACGCGACCCGCGCCGCGGTCGAGGAGGGTATCGTGCCCGGCGGGGGGGTCGCGCTCCTGAGGGCGGCCAGCGCCGTCGACGCCCTGAAGCTCGAAGGTGACGAGAAGGTTGGCGCGCACATCGTGCGCCGCGCGCTCGAGGAGCCCATCCGTCAGATCGTGGAGAACGCGGGGCTCGAGGGCAGCGTGATCGTCGAGAAGGTCAAGGCGGAGAAGGTGGTGACCCGCGGCTTCGACGCGGAGTCGCTCGAGTTCGTGGATATGATCCAGGCCGGCATCATTGACCCCACCAAGGTGGAGCGGGTGGCGCTGGAGAACGCGGCGTCGGTGGCCTCGCTCCTGCTGACGACGGAGGCGTTGATCACCGATTTGCCCGAGGAGAAGGCGGCTACGGCCCCGCCGATGCCGCACGGCGACTTCTAAGCCCGGTTCAGGCGGGAACAGCGGCCCTTACCGGCAACGGCAAGGGCCGCTCTCGCGGCTCGCGGGCGGCCTCGGTGACGGGCTGGGCCGCAGAGCCACCCGATCACCAGCAGGCCGAGACCGACGGCCAGGCGTCCGGGATCCCGCATCGTGTCCGGCCCGAGCCGGTATCCGGTCCCTGGCGACGTGCGGGGACGCGGAACCCTAGTTCGCCGCCCTTCGCACTATTCTCCGCGTCAGCGGATCTCTCCGCAAAGCTAATTGGCCGGTCGCGCGAAGGGCGCCGCGCCCAGCCCAGTCAGGCCGTCATTTGTCGCGGCAAAGGACCTCGGGCCCACTCGAAGACCTACACGGAGCTGGCGTCGGCTCCTGGAGAGCGCAGCGTTGTGGCATCGACTCTTGGAGGGGCCAGCGTCCGAGTGTGGCAGAGTACGTCACGGGGCCCAGAAGCCACCCGTGGGGCGCCCGCCGCCGGAGGGACTAGTATTGCCTTCGCTCACGGTACGGGCGGTTCGGTGGATGCCGTCACGAGGACCGGGAATCCCGACTTAGACGGCTCGGATGTTTGCAGTGATACCGGAGGATCAAGGTGCGCTGATGTTTATTTTGGAGATTAGCGCCTGGCTCCTTTTCGCTTGCATCCTGACATCCTTTATCGAGCATCAAGTACACAGGAAGCTGATGCACCGAAGAGACTTTCTCAGGGCGCACACGGCGTCCTTCAAACGCGTATTTGAGGCGCACGCTCTTGTGCATCACGGGCACTACGCCGAGATATTCAGCGATGCAGCTGTCCCTCCTGGTGAGGACAAGGAGATACGGCTGACCGTGCGTAAGGCGCCGATCAAGACTATGCCGTTTGCGGCGATTATTGCATTGGTCTCCTGGCAAGGGGCAGCGATCTTCGTGGCCGTTATGATTTTTCACCACTGGGCGTGGAACAAGATTCATCTGGAGATGCACAAGCCGGAGCAGAGGATCTTCAGCAGTTGGCCAGTCTATAAGTTTTTGGCACGGCACCACTGCCTGCACCATAGGCACATGGACAAGAACTTCAATGTCGTGTTCCCTCTAGCTGACTATGTTCTTGGAACTAGCCTTCGGGCCAGCCAGGCTGATCTCAAATATATGGAGCAATGGGGACTATGAATCGCTCTCCTGCCCCACGTGTCGGTCGGCGTACGGGTGCTGGTGGTCGACGACGATGAGGGCACGCGGAGCTGTTTGCCACGGCGCTCGCGAGGTGCGGTGCCGACGTCGTCACCGCGACCAGCGCGACCGAGGCCCTGCGCGTCCTCGCCGCCCGGGCACCGGACGTCGTGATCATCGCCATGCCCGGCGCCGACGGCTACTGGCTTCTTCGCGAGATCCGGCAGCCGGATCCCGTGCGAGGGCCACACGCGTGGTGGCCGTCACCGCCTTCGGGCGCGAACACTTCCGCGCGGCCGCAGCAGGCTTCGCCGATCACCGGGGAAAACTATGGCAGCGGCTCCTGGGCGCCTGGAGGGGGCCAGCGCCTGAGTGTGGCAGATTACGTCAGGGAGCCGGCTACCCGCGGGGCGATCGCCGCCGGCGGGGCTAGTGTTGCCTACGCTCCGGCTTCGGCCAATTCAGCACCTTCGGCGGCGGCCTGCCGTCGCCGACCATGGACAAGTTCATCGCGCTGGGCCTCGGCGCCAGGCAAGGTATGGAAGTCGGCCCGGCGACATCTTCAACCTATTCGCCGAACCGCAGTGGACCGTGGCGCACGACGGCAACGGCCTGCCGAAATTCTCGGTGTTCTTCGGCCTCGACGTGACATTCGGACGCGAGGAGGAGTCATGAAGGGAGGCGTTCTTCAGGTACAGGTCGTCCAGACTTTGGCTCTGGGTTGAGCCATAACCCAATCACGGCGGCAAGAAACCCCAACTCACTCATTTCAGAGCCTCTTTTCACGGTAGTACGGCGCGGCGGCCCACTATTTCGGTCTCCTACGCTGCTCCCTAGCTGCACGCGCGCGGGCTGCGCGCGCCACGCGGAGGTTCGCCAGATTCTTCTCCGACCTCTTCGCGCGCGCGTCTGATACTGGCTTGGAGCTCTCACGGAGACTGGCGAGGTGCGCGGCGTCCGCAGCCTCGATTTTCCGAATGAGGGCCAGCATCCTTGCGCTAAGTGCCATGGCTGGCGCGGCGCTCGACACCTTCAGTTCTCCTCGACTCTCGTCCATGTGACTTTGAAAGATCCGCGCCCGGTGTCCGTCAGTTTGCCATAGTAAACACTTCCGTGACTGTCCAGGCCAATGAGGGACGTCACGTGGCCATGTTCGTTTGCGACGGGCTGCACCTGCTTAAGATCTTGCATTATGTTCTCCGCGTTATTAAGTAGGCTGTACTCCGTTGTCAGGCAGCGCAGGCACGTGAGGCATTGCGGACACTGCTGGTGGATCGCTTTGACTGCACACCCGTGCTCGTCGCCGGCGCACGCGGCTACACGTTCACCGGCGACGGCACGTTCGGCGGGCTGCTGGCGGCCAGCACGTAGCCCACTGCCCCAACGGGATTTGCCACCTAGTGGGCCAGTACTTGCTTGGACGGCATTGCCCTTCGGACCTAGCCTGGCGGTTGGCCGCCCGCTCTCCGAGGCCATTGATCTCCATTTCGGCGCATCGGCAACACTAGCTTGCTCCGGCGCCGGGCGTCCCAGCGGCCGCCGCCTGACGTAATCTGCCAGACTCGGACACCGGCCGCCCAGGAGCCGCTGCTACAGTGCACATCAGCGGCCTGCTCCCGGATCGAGGGAGCCGACTCGAGTGGGCGGCATGCTAGGCCAGACGCACCACCCCCGTCAATCGGCCCGGCGGACCGGGCTGAATCAACACGAATGCCACCTCGCGGCGCCCGCACGACAGCGTCCGCCGCGCCCCTGAGCCGATCCGATCAGGACGCGGCGGCGCCGGATTCGGGTCGGGCGAGGCCGGTTCCGAGCGGCCGAGGGCGAGGTGCGTGAGGATTTTCCGGATGACCGTGGGATCGTGCAGCGTGGCGATCAGGCGGAGGCGCCTTCACAGTGGGCACACGTCAAGACGTCGATGCCGAACGGCCGATGCATCAGGGCCGCCCAGCTCCAAGCGCGCGGACTGCCGGTCTTCACCCTCGTGCCGTCCGGACCTGCGCCCCAGTGGCGCCGTCGGGAGGCCAAGGTGACGGCAGCTCGACCATACCTTGCCTCACATAGCTAGGCAGGCGGCACGACCCCATTACTGTTCATGCCAGAGCCAGCTATTTTATCTCGGTCTTCTACGTCTCTCCTCGGCTGCACGCGCTAGAGCCGCTCGCGCCAGACGCAGTTTCGCCCGCTTATCCTCTAACTTTTTCGCGCGGACGGCGGCTTGCTCCTTGGCCGTCTCGAGAAGCTTGGCAAAGTGTGCGGCATCGGCCGCTTCGATCTTCTGAATCAGGGCTAGCATTCTCGCGCTGAGTGCCATTGCGCGGGGTAACGCTTAGTCTAGGGCCGCCCGCACCGATGTCATGTTCCTCCGCTCATCTCGCCAGACGGCGAAACAGGTGGCGTGAAAGCGAACCTGCTTGAAGCCCGCGAGGCCAAGCTTATACAGCACCTCCTCATGCGAGACTGGCGTAGAGCACGCGTCGCAGTTTTGGCCAGTGCCATTCGTCGCTGAGACCGCACCGGCGGAGTTTCGAGGCAACCGGCCATCCGTGATCTTCTCCCGCACAAGCCTGCGCACGGTATCATCGTTCATCGTCGACTCTCCGGGTGAAAGGCCAGAGGCTAAGCCAAAAACACCGGGGTCTCGACGCCGGACGCGTCAACCCGGAAGGCCAGGGTGGTGGCAAACAATAGTACGGCAGGTGCAGCGGGCTGTACAAGCGCGCCCGCACCGCGGGCACGGAGGCGTTAAGACGAGGTGGCCGCGCTCGTCCAGCCCGGTGGGCGGTTCACGACGCATGATTCCTTCAGCCGACTTGCCGTGCCGTCAAGACGGCTAATCATCTCGTTAGCACGAAAGAAGCGATGGCCGTGACGCTGGATTGTGACTATGGTCCGGACGGTCGAGAGAGATGAGAACACGGATTCCGCAGATACCTGATTGTCGGTGGGCTGCTGGGGGTCTCCGACGCGCATATTATGCTTGGGCGGCCCCGCATAGTCGTACCGTCAAGTCTCATCTTGAAGGGTCTTAAAGGGTCTGATTCCCGGAGAGGTCGCGACGGTATGCGCTTATCGCGAAGCGATCAGTGCGCGGCGGATACGATCGCACCGGGCTTTCCATCGCGGACGCCGGGCCGGTCTTAGCAAGTGCGCTACGTGTGGCTTTCTTCTTTCAGCTACCGCGGGAGGCGAAGCACATACCGAGCACCCGCGGTAACCCGACCGAGACGGAACGGCGTCGCGGTCTCGCACACGAAAGGACCGACTCGTGCACCATCGTCACTGCGCAACCCAGCGGCTCGTACCGATCGCATTCGCCGTTGGCATGAGCGCGTGCAGCGCGACGAAACAACAACGGTTCCGGTAACCGACGGGCACCGCACCGTCGCTGAACGGTACAGCTTGCTATACGGCATTACGTCGCTGGTCGACTTGAACTCCGCTGTCGTTTCCTGGGAAATCGCCCCACGAGTTTTAACCTCGACCACCGGAAGACATTGTTTGTCGACGGTCAACGCCGGATAGCGACGGGTCATGTGTCCAGTTGCGCGCTGAACCACAGACGGATCTCAAGAAGCTGCTTTCCGTGAAGTTCGAGTCCGATGCCAAAGGGAAGGACTTCGAACAGCGGCTCCTTCTGAACCAGCTGACCTCGCTCGGGCAGGGGAAGATATGGCCAAGGTGATAGTCGAGCTCGAGACGGCGGATGAGCGTTGCGGCTTCTGGCGCAAGACGCAGCAGCGATTTGAAACGCAGCATGGCAAGTGTGGCGCCTACTTAGCGAGCACTACTGTTCGAAGTGCCAGGCTGTTGCCTACGGCTCCAGCGGAGCTTCATCGGGCAGCAGGGGAAGGGCCCGGCATGTCGTAGGGGAGCGCAAGTGGAGACCGCGTCTCCGCTTTCCGCGATGCCGTGTCATCGGGGGGCGCTGAGACCACGCGCATCTAGCTGGTAGCGCGATGTTCTGAAGGGAGTTGCGCAGGCCTCAGCGCCCACTCGATTGGCCTTCTGCCCTGCGAGACAGATCGGTACCAGCGCCGGCAGTTCGTGCTTCGGCTGCTCGCTGAGCTTGCTGGGCTACAAGACGCTCTTGCCACCGAGGGGACGTATCGAGGATGGTAGCCCGAAAGGACGGGGCATGCTCATACCGCCGAGGACGGTTGTCGTTCATGCTATGGCCGTCTCTCCACTTGGCACGACACTGATTCTTCTCGCCAGAGCATGTAGCACGCCTCATGCGCCACCAAGACAGCGCCCGCCCTGTCCGTCTCACCGCACTCGATCTCGCGCGATTCGACCAGACGCCGGCACACCATGCACGGGCGGCCGGTGCCTGAACGGTTCTTGTAGACACCATGAACCGCAGGCAAGCGCCCCTGTGCGAGCCGGACCCGGACCTGCTGCCTCAATTGCTCCGCCGAGAGAGAGGATATCGTCATAACGATTGCTTGCCCTTTCCGCGCTTCTTGGGTCGTGAACCACGTGAATCGGGCGATGGCAAGGCCGGTGCCAACGGTCGGCGGCGGCCGGAGACCGGCCTGGAGCGCATCGCACGGCTCGCCGCGGCCAGGGTCGCCCCGAATGCGCGCCCTATCGACACCCCGGATTTCCCCCTGCCTGCGACTCTTGGCGCCAGATGAGGTAGCAACGAGGGCGAGTGGAGATCGTCTCACTTCCCGCGCTGGGCACCTCGTACTCCATGTCCCCGTGTGCGATCGGCGCGCTACAGACCGCGCAAAGGGCCCCGCGGCCCATTCTCGGCTGGGGCACTTGCGGCGCGAGGAGGAGCGCGCCGCTGACGAGCCAACGTCGCACGCGCTTATGCAGAGCCTCATTGGATCTCACGGATTGCACCCCTATGGTGCCGGTACATGAACAAACGATGAGCCGGACGACAAGAGGACCGGCGATACTCCGATCCCTTGAGTCGTGTGAGGGGAAGACCGCCAGATTCACCGGGGCCTCGACGCCATGAGGCGCCAACCCGAAGACCAGAGTGCAGGCGGTTTGGATATTACCACTCAACATGCGACCAAGAAAGCCATGGAATTGACCGGTTTCGTGGACATAGTTCCCCTATGGGGAAGGAGTCCACGATGCCGAGAGGGGACCGCCGCACCCACCCGAGTTTCGACAGCGGATTATCAAGCTGGTGCGTAAGCGTCGCGCCCCAGAGTCGCTGGCCGAGCAGTTCGAGCCGTCTGCCCAGACCATCCGCAACTGACTGGCCCAGGCCGATCGCGCCGCGGGCCAGAGGCCGGACGGCCTGACGACCGACCAAAAAAACCGCGGCCTGGTTTGCCAAGGAAACCATCTCGAGCCCGTCCAAGGATTCGAGTTCGTGAGCGCGCACCGGGCCACCCATCGCATCGCCACTTTGTGCCGGGTCTCTGGGTCTCCTCCAGCAGTAAGCCTCCCGAGGCCGGCCCCTGGCTCGCTTGGTCCGGTACCGGAGCCGTCGGCGGCGACGCTGCCGGGCGCTTAGTCGTGGCAGTCACGCCGGCAATGGGCTAGCCGACGTGATCCCAATCCCTTGGCATCCTCGGCAGACTCGGGATCTTGCCGACGTCCGAAGTGGCGTCGTAGGCCAGAATCTGGAAGCGGAAGGCGAGCGACCGGTTTGCCTGCAAGTGGTTGCGGGCCCCCGCAACAACCGAAATCGCACTCGACACACTTACGACCGGCTAACACCTCAGCCGCGATCAGTGACAGCAGCTCCGAGGCAACTCTCTGTTCAGAACCGCACCAGGGGATTGGAAGTCCTCTGCGCTCCGCCGCCGGAGAGTCCGTGAAGAAGGAACTGTGAGAGTAGTTCGGCGAATAGTGCCCGAAGGGGCAGCCTCTCATCCGCTTCGGGCGATTGCCGGGCACGGCCTCAGTGAGCAGACGTACTACCGGTGGTAGGCGAAGTACGGCGGCCTGTCGAGCGCTCGAAGATCGACGGTCGGACTGCCGGAGCCTGCCCGTCAGCGACAGCACAGTCGCTGCTGCCGCCCGGCATGGGTTACGGTGCCGTGTGTCCTCCGAACGAGCCCGCCGCGGGCGCTGCGAGACTGCCCTGGCGTGATTTGAGTCTCGCCACCAGGCCTTCATAGGAATCGGTGCGGACGATCTTGTTGAATTGTGACCGATAGCTTGCCACGAGGCTGATCCCGTTGACGCTCAGGTCGTAGACTTGCCAGCGGTCCCTGGGGTGGTGCATCCAGTAGTCCAGCGACATCCCGCCCCCGTTGCCGATGAGGAGCGTCGTCCGCACGACGGCGTGATTCCCATCAACTACGTCGTCGTTGAACGTCATCTCGGAGTTGTACCGGTCCACCTTGGAGAGGTACGTGCGCTGGAGCAGCTCGGTGAAGAGGCGCACGAACTCTTCACGTTCGGCCGCCGTTCGCTGGGCCCAATGCTGCCCGAGGGCCCGCTGCGCCGTCTCACCAAAGTCGAAGATCTCGTCGGCGACCTTGTTGACCGCGGCGTTGCGCTCGTTGACCTTGGCATCGCCCCTCAGCTGTGGATCCGTGAGGATTTTGACCACCCGTTCGACCCCATCACGAAGCTGATCGGTGGGAGGTCCTGCCCACGCGCCCGGAACCCAAATCAGCGCGAAGAGCGCAATCAGGATCAGCAGGAGCCTGTGTAGAACGACCAGGCCAGTCGGTGCGGATGCCGTGAACCGCTGCGTCGGGAATGTCCGATATGGACCCATTGCTTCCTCCCACGCGGGCGCGGGCTGCTGGACAAGCTGCCGAATCTCGAACCACTGGCGATCACGTCGCGACCGCCCGTGCGATGCCCTGTACGTGCACGCCATCGAGCAGGTTGCCGGCGCGACGGCGCTAAACACAGGGAAGAGCACGACCTGCCCACGCCATCAGGGACCAGAGAGGGCAAGCGGTGTACCACATTGAGCCCCGCGAGTTGTCGCGCACTTCCCAGGCGTACGCACACGATGCGCGGCAACCCGCGGCCAAGGGTGGCCCTTGGGTTACCCGGTTCGGAATGTGGCGTATCCCTGCTTAAAGGCCTTGAGCTCTCGAATCCCGACGACACCGATCAGATCATCACTAAGCTCGAGGCACATCAGGACTCCGCCGAATGGTGGGCCTTCCTCATGGGCACGTTCATCAGCTTCTTGCGTGATGCTGTTGAGACTAGCGATGTGCAGCAGGCCGTTTCGGCAATGGGCTGCGTCGAACGATGCCGATCAATGCTGCTGTTCAAGGAACATCTTGAGGAGGTCGTATGGATGGGCCAGTCGGCCAAGAGGGTCGTGGACATTCTGCATGCATGGGACAACAACAAGACCAATGCCGATGAGGGCTTCTGGCAGATCACATTTCGTGAAACGTCTACGCGATTTCGCAGATCTTCGCTGTTCCCCTGGTCTTCATTCAGGAGGCCGCATACGTTGGCGGCATGAACGTCGATCGGCACGCGAAGCTAGCTGACTCTCTCTTCTCTAAAGAATCGTCGCCGGAGGCGGTACTCGTTGAGATCAAGACCCCGCCACGAAGTTGCTTGGCTCGAAGTACAGAAACCCTATCGCCCATACGCGTAACTCTCGGGTGCAGTTATGCTAGTGCTCGACTATAGACGCACCCTCTCGAACAACCTCGCGTCGGTACTGGAAGGCATTAGCCACAAGCTGGGCGCATTCGCCCCTAAATGCGTTGTCGTCATCGGCAACGGTGCTCTGGAGCTCGACAATGAGCTGAAGGGAGGAGCCTTCGAGTTGTTGCGCTCGAAACTCCAAAGACGTAGAGATCGTCACCTGTGACGACTTGTTCAGAAAGCTCGAGGTTCTGGCATCCCTATTCAGTCTCACCCGGGCGAAACCGAAATGAGGTCTAACCCCGGATAGCAGCGGACTCGTGCGAGCTGGGTTCATTCGCCCTCGGGGCCAGCGAAGCGAACAACGAGCTACGAACAAGGGCCACTCCGAACTCTACTCGAACCGAGTGATCGTTCGCCATCCGGCCTAATGCGGGGGCGACAGGTCAAGCCCGCGTCCGGAAAGCTTGAGATTACAACGGACACCTGCGAATCATGGGTCCAGGCTGGGCGGTGCCGGCGGGTCTGAAAATTTCAAGGTGGATTTCGGGCGTGGTTGGGGTCGGGAGTAAATCGGGAGTATAACCAGCCTCAAACAGGCCCAGGCCTTATCACTCGAACCGCCTGGACCGCGGAAATGCTTGACGGATCGCGAAGAATCCACGAGAGTCCGGCGGATGGCGAAGAGTGCCGAAGGGCGGCCCGACCGAATTCCCCCTTCGGCACCGAGCCCGCCCGACAGCACATCGAGCCTACTCGAGAGCTTCGGCGGGCCCTACCGTCTGTTAATTTGAGATCTAGAAAATCGGTGCCCAAATAGTGCCTATCGGAGGTGTCACTCGGTATTCCTGCTTGGCATGTGGTCCTTCTCGATGCAGAGACGTAACTCCTTGTCGTCACTCTCGAAATGTCACTCCTGCTCACTCAAGGTCATTCTAAGTCTAGACTGCCCGAAAAGGCTGGCAGTCTTGGGGTCAGGGGTTCGAGCCCCCTCAGCTCCACCAATTCTTG
>AR_comb_assmDRAFT_10115690_pt1 | contig 10240 bp, 5 predicted proteins | sample ArasoioldDNA_FD_10543 | JGI IMG/M metagenome (IMG submission 10543) | reverse complement strand
ACCCGTCGAGCCTGAACCACCTCTCGGTGAGCTGGTGGCTCGGTAACAGAAATTCGGTGAGAATGTCGCATGAGTCCGGTCAAGGGCGGGGCGCCGAATCGCATGCCCCCGGGGCGCGCCAAGGTGTTCAGCACCTACGCCGTGATGCTGGCGGTTGCCGCGGCAATCTTCCTGTGGATCCGCGCGCTTGGCGACCGCCTCGGCTCGCCGACCGCATCACTGGTCCCGCCGTCCGCGTCGCCAGCCGCCACGTCGCCCGCGGCAGCGAACGCGCTGTTCCACTTTCTGCTGGCCCTTGGCGTCATCATCGTGGTCGCGCGATTGATGGGGCGGCTGTTCGAGTACGTCTATCAGCCGCCGGTGATCGGCGAAGTGATCGGCGGCATTCTGCTGGGGCCGTCGTTGCTCGGCCGCGTCGCGCCCGACAGTTTCGCGCAGCTGTTCCCGGCGTCCGCCGTACCGTTTCTCGGTCTGCACGCGCAACTCGGCGTCGTCCTCTACATGTTCATTGTCGGACTCGAACTCGATACGCACGAGATCCGGCGGAGCGGCCATTCCACGCTGGCGATTTCGCACGCCAGCATCGTGCTGCCGTTCCTGCTCGGGTCGTGGCTTGCGCTGGTGATTTACCGCGAATTCTCCAGCCGCGCGGTTTCGTTCACGGTGTTCGCGCTGTTTCTCGGCGTGTCGATGTCGATCACGGCGTTTCCAGTGCTGGCGCGGATCCTGACCGATCGACGAATGAGCCGGACGCGCATGGGATCGATTGCGCTGATCTGCGCGGCGGTGGACGATGTGACGGCGTGGTGTCTGCTGGCGGTGGTTGCCGGCATTGCGCAGGCGCGCTCTGCCGATGCGTTGCGCACCGTGCTGATGACCGGCCTGTTCATCCTGCTGATGATCGTGTTCGCCGGCGCGGCGATTCGGCGGGCGGTGACGGTGCTCGAACGACAGCTGCCGCTGTCGCGTCAGCACCTTGCCGGCGTGCTGATCGCGGTGCTGGCCTCGGCGATGACCACCGAATGGATTGGCATCCACGGGATCTTCGGTGCGTTCTTGCTCGGCGCGCTGGTTCCGGCGGCCAGCCCGGTGGTCGGCGAGTTGCGCAAGCGCCTCGAAGACGTGGTGGCGGTTCTGTTCCTGCCGGCCTTTTTCGCCTACACCGGACTGCGCACCGAAGTCGGACTGATCAGCGGTTGGAACGACTGGTTCTGGTGCGGAGTGGTCGTCGTGGTTGCATGCGTCGGAAAGTTCGGCGGCACGCTCGCCGCGGCCCGATTGACCGGCCTCAGCTGGCGGGACGGCGCGGCGCTCGGCGTGCTGCTGAACACACGCGGCCTGATCGAGCTGATCGTGCTCAACATCGGCCTCGACCTCCAGGTGATTTCGCCGCGTCTGTTCACCATGCTGGTGATCATGGCGATTGTCACGACGGCGATGACCACACCGATTCTGCATCTGATCGTGAGAAAGCATCCATGGGTAGAGACGGAGCGGGTGATCGCCTGAGCGAAGGCGCGGATGATGTGTTGAACGGTGATTGTCGCCATCGGTACAATACCCGCCGGGCGCCGCGTGTGTTGCGGCCGCTCACGTCCACGCATTGGGACAAATGAAGAGACTGTCTCTGAAGGCGCTTGTCGGCGCCGGCTTCGTCGTCATCCTCCTCAATACCGGCTACATCGCTGCGTTCGCGAACCCCACCGTGTTCTACATGGCGAACGTGCTGGCGCATCTCGTGCTCGGCACAATCGTCGCACTGATGTTTGGCGTGTTGTTGATCCGCGACCGCGTCGTGCGGCGTGGCACCGGTCCGGCGGCCTCGTTCTTCGCCATCGCCCTCGGCTTCGGCCTCTACCTCGTCCAGGTCGGCAATCTGCGCGAGCATTCATGGGTCCTGACGACTCACATCATCGCCGCCGCGGCGGGCGTCGCCGCCGTGCTCCCGTACGCGCTCCGCATTCCGGCGATTCGCGCTGCGGTAGCTGCTGCCGCCGTATTCGCGCTGGGTTTCCCGTTGCTGGCTGTTCAGTATCAGAAACGTTTTCCGCCCCCAACCCATCGCATCGTCAATCCGACGAATGCGCCGCTGACGATGGCCGGCGAAGGCGGAGGACCACAATCGCCGTTCTTCCCATCGTCGGCACAGACGAATGTCGGCGGCATCATCCCGTCGAACTTTTTCATGGACTCGGAGAAGTGCGGCGAGTGTCACAAGGACATTTACGAGCAGTGGAACCGCTCGATGCACCACTTCGCCTCGTTCAACAACCAGTTCTACCGGAAGTCGATCGAGTACATGCAGTCGGTCGTCGGCGCGCAGCCGAGCAAGTGGTGCGCCGGCTGCCACGATCACGCGCTGTTCTTCAACGGCCGGTTCGAGCGGCCGATCAGCGATCAGATCGATACGCCCGAAGCGCACGCCGGGCTGGCGTGCACGTCGTGCCATTCGATCACCCGGGTTGACAGCAGCATGGGCAACGGCGGCTTCACGATCGAATACCCGCCGCTTCACGAATTGATGACCAACCGGAATCCCTGGATCCGTCGAATCGACTCTTTCATGACGTATCTGAACCCCGAGCCGCACCGACGGTCGTTCATGAAGCCGTTCATGAAGCAGAATTCGGCCGAGTACTGCGCGACCTGTCACAAGGTCCATCTCGACACGCCCGTCAACCAGTACCGCTGGTTCCGCGGCTTCAACGATTACGACAACTGGCAGGCGAGCGCGATGTCGGGGGAGGGGGCACGCTCGTTCTACTACCCGCCGAAAGTGTCGACCTGTGTCGACTGCCACATGACGCCGGTGAAGTCGGCGGATCCCGGGCGTCATGCCGACGGCACCGTTCATTCACACAGCTTCGCGGCAGCCAACACCGCCGTGCCGTTCGTCAACAACGATCCGAAGCAGCTGCGAGAGGTCGAAGACTTCCTCAAGTCGGGCTTCATCAGCGTTGACATTTTTTCGGTGGCGCCGATCGACGAAACCGCCGAAGGCACACGGATGGTCCGCCGAGCCGACAGTGGGCCGCAGGCTCTCTCGAGCAGCGGCGCGGGAGAAGAGGCCGAGCAGTCGGGACCGGCATTCATCCGCGAAGTCGGGCAGCTCGCGGCGCCGATCGACAAGGCGGCGCCGGCGCTTCCGCCCGGTTCGTCCGCTCGCGTGGACGTCGTCGTGCGCACGCGGAAGATCGGCCATTTTTTTCCCGGCGGAACGCTCGACGCGTTCGACATCTGGGTCGAGATGCAAGGCAAGGATGCCGCTGGCCGGGTGGTGTTCTGGAGCGGTCAGGTCACAGAGGCCGGAAGGGGGCCGGTTGAAGAGGGCGCGCACTTCTATCGCTCGTATCAACTCGACGCCGAAGGAAACCCAATCGACAAACGGAACGCCTGGCAGGCGCGCAGCGTCCTGTACGTTCGCAATATTCAGCCGGGCGCCGCCGACACCGTGCACTACCGCGTTCGCGTTCCCGAGGACGCTCGCGGGTCGATCACCTTCACCGCCCGGCTCCAGTATCGGAAATTCTCGCGCTACTACACGCAGTTTGCCTATGCGGGCGAGCCGAAACAGCCCGCTCTAATTTCCGCCCACGCCAACGGTTCGGAGTATTCGTTCGACGTCGCCAACGTGCCGAAGAACGTCTCCGGAAAACTGAAGAATGCGATTCCCGATTTGCCGATTGTCACGCTGGCCGAAGCGACGGCAACGTTGCCGGTCGGCAACGCCCGGTCGAAGCCCGAATGGAAACAGGTGGCAGTGAAGGCGGACCGCGAACGTTGGAACGACTGGGGCATCGGGTTGTTGTTGCAGGGCGATCTCAAAGGCGCAGAGTACGCGTTCAAGAAAGTGACGGAGGCCGAGCCGGAGTATGCCGACGGCTGGTTGAACGTCGCCCGCGCATTGATTCAGGAAGGCGAAACCGACGCCGCCAAGCCGTACATCGCTGAATCGCTGAAACGCGATCCGAGCTTGGCCCGCACCTATTACTTCAAGGCGCTGATCGAGAAAACCGACGGTGACTATTCGACCGCGCTGAAGTCGCTGCAAGCCGTATCCGAGAAGTACCCGCGCGACCGCGTCGCCTTGAACCAGACTGCACGCATCCGATTCCTCCAGCGCGAATACGCCAAGGCGATCGACGCTGCCAATCGGGTGTTTCTCGTCGATCCGGAAGACGTGCAGGGGCATTACACGGCAATGCTGGCCTATCGCGGACTGGGCGACGAAGCGGCCGCCGCGCGCGAACAGGCGTTGTTTCAGCGCTTCAAGGCGGAAGAATCGGCGCAGTCGATTACCGGCGTCCGCCGGCGGCTGAAGCCCGAGGAAAACAACGAGCGTCAGCAGATACACGAGCACGAAAGCGTCCGGCTCGAACCGGCCGCGCACAGCACCGCTGCCGCGAAACTGACGGCGCAGCCGAAATCGTCGGCGCACCCTGGCGGACGATGAAACTCGTGACCGTGCTCGCGATCGCGGCGGCGGTGTCGGTCGCCGCGGCGCCGGGCGGCATCACCTTTACCGATGTCAGCGCCATCGCCGGCATCACGTTCACTCACAACAGCGGCCGCGCCGGCAAAAAGTTTCTCCCGGAAACGCTCGGGTCGGGCGCCGCCTTCATCGACGCCGACGGCGACGGTTGGCAGGACATCATCCTGGTCAACTCGAAAGACTGGGCGCCGCGCGGCCGGAAAAACCTGAGCGCGTTCTACCGGAACAACGGTAACGGTACGTTCACCAATCTGACCGCCGGCAGCGGTCTCGATGTGGAAATCTACGGCTTGGGAATCGCCGTCGGCGATTACGACAACGACGGCCGCGATGATGTCTACATCACTGCGCTCGAAGGCGACCGCCTGTTCCACAACGAAGGCAAGGGCAAATTCCGCGACGTGACCAGAATGGCGGGCATCAACAACGCCAGTTTCGGAACCAGCGCCGCCTTCCTGGACTACGACAAGGACGGCAAGCTCGATTTGTTCGTCGCCAACTACGTGCAGTGGACGGCAACCGGCGATTTGTGGTGCTCGCTCGACGGCACCACCAAGTCGTACTGCACGCCGGAATCGTACAAAGGCACCGCGTCGAAGCTGTACCACAACCTCGGATCGACGACACCGCAAGCGACGTGGAGGTTTGAAGACGCGAGTAAGAAGGCCGGCATCGACGATCCGAACAGCAAGTCGCTCGGCATCACCGTCTTCGATTACAACCTCGACGGCTGGCCCGACCTGTTCGTCGCCAACGACACCCAGCCGAACAAGCTGTATCGCAACAACCAGAACGGCACTTTCTCGGATGTCGGCACGCTGGCGGGCGTTGCCTACAGCGAAGACGGCGTCGCGCGCGGCGCGATGGGCGTCGACACCGCGGACTACGATCGCTCGGGACGTCCGCACCTGCTGGTCGGCAATTTCTCGAACCAGATGCTCGGCCTGTATTACAACGAGGGCAACGGGCTGTTCGTGGACGAAGCGCCAAAGTCGACGGTCGGTCGGGCGAGCCTGCTGTCGCTGGCGTTCGGCGTGTTTTTCTTCGACTACGACCTCGACGGCTACCCCGATATTCTCGCGGCCAACGGCCACATCGAAGAGGAAATTGGCCGGGTCCAGCCGAAGGTGCAGTTCAAGGAAGCGCCGCTGCTGTTCCGCAACCAGGGCCAGAAGAAGTTCGAGAACGCCAGCGACGCGGTCGGTGCGCAGTTCGCTCGGCCGATTGTTGCGCGCGGCGCCGCCTATGCCGACTACGACAAGGACGGCGACCTCGACGTATTGTTGACGACCAATCACGGTCCCGCCTATCTGTATCGCAACGACGGGGGCAACCGGAATAACTTCGTCTCCATTCGCACGCGCGGCGTGAAATCGAACCGCGACGGCATCGGCGCCGTGGTACGCATTCAAAGCGCAGGCGGTCGGCAGTGGAGCGTCGTCCGCAGCGGTTCGAGCTATGCGTCACAGAGCGACCTCGCCGTGACCTTCGGCTTGGGGAAGGACGCCATCGTCACAACGGTGGACGTCGAGTGGCCGAGCGGCATCAAAGACCACATCGTCAATTCCAAGGCCAACCAGTTCATAACCGTCGAAGAAGGCAAAGGCGTTGTCGCGCAGACGCCGGCTGCAGCCACGAAGGCGAGCCACTAGGGCAGCCGATGCGCGAAACCGATTGATGCGATGAAGAGGTCGACCTGTCGCTGGCACTGCAGATGTTCTACGGTGCCAGAATGCATCTACGCCGGCTCTTTTCGCGTCCCATCCTGAGCGTCGCGTCCATCGCAACCCTGGCACTCGCTGCCGGCGCCGGCAGCGCGGTGTTTGCCGTCGCCAACGCCACCGTGTTTCGCCCGCTGCCGTATCCCGACGCCGGCCAACTGGTGCGCGTTTTCGAACAACCACCGCAAGCGCCGGGCTTTCAGAATCGCAACGGCCTGTCGCTGATCACGCTGCTGCGATTTCAAGAACGCTCACGGAGTCTTCGGGCGCTCGAAGGCATCTGGGGCCGGGCACGCGCGCTTGGCTGGAACGGCGATCCCGAGACCGTGCCGTCGGGCGATACCACCGCCGGGTTCTTCGCGTTGCTTGGCGCGCAGCCGTTGCTCGGCCGCACTTTCACCGCGGAGGAAGAGCGCGCCAACCGTCGGGTCGTCGTGCTGGGGTATTCGCTGTGGCGGCGCCGCTTCAACCAGGATCGCGGCATCATCGGCCGAAGCGTGACGATCGACCGCGAGCCGCACGAGGTCATTGGCGTGATGCGCGCGGATTTCGAGCCGGCGTTCGTGGCTTCCGAATTGTGGACGCCGCTCGACCCCAACGAGAACACGACGCCGCTCGGCTTTTCGAATTTCATTGCTGCCGTCGGCCGGCTGCGCGACGGTGCCTCGGTGGATGCGGCATCCGCGGAAGCCGCGGCGATGATGCACGCGCTGGGACGCGAGTATCCGCGATCGCACGCCGGCTGGTCCGCGTTCGCCACCGATCTCACCACCGGTACGTTTGGCGGCCAACGGCCGGCGGTTGCGATGCTTGGCCTGGCGGCGCTGCTGCTCGGGCTGATCGGCGTGGCGAACATCGCACATCTCACGCTCGCCGATGTGGCATCCCGCCGCGGCGAAATCGCCCTGCGCACTGCGCTCGGCGCCGATCGGTGGGACCTGCTGCGACTGCACGCCGCCGATAGCCTGGTGATCGGCGTGTGCGGCGGCGGGCTCGCGCTGTTGATTGCCTGGATGACGGCGCCGATGCTGATGGCGCTCGACCCGACGGCGGTGACTGCGGTTGCCGACACGCGAATTGATTTGCGGGTCACCGTTGCCGGTGCCGTACTGGCGCTGGTCTTGTCGTTCGTTTCCCGGGCGGTTCCGGCATGGTCGGCCAGCCGAATTGACGTCCTGCCGCAGTTGGCGTCGGCCGCGCGCGGCTCGATCAGTTCGCAGACCTCGAAATTCGGCCTCGTCGCCGGCGAGTCTGCCCTGGCTGTCGTGCTGCTGGTCGGAGGGTTCGTCCTCGTCAACGCGCTGGATCGTTCGCTGCGCACGGATCCCGGCTTCGATCCCCGCAATGTCGTCGTGATGCAACTGCGGATTGCGGAATCGACCTACGGATCGACGGCGGCCAGAGCGTCATATGTCGAACGCCTGCTCGAGCGGATTCGACGCGTGCCCGGCATCGTCAGCGCGGCCGCCGGAACGGGCGTCCTCGGTCCAGGCAATTCGACGACCACCCAGATCGTGGTGGAGGGCCAACCGACCCCTGACGGCCAGGCGTACGGCGTGCAGTTCAGGCGCGTCTCGGCGGGGTATTTTTCCACGCTGCGAGTGCCGGTTCTTGCAGGGCGCGAGGTATCGCGCACCGACGGCATCGACGCGCCCCCGGCTGCGGTGGTCAGCGAGTCGATGGCGAACCGGTTCTGGCCGACCGGTGGCGCGCTCGGACGACGGGTGCGGCGAACTGGGGCCGACACGCGCTGGTACACGATTGTCGGGGTTGTGGCGGACGTGCGCGACGCCAGCCTTGCCGTCGCTGGCACACCTACTCTGTACATGCCTTATTCGCAGAACAACACCGGTATTGTGCCGGTGACGATCTCGGTTCGCGCGCAAACCTCGCCGCTCGGTGTAGTCCGCGCTGTTCGGCAGGCAATTGCGGAGATCGATGCACTCCAGCCGGTCGACCGCATCGCGCCGCTGACCGAGTTCCTCGCCGACAGCCTCGGGTCGCAGCGCTTTCGTTCGGTACTGCTCGGCAGCTTCGCGGTTCTGGGGCTTGCGCTCGCCGTGGTCGGCATTTACGGCGTTACCGCGCGCGGCGTCCAGGAACGCACCCGCGAGGTAGCGATCCGCATCGCCCTCGGAGCCGACGCTCGAACCGCCTGGTGGACGGCGATGCGGCGTTCGATCGCGGCAGTGGGCGGAGGCGTCATTGCCGGTGCGCTGTTCGCCACGCTCGGTGCCGATCGGGTATTCAGGGCGCTCGGGGTTGTCGATCCGGCGACGCTGCCGGCGGTCGTCGGCTCGGCGATTGCGCTGCTGACCACCGCGACGATAGCTGCGGCGTGGCCGGCGCGGCGGGCAATTGCAATCAACCCGGTGGAGGCGTTGAGAAGCGAATAAAATGCCGCCATGATCGACCGTCGAACGTTCTTGCTTGCCGGCGTCGCCGTTGGCCTGCCGCGCCGAAGCTCGTTCACGATCTCCGGAGCGACGGCAGGTGCGCGGGCGTTGGAACCGCTGCGTCTCGAGACGTTTTCCGAGTGGCTGAACGCGCCGGCCAAAACCCGCGAACTGGCGCTGCCGCCGCTGCTCGAACGGATCCGGGCCGCCGACACGTCAATCCATGCCTGGGTGCAGATTCAGCCCGAGCCGCCGACCGGCAGCGGACCGCTGAGCGGCATTCCGATTGGCGTCAAGGACGTGATCGAGACCAGGGGCCTCGCCACCGAATACGGATCGCCGATCTACAAAGGGCGAATCGGCACGGCCGACGCCGCGGTGGTTCGCGATCTTCGCCAGCGCGGCGCGATTGTGCTTGGTAAGACACACACCACCGGGTTCGCCTATCGCACACCCGGACCGACTCGCAATCCGCGCGATCTCGCCCACACGCCTGGTGGCAGTTCGAGCGGTTCGGCTGCGGCGGTCGCCGCCGGCATGGTGCCGCTTGCGGTCGGCACGCAGACCGGTGGATCGGTGCTGCGGCCGGCATCGTTCTGCGGAGTGACCGGTTTCAAGGCCAGCTACGGATTGCTGTCGACCGACGGCGTACTGCTCTACTCGAAGAGCCTCGACACGCTGGGCTTCTTCACCCACACGCCCGCCGACATGCTGGCGTTCTGGCAGGCGATCGGGCGGCCCACGGGCGCGCCGGAGGATTTCGATCTCGCCGCACCCGAACCGATGCCGTCGGTCGAACCGGAAATGGCGGTTGCCTTCCAGGCGACGCTACAGCGGCTGAAGCGTGCCGGCGTTCGAGTCAAGCCGATCGACCTCGCGCCGATGCTCGCGCGGCTGGTTGCCGCGCAGTCGACGATTGCCACCTACGAAGGCGCTCGCGCGCACGAGCAGCGGTTCAAGGAATACGGCGACCGTCTCGACGCGGTGGCGACGATGGTGCGCGACGGGCTGAAAATCGGCGCGAGCGAGTACGAGGCGGCCCGTCAGGTGGTCGTCGAATGTCGATCCCAGATCAATCAGCACTACCAGACGACACCGGTGATTCTGGTGCCGGCGGCAACGGGGCCGGCGCCGCGCGGGCTCGCGTCCACCGGCGACTCGCGGATGAATTCCCCGTGGACCGCGCTCGGGACGCCGGCGATTTCGATACCAATGGCAGTTGGCGATGCGCTGCCGCTCGGCCTGCAGTTGACCGCGCAGCACGGTGAAGACGCGCGCGTGCTGCGCACCGCCGTCCGCCTCGCTCAGCTGATCGGCGGACGAACATAGCCGCCGCTGTGCCGTTCGATCGCGGCCGCGACCGACAGTACCAACTCCTCCTCAAACGGCCGCCCGATCACCTGTACGCCAATCGGCAGGCCGCTGGCTGATCGGCCGACCGGCACGACCACCGCGGGATTGCCGAGAATGTTGAACCACTGGGTGTAAACCATCGCCTCGAGATAGCCGACCGATTGGCCGTCGATCGTCCAGCTGCGTTCGCCGTGACGGAATGCTTCGGCCGACGACACCGGACAAATCAGAATCCGGTGAGCGGCCATTTGTTTGACGACCTGAGCACGCAGCAGGTC
>AR_comb_assmDRAFT_10777407_pt1 | contig 10243 bp, 9 predicted proteins | sample ArasoioldDNA_FD_10543 | JGI IMG/M metagenome (IMG submission 10543) | reverse complement strand
CTTTAAAAAGCAGCGATTTGGAAAAGCTCCTTATGGTTACATGCAATCATTTTGGGCAAACTATGCTTTTGAAACCGGCGCTTATAACTTTTGGTATGAGGGAATTTTCAAAGAAGCAGTTGGCAAATGGGACTTCCATCTCAATGCACAGATAAATGCTCCAAATTATGTGTTGAATTATTATGGTGCAGGGAATGAAACAGTAAAATATGAAGACATTAAAAATTATTATCGTGTAAGAGCAAAAGAATGGATCGTGTCCCCATCACTCCACAAACAGATAGGCAAATATCAAACAGTGGGTTTTGGGTTAAATTATCAGTCGGTTAAAATAGAAAGAAGTGATAACAGGTACATTACTGAGGTCGTTGGCAAGTTGGATTCAACCATTTTTAGCAGGAAAGATTTTGCCGGTGCAAACGTAACCTATCAATTCAATACAACAGATAATGCCTTGTATCCGCGCAAAGGAGTAAAATTAAATTCGGAACTTGAGTTCACACAGAACTTTAAACAAAGCAATAATTTTGGGCGCCTCTCTTCGGATTTTTCTTTTTTTGTTTCACACAGGTCACTCACTGCTGCATTTCGTATCGGTGGTGCAACCAATCTCGGGAATGACTACCAATTTTATCAGGCAAATACTTTAGGTGGTACCACTAATCTTCGTGGTTTCAGGCGTTCAAGATTTGCAGGAAAAACAAGCTTTTACCAAAACACTGAGTTACGGTACAAGTTTCAAAACATAAATGGATATTTTTTGCGGGGTAATTGGGGATTGCTTGCATTCTTCGATAATGGCAGAGTGTGGGTACCCGATGAATCGTCTAACACCTGGCATGTAGGATATGGGGGCGGCATCTGGTTTTTGCCATACAATAAAATTGCGTTCGCGGCCTCGTATGGGATTTCAAAAGAAGATAATCTGGTGAATATAAAAGCTGGCTTCTTCTTTTAAAAAATTGTTTAGAGGTTTGTGAAATATTTTTTGAACGGGCTGCAATACTGCTACTGCACTTCTCTTGCGTCGCACTTTTTTACTGAAACAATTCTATTCAACTGGGAAAAGTAGATGCCTCATTCTTCGGCATGACAAGCTTAAGGTTTCTAACGAGCTAAAATTTTTGTTCTTCAACTTTTAATTATTGACAGGATTGTCATGCTGACGAAGGAAGCATCTACATCGCTGTATATGCTTTTTTGGTAAGTTAGATTAGTGAGGGGATCGCACTGCAATTCCCTTATTCGTGAAAACAAAAAGATTAATTCCAACGTAAAAAAGTAATTTATGAAAGATAATTTCTCAACTCAATCAGATCAGTACGTGAAGTTCCGGCCAACTTATCCCGACGAACTTTATCAATTTTTGTTGTCCCTTGTTAAAACAAAAGATACGGCATGGGATTGCGGCACAGGCAATGGGCAGGTGGCACAGGAATTATCAGAACATTTTAAGAAAGTGTATGCGACAGACATCAGTGAAAAGCAAATAGAAAATGCAATTCAACGCAAAAATATATTGTACAAAGTTGAGAGCGCTGAAAGAACTTCTTTCCCGGATAAAAGTTTTGATCTTATAACTGTTGCGCAGGCAATTCATTGGTTTGACTTCGGTGCATTTTATAAAGAAGTGGAAAGAACTATTAAACCTAACGGAGTACTTGCAGTCATTGGTTATGGACTTCTTAGTATAGATAAGGATACGGACAAAATAATTAACCGGTTTTATCATGAAATTGTTGGTCCTTATTGGGACAAAGAAAGAAAATATGTAGATGAGTATTATCGAACTATTCCGTTTCCATTTAAGGAAATTGAGGCGCCTAAACTGTATAATACTTATGAATGGAATATAGAACATTTGATTGGATATGTAGAAACATGGTCAGCAGTGCAGCATTATATCAAAGTAAACAATCAAAATCCTGTGGATCTTGTTTCTAAGGATTTACAACAAACATGGGGAATCAATACAACAAAAACTGTAAAGTTTCCAATCCTTTTAAGAATTGGAAAGTTTTGAAAGGAGTTAGCATTCTATCCCTCATATTTTCCGTTTCATTGTATAAATCCGGAGGTTCACCGATTATTAGTTGTACGGGTAAAAAATGAGTTGTCATTTTGTGTAGTAAAATTTAAAACATTGATTAAAATATTTGTAAGGGTTGCTCGTCTATCTCGTTATAGACATCAATAGAAAAAACCTACGAGTTAAAAAAAGAATTATGAAAAAAGTCTACTATATATTAAGCGCTCTTCTGCTGGTGACAGAGTTTTCTGCATCTGGGCAGGCGGCAGTTATGCAAGATCATGCGTTTCAGCCACAGGAGAAGATCAGTTACAATGTTTATTATAGTGTAATTGGTATTTATATCAATGCGGGCACGGCAACATTCACTACTTCGAACGAAACGCTCCAGGATGCAGATGTATTTCATGTTGTTGGCGAAGGTTCAACAAACCCGAGATATGATTGGATTTTTAAAGTGAGAGACCGTTATGAAAGCTACTTTAGTTCAACTGATCTTCAGCCTGTAAAGTTTGTCAGGCACATAAATGAAGGAAAATATAAGAAGCATGAGGAAGTAACTTTCAACCAGCAGACAAATACGGCTATAACAAAGAACGGTGTGTACAAAGTTCCCGAAAATGTACAGGACGTGATAAGTGTAATGTATTATGCTCGCAATATTAATTATGATCAATATAAGAGTGGTGATAAAATTCCTTTCAACATGTTTCTCGATGATAAAGTCTACAATATGTATATCCACTATATGGGAAAGGAAACTATTAAAACGAAGTACGGAAAGTTTAATGCTATCAAATTAAAACCTTTGTTATTGAAAGGAAGCATTTTTGAGGGCGGAGAAAAAATGACGATTTGGGTAACGGATGATGCTAATCATATTCCTGTACGTGTTGAAAGCCCGATCATTGTTGGTAGTGTAAAGATTGATTTAATGCATTATGAAAATCTAAAGTATCCAATAACCGCACTTCGTTAAAAGAGATTGAAAATACATTCCATCAGAACATTTTTATTCTTATTACATTAAATGAATAAGGTGCTACAGTAAGACTAATGCTCTTCCCCTTAACGTTGATAGATGTTTCTTGTGGTGATACATGCCTTGGATCATCAAATGAATTCATATCATCAGGATCTCCTTTCAGCACAGTCAATGTTCCCTGAGATAGAAACTTTTTTGCTTCATCCCATGTAATCGTATTTACCTGTTCCTTCGGGGATGTGTTCACAATTTTGATGATGACATCATTTGTATTTTTATCAATGCATGCACTTGCATATAAACTATCCTGCCCGGCAATTACGTCATTATTCATAGTGATCGGGACCACTGTTGTTCCTTTGTTGAGCGAATATAATTTTTGAACATAGTAATCGGGTGTGCCATAAGATTGGAGATTATTTACCCATATAAGATCGGGTGTCCATTGCCAGCCTTCTGCGTGTGCAAACAATGGCGCATAAGACGCCATATTTACCACATCTGCATTGCGTTCAAGACCGGTCATGAAAGCAGCTTCGGATAAGGCTGTCAGCCAATTGTTCTTATTGTATATGCTTACTGTTTTATCACTTTGTGCAGCATATTCACCGGCAAATATTTTGGAGCCGTTTCTTTCATACTTATCATAGCGTCTTGCATTTTGAAAAAACCATTCAGGGCGGCGATAGTAATGTTCGTCAATCAGATCTGCATGTATTGCACGCAGGTTGCTATTTAAATAATCAAAGCGATCGCCATTGGGATCTGTTCCTGAGCTGCATACCAATTTAATGTTTGGATATTTTGATTTGATCGCCTGCATAAATATTTTCAAGCGTTCTATGTACTGCGGACCCCAATTTTCATTTCCAACACCCAGCATCTTTAAATTAAATGGAGCGGGATGTCCCTTGTCTGCGCGAATTTTTCCCCATTTCGAATTTACATCGCCATTGGCAAATTCAATTAAATCAAGGGCGTCCTGCACATAAGGATCGAGTTCATTAAGAGGAACAACTTCTGCGGAGTTGAACTGGCAAGCCATGCCACAATTTAAAATAGGTAAAGGTTCTGCACCAATATCTTCAGCGAGTTGAAAATATTCAAAGAAGCCAAGACCAAATGTTTGAAAATAATCTGGTGCAGGACGGTGTGCAAATTCAAAATTCCAGCGATTAATAATAAGCTGCCGGTTTTCAGGAGAGCCAATCGTATTTTTCCAACGATAGCGTTGTGAAAGATCAAAACCTTCTACGATACAGCCACCGGGAAAGCGAATAAAACCTGGCTTCATATCTGCTAACAATTGTACCATATCGGCACGCATGCCACCGAAACGATTCTTCCATGTATCACCGGGAAAGAGTGAGATCATATCCAGGTCAATTACGCCATTGCCCTCAAACCAAAGATTCATTTTTGCTTTCATCAGGGTTGCATTCGCAACAAAGCTTGCTGTTGCTTTATGCCACTCATCTCCGGTTTTTGTAGGTGTAAATGTTGTATCACCAAGATTATTCCCGGTACTGTCAACCAACTCAACACGCAATTTTATTCCCGCTGCTTGCTGGCGATACGTAAGAGAAAAATAGTAACGCACATCTTTTTTAATGCCCATTCCACGAAAGCCTTCATTTGTTAAACCAAGATCATCTTTTACCGCGTTGTTTACTGTAACTCTCATGAAACGCGGGTTCGTATTGTTTTCTTCTTTGCGGTTTAATACGAGCACAGCACCTTCAGTAAACTTTTTTTGTTGTACGGTCCAACCCATAAGCGGCTCAAAAAATTCGAAAGAACGGTTCTTTACAAGCTCAGCATAAATGCCGCCATCGGCGCCAAGATTTATGTCTTCGAAAAAAATGCCCCACATGGTCGGCTGAATATCCGCGGTCGGTTCATTTAGTTTAATGGTAAGTGTATGTTGTGCATTTGCCGAAGCAAAAAATAAAATTGTGACAATAATCGCGGAAATAAATTTATTTGTTTTCATGACAGCCTTTCTTGCATTTGGTTTGCCACTGAAGTTCAGGGAGGACGAAGGATAAAATAATTAATTAATTTATACTTAGCACTATACTATTTTAACTCAAGCACTACAACCGAAGCAGGCGGAAGTTTAGCCTGCAATGAATTATTCTTTAAACTTGCTCCGGTAAACGATACAGGCTTAATTTTTTCAGGATCTTCAAATGTATTATGATCCTGTAAATGTACAGAAGCAAGAGCTCTTCCTGATACCTGTGTGTAGTTTGCGCCATTAAAATTCACAGTAATCGTTTCGCTCTTATTTGGATTAATATTCACAAGTGAAACGTGTGTAAGCCCGTTACTGTCTCTTGAAGCAGAAACTGAAACAGAAGGCAGGCTATCTATACCAATTACATAATTATCACTCGTTACTTTAACTGGCAGCAAGGTTGCGTTTTGATGTACGTTGTACATTTCCATTACGTGATATGTAGGCGTAAGTATAATCTTTTCTTTGTTGGTCAAAATAACTGCTTGTAAAACGTTGATCGTTTGTGCAAGATTTGCCATGCGTACGCGATCTGCATGATTGTTAAAGATGTTTAATGTAACGCCTGCGATCATCGCATCACGCATAGTATTTTGCTGATAAAGAAACCCGGGATTTGTACCTGGCTCTACATTATACCAGCCGCCCCATTCATCTACGCACATCGCTACTTTCTTTCCGGGATCATACTTATCCATCACAGCAGCATGCCCTGAAACAATTTCTTCCATTTGTAAGGCGGATTTCATTACGGCAAAATATTGCTGCTCTGTAAAATCTGTTGCAGAACCTTTGTGGTTCCAGTCAATAAGTGAATAGTGATGCACACCGATCCCACCAAGCATATTGAGTGGAATATTTTTCATTAATGTTTCTGTCCAGTTATAATCTGCATCGCTTGCACCTGATGCGATGCGCAAGAGTCCGCCTGTATTTTCCCAATCGCTCATAAATGTTGCATACCTGCGAAATATATCTGCATAATATTCAGGCCGCATATTGCCGCCACAACCCCATGCTTCATTTCCAACACCCCAATATTTTACAGCCCATGGTTTTTCCCTGCCATTGCTGCGACGCAGATCACTCATAGGACTTTTGCCATCAAAGTTTACATACTGTACCCAATCAGCCAATTCCTGTACTGTGCCACTGCCTACATTGCCTGATATATAAGCATCTGCATCCAATGCTTCACACATGTTTAAAAAATTATGAGTACCAAAGCTGTTGTCTTCCGTAACGCCGCCCCACCATTTGTTCACTATGGAAGGCCTTTGATTTTTTGGGCCAATGCCATCTTTCCAGTGATAAGTATCGGCAAAGCAACCGCCGGGCCAGCGAAGGAGGGGTATCTTCATTTTTTTGAGAGCAGCAATTACGTCATTGCGCACGCCAGCTGTATTGGGGATGGTTTTATTGGTATCGCCAACATAAAAACCATCATAGATGCAATGACCAAGATGCTCTGCAAAATGGCCATAAATGTTTTTACTGATGAGTGTTTTTGCATCACTAACATTCACAGTAACGGTTGATTGACTATAAAGCAAACTTGCAGGAATGAAAAGAATGGCAAGCAGGCTCAAACTTAAAATTCTCATAACTGTTATTGGTGTTTATAAAGGTTGTTAAATATACATTTTAAAAATAAAAGTTATTGCTACGATTAATTTTTGTCAAATGAGAAATGATATTAATGGAATTTTTTGCCGCAGCAGTAAGCAGCAAATAATCAATCGGTTTGATTTGATAAATTATTTTTAAACTTGCATTAAAGCAACTCTTCCCGAATTAAGATGTAGTTTGATTGTACTTCTTTTTTAAAAAAGATAAATAAACTTTATTCCGGAATGAAAATGATTTCTGAAAAAATATAACGATGCAAAATAAAGCCGTGGAGATATCTGCAATACAAAAGCAAGCCATAGGAAATTACAGGTGGACAATTTGTGGGCTTATTTTTTTTGCTACAACTGTTAATTATCTCGACCGTGCAGTTATAAGTTTATTGAAAAGTTATTTGGAAAAAGATTTTAAATGGACAGAAACTGATTACTCAAATATTGTTATTGCCTTCCAGTTTTCTTATGCAATAGGTTTACTTCTTGCAGGACGCATTATTGATAGAGCAGGCACAAAGCTTGGCTACGCTGTTTCCCTTTTATTGTGGAGCATTGCCTCTATGGCTCATGCACTCGTAAGAAGCACTTTTGGTTTTGTAGTTGCGCGGTCTGCATTGGGTATAAGTGAAGCAGGGAATTTTCCCGCGGCTATTAAGACAGTTGCAGAGTGGTTTCCCAAAAAAGAGAGAGCATTTGCTACAGGTATCTTTAATTCCGGAACTAATATTGGTGCTATCCTGGCTCCGCTTACCGTGCCTTTTATTGCACAAAGCATAGGATGGCAATGGGCTTTTATTATTACCGGCTCCATTGGTTTTATATGGCTGATCTTTTGGTTTGCTATGTATGAGATCCCCGCGAAACATAAACGCCTTTCTCAAGCCGAGTACAATTATATACATAGCGATGCAGACGAAATAAAATCAGGTGACGCGCAGGGTGACACAGGAAAAATTTCATGGTTTCAATTGTTGAGATTTAAGCAAACATGGGCCTTTTTCCTCGGGAAATTTTTAACGGATCCAGTGTGGTGGTTTTATCTTTTTTGGTTGCCTGCATTTTTAAAGGCACAATATGGAATTGAGGGAACAGCAACTGCATTGCCGGTCGCATTGGTTTATACCATGTCAACAGTGGGGAGTATTTTCGGCGGATGGTTGCCAATGAATCTCATTAGCAAAGGATGGACTGTTTATCGTTCCCGCAAAATATCGATGTTCATTTATGCGGTTTGTGTTTTGCCTGTGGTATTTGCGCAGATGCTTGGCAGTATTAATATGTGGCTTGCTGTTATTATTATTGGTTTTGCAGCATCAGCACACCAGGCATGGAGCGCAAATATTTTTACAACGGTATCGGACATGTTTCCCAAGAAAGCTATTGGCTCCGTAACAGGCATCGGTGGCATGGCCGGCGCTCTGGGTGGTATATTGATTGCCAAACTTGCAGGGATGTTGTTCGATCATTACAAAGGCCTGGGCGAACTTGAAACGGGTTACTATATCATGTTCATCATTTGCGGTTGCGCCTATATTGCGGCGTGGCTTATCATGCATTTTTTAGTTCCGAAAATGAAAAGGGTCGAACTGTGAATTATTTGAAATATGAAAATGTGAGAAATGTGAAAAATGAGAAATATGCGAATTTGAAAATTTGTAAGATGAAGGATATGAAGAGCACAATGTAGTAATGTGATGTGAAGAATTTTTTATGTACCCAGCTAAAAAATAAGAATTAAGCTTCTGTTGCGTCGCACTCTTATACTTTGATAACTCTGGTGAACAAAAATTCAGTCCCTTCGATTATGATAAAATATAAGTTCAAAATTACAATGTTGTTTTAAACACTTTTAAAATAAAACTCCGACAACTTGCTGCCGGAGTTTCTTGTTTTCTGACTCCTGGTTTTTCTATCACCCTCTTTTCAAATTTTGTATCTCTTCGATATTGCCATCCCAAACTCTGACTGCCTTAGAATATTTTTCATTCTGCATATACACAATATAAAAGGTTTCATCTTCCTCATGAATTTCTGCCACTCTTAATATATCATAAGCATAGTAGGAACTTTTTACATTTTCCCATATATCATTTGGCAAATTCTTTTCGCCATAATAACTTAGTGTGTGATTAAGCCTGCCTTTTTTATTGTAGGCGACTTTTGTTTGCACAGAATTTTCCTGGAAGCTGGCAATATACCCGTCAGCTGTTTTATACCAATGCTCATCATTTATCCGCGGAAATTCGTTATGAAAGTTTTTTACCACACGGGTGTCGCCATCATTTAAATGATTCATTTTTTTGTTACTCTGATCTCTGAAAACAGCTTCAGAACAAGGATCATCATAAGAATGATCAGGGCAGGGATTAATATAATAATGACTTGAATCACTTAATGCAAATTGCGCCTTGCCATCTATGACTGCCGTGGCCGAGATAACGAGGGTCAAAAAAGCCAAAAGAACGTTCTTCATTTTTTGATGTTTAATTTTTTTATTTTGATTAATATGTAAAATTCAGTGCAGTATCAATTATGTGCAATCCCCAAGGAGATAAAGTCGTATCACCACAAATGAGGACAGGTTTAGAATTTTTGAATACCAGCCTTTAATTCACCATTAATTATTTTTCCATCGGTTATTTTAAACGAGTTGCCTTGCAGGTTTCTTACCACTCCTTCAAAAGTGCCGTTCACAATTCCTTTCACGGTATCTATCTCCGTAATATTAAATTTGCCTTCATCAAAACTATATCTCGTCAATAAGTCTCCGTAGTCAGGAGCATAACTACCATAAGAAAAGCCTGCAAAGCTTCCTCCATCTGTTAACCTGTATATTCCCGCCTTATCGCCACTAAGATTTACACTGATCGTTCTTTTGTCGATGTGCATGTTGGAAGTAATATTTAATTGTACTTTATTGCTTGCTTCAAATCTTGCAATATTCCAACCAGTTGTTTTTACTGTTTCACCATTCACTTTAAATGTGATCACATTATTTTTAGCATCATTTGAATTATTCGATGCAACAGGAGTTGAATTATCTTCCGAATCATTATTACATGCAGCAACAACGAACGCTATGACGCTTACTTTAATTAGAAGTTCAATTGCTGTTTTCATACGTATTATTTTCTCAAGATATAAATGTTCAGATAGTATGCCGGCTTTCTATTAGCATGCTTTCAGACTTGGCCCTTCTCTCGCAATGATCACAATTTTTTAGAGATTCCAGAGCTTCAGCAGCAAGTTCTTTTGTGAGTTTGTATGAAGCTCTTCCGTTGTCCCGGAATTTCGAAATTTTCCTCGCTGCCATTACAATTCGCAACAGTGTGGACAACTCTACCTTCTGCTGCATCATTCTTCTTTTCCTGTGTTCCATGACCATTATTTTTAGTGGTTAAAATTTATTGACACTGTAAAATTGCAACGAAGCAAAGCGCCTAAAAAGTAAATGAGAATAAGGCATGCAAACAATTCAATGAAGTGCAGAAATTAAAAGATGAGGTGTTTGAGTCGAAGAAAAAACATGAGTGAGATCCCAAAACAACTTTGGAACAGGCTTGCGGCAACAGGGAGCCATAAGG
>AR_comb_assmDRAFT_10208470_pt1 | contig 10243 bp, 13 predicted proteins | sample ArasoioldDNA_FD_10543 | JGI IMG/M metagenome (IMG submission 10543) | reverse complement strand
TGAAGCGCTTTTTATTGGCAGGCCTCCTCGGGGCAGCCGTCATTACGACGCCCGCCGTTGCACAGCAGGCTACGGTTTCGCAGGCCATCGCGGGAACCCGCCTCGACATCAACGCGACCGGCGAAGCCATGCGCGTTCCCGATATCGCGATCATCACTGCCGGCGTGATGACGCGCGCGTCCACCGCCACTGCCGCGCTTGAGCAGAATGCCGCCCAAATGAACCGCATGCGGGCGGCACTGAAGCGCGCTGGGATCGACGATCGCGATGTCCAGACCAGCAACATCAGCCTCAATCCGGAATATCGCTATCAGGACAATCAGGCGCCGCAGCTCACCGGTTACTCGGCGTCGAACCAGGTCAATGTCCGCTTCCGCGACATCCGCAATACCGGGAAAATCCTCGATGCGCTGGTGGTTGAAGGCGCTAACCAGATCAGCGGGCCGAACCTCACGATCGACCAGCCCGATGCGGCGCTGGACGAGGCGCGCGCGAAGGCTCTCGCGATAGGCAGGGCCCGGGCGGAGCTTTACGCGCGGTCTCTGGGGATGCGGGTGGTGCGGCTGGTTGCCGTGAACGAGAGTGGCGGCGGCTATGCGCCTCCGCCGCCGATGCCGATGATGATGGCTCGGGGCGAGCGTGATTCCACGAGGATTGACCCCGGCGAGCAGAAGCTCACGGTATCGCTCGGGATGACGTTCGAGCTGCAATAACCAAATGAAAAGGCCGCCCGTCGCCGGGCGGCCTTCAACTCCTAAGATCAAGAGAGGCTAGCGAACCGTTCCTCGACGAATGAGGTTCACGACCGCGAGCAGGATCACTGCGCCCAGCAGCGACCACAGGAACGTCTCAATCGTGATGCCGTTGTTGAGCGACGCTCCGCCGCCGAACAGCAGACCCGCGATGAACGCGCCGACGATGCCGACGACGATGTTGAGGATAACGCCCTGCTGGGCATCGGTCCGCATGATCATGCTGGCGAGCCAGCCACAAATGCCGCCGACGACCAGCCAAATGATGAAGTTCATGAGCTTTCCCTCCTGTTTTCGGCCGCCACGTGAAGCCGGCGGCCGCTTCCGGCACCTAGACGCGCGACGCGCGCCGGTTGTTCCGGAGTCGGACGGGGAAGTCCAGAAATTTGGTTAAGGGCTGCGGTCCAAACGCGCCGGGAATCCTTGGCGAATGCGCAGCCGTAACGAAGGCGTCAGTAGCGCTGCTGGCGCTCGTACTGGTCCCGATACTGCTTGATGCGGGTGACGCGCAGGCCCGGCATTCCGCTGCGGTCGACCGCGCGCTGCCAGCTAGTGAACTCCTCAAGGCTCAGCGAGTAACGCTGGCAAGCCTCATCGACCGTCAGAAGCCCGCCCGAAACGGCAGCAACGACCTCCGCCTTGCGACGGACGACCCAGCGAGTGGTGCTCGGGGGCGGCAGGCTATCGAGCGTCAGCGGCTCCCCGAGAGGGCCAATGACCTGAGCCGGGCGAATCTTCTGGTTCTCAAGCATTACAGATCAAACCTGCTTAATCATTGTCGATGCGTTCTGTTTAAGTCCGGTGCATTGAAATAATTCTGAAACGCGCTGGTTAACGCGACGCTTATCCAACCTTACGATCCTTTAACTCTGCTTCCTCGGCGGCGAACGTTCCGCCGAGCCGCTGCACCGCTTCGTCCCAGCCTTCGCTTCCCGAAAGATAGCAGGCGATCGCCTCATGGCGTTCGCGCGCACCCTCGGCCTTGGCGTCTCCGATCAAAGCAAGCAGCTCCGTGAGGCTCAGCGGCCCTTCTGAAGCAGCCTGAATCTTCGGCTCGTGACGCGCCAAAACTGGTCTCCAATCAGTCCAACTTGCTCTCGATCTAGCTCTCAGGAGTGAAATTCAGGTAAAGAGACCTTAATTCGGCCATTCCATGACCATTGATTTTGACCTTCCGCGCGCTTCAGGCGCCAAGCGCGTCGTCGTTGCCATGTCGGGCGGCGTCGATAGCTCGGTCACGGCCGCGCTCGCTGCGCAGACCGGGGCTGAGGTCATCGGGGTCACGCTTCAGCTCTACGATCATGGCGAAGCGGCGCGGCGGACAGGCGCCTGCTGCGCGGGCCAGGACATCTACGATGCGAAGATGGTCGCCGATCGCCTCGGCATCGCCCACTATGTCCTCGACTACGAGAGCCGTTTCCGAACTGGCGTGATCGACAGGTTCGTCGACGAATATGCCCATGGCCGCACGCCAATCCCCTGTGCGCTCTGCAACCAGGGCGTGAAGTTCACCGACCTCATCACATTCGCGCGCGAGCTTGAGGCGGATTGCCTCGCGACCGGCCATTATGTCCGTCGCGTCGTAAATGAAGGCCGGGCCGAGCTTCACAAGGGCGCCGATCCGCGCCGTGACCAGAGCTATTTCCTTTACGGCACCACGCGCGACCAGCTCGATTTCCTGCGCTTCCCCTTGGGCGACCTCCCCAAGCCGCAAGTTCGGAAGATCGCCGCCGAGCTTGGTCTCGAGGTCGCGGGCAAGCCCGACAGCCAGGACATCTGCTTCGTTCCCGATGGCGATTATGCCGGGCTGGTGAAGCGCATCCGGCCCGAGACGGAGAGCGAAGGCGACATCATCGATCTCGACGGGCGATTGCTTGGCCAGCACCGCGGGGTCATTCACTTCACCGTGGGCCAGCGCCGCGGGATCGAGATCGGCGGTCAGAGCGAGCCGCTCTATGTCATCCGGATCGAGCCGGACACGAAGCGCCTCATCGTCGGCCCGCGCCGGGCGCTCGCGGTCGAAAAAATGCGCGTCAGCGACTGGAACTGGGTCGCCGAAGATCAGCGCGACATAAACGTGAAGGTCCGCTCGCTCGCGCCCGCTGTCCCCGGAACGGTCGATGGCGACTGGATCCGCTTCGCGCAGCCTGAATTCGGAGTGGCGCCCGGCCAGGCCGCGGTCGCCTATGATGGCACGCGCCTGCTTGGCGGCGGCTGGATCGCCGAGACCGTCGCCGCTGCCGAACTCGTCGCAGCTTAACATTGGTCAATTTCGCGCGAGCGGCTAAGCCCTCAAAATGATTCGGAAACTATTGTTCGCGGCGACTGCGTTCGGCCTCATTGCCGCTGCGCCACCACCGCCGGTCACGCCGGCCGGCCCTGATTTCCTCGTCCAGAACGGCAAAGCGAAGGGCGTCATCACCACGCCGAGCGGCTTGCAATATTATGTGGTGAAGTCCGGTCCGGCGACTGGTGTGCGCCCGACTGCGGCGGACACGGTCGGCCTCGACTATGAGGTCAAACTGCTCGACGGCACGGTCATCGACAGCAGCTACGCGCGAGGCGAGCCGCTGACGGGCGAAGCCGGCGCGTTCGTTCCCGGTTTTTCGGAAGCCGTCGAAGCCATGCGGCCCGGCGACGAGTGGATTGTGTGGGTCCCGCCGGCGCTGGGCTACGGCGCAAGCGACGTCGGGCCTATTCCCGGTAACAGCGTGCTCCGCTTCAGGCTCGCGCTGCACAGCGTGACGCACGCCGGCTGAGCGATGCCGGCGCAATACAGCGCTGGTATTCTACTCTTTCGGATGCGCCCCGACATCGAAATTCTGCTCATCAAACCGGGTGGGCCGTTCTGGCGTAACAAGGACGCCGGCGCCTGGATGATTCCCAAGGGTGCCGTCGAACCCGGGGAAACGCCGGCGAAAGCCGCGCTGCGCGAGTTCGAGGAAGAAACCGGCACGCGCCTGACCGGCAATCCGTTTCCCCTTGCCCGCGTGCGGCAATCAGGCGGCAAATGGGTCGAGGCATTTGCTCTTGAAGGCAGCCTTGATGCGGCGGCCATCAAATCGATCGATTTCGAGATGGAATGGCCGCCACGGAGCGGCCGGATCGGACGCTTCCCCGAAGCAGAGGAAGCGCGCTGGATGGGTCTTGCCGAAGCCCGCGAGCTCATGCTTCCAAGTCAGCTGCCTTTGCTCGATGCGCTCGAGGCGAAGTTGAAGGGATAACGATGTTCGCTTTTATCGCCGCGCTGGCGGCCCAGGCTGCCCAGCCGGCACCCAAACAATGGCCGACGCATGAGCAGGATGTCGTCCTCAAGGACTTCCGTTTCCGGGACGGCGAAGCGCTGCCCGAGCTTCGGATGCACGTGACCACGCTGGGCACACCGCATCGCAATGCGGCAGGCGAAATCGACAATGCGGTGATGGTGCTTCACGGCACCGGCGGGACGGGACAGCAATTCCTCAGGCCTCAGTTCGCCGACGAGCTCTACGGGCCGGGTCAGCCGCTCGACATCCGCAAATATTGGGTCATCCTTCCCGACAATATCGGGCACGGGAAATCGTCGAAGCCGTCCGACGGCCTGCGGATGAAGTTTCCCAAGTATGATTATTACGACATGGTCGAGGCCCAGCACCGAATGCTCATCGAGGGTCTCGGCATCCGCCACATGCGCCTGATCATGGGTACGTCGATGGGGTGCATGCACAGCTTCGTCTGGGGCGAGATCTGGCCGGACTTCGCCAGCGCGCTGATGCCGCTCGCCTGCGAGCCGATCGAGATTGCCGGCCTCAACCGGATGTGGCGCCAGCTGGCCGTCGAGGGGGTCGAGGCCGACCCGGCGTGGAATGGTGGCAATTATCAATCGCAGCCGCTGCAGGGCCTGCGGACGGCGGAATCCCTGCTGTTCGTCGCCGGCGCCGCGCCGCTCAACTACCAGGCGCAATATCCGACGCGGCAGGCCGCGATTGCCTATGAGCAGGATCGCGTGTCGTCAGCGATCAAGGATCTCGACGCCAACGACCTCATCTATCAGCTGGATTCGTCGGGGAGCTACAATCCTTGGCCCAGCCTTGAGCGGATCAAGGTGCCGCTGACGTGGATTAACTCGGCGGACGACTTCATCAATCCGCGTAACCTTCCGTTTCCGCAGCAAGCGCTGAAGCGGATGAAGACGGCACGCTTCCGTCTGATTGCGGAAAGCGAGGCAACGCACGGCCACGGCACCCACACCTGGGCGAAATTCTGGAAGGCGGACCTTATCGAGCTTCTGAAGCGGTCGGAGTAGGCGGCATGTCATAAGCCGAGACATGATTCATCGTGATCAGCCAGCGTCCGCGGAATTTCTTGAACAGCCTTGTGTTTACGCCCTCGGTCACCCGGGCGCCGCGCTCCAACCGGTACTTGCCGACCAACATCGCAGCGTCAGGCGCGAGCAGGTCGACCTTCATATTGTAGAAGTGGAGCTTGCCGCGCCGCTCGGCTGACCCACCATAATCGCGGATATAATGATCGAGCGTGCCCTGCCACCCGTCCTGGAATTTGCCGCCCGAGACAAAGACGACGTCGGGGTTCTTGAACCCGGCCATGTAGCCCCGAAAATCGCCGCGGTTCCACGCCGCCTCCATCCGCGCGAGGGTCGAGAGGATCGCGGCTCGGTCTGACTTTGGGCCCGCTGAAGCTGTCGAGGAAACGGTCAGCAGCGCGAGCGCCAGGAGCGCCCTCACAGCTGGAATTGCCCCGCAATCACGGTGTGGCACTCGCCGCCGAGCAACACGCGATCTCCTTCCAACCGGCAATTGAGGAAGCCGGTACGCTTGCTCGCCTGGAGTGCTGTGAACTCCGCCCGGCCGAGGCGAGTAGCCCAGTAAGGAGTGAGCGCGGCATGGGCTGATCCAGTGACGGGGTCCTCGTCGATCCCGAGATAGGGCACGAACACCCGGCTTGCGATGTCCTGATCGGCGCCGCGCGCTGTGACCACCGCCATGCGCGGTACCTTGGTAAGCGCTTTGTAATCGGGGGTGACGGCGAGGACCGCAGCCTCGTCCGCGACTTCAATGATTGCGGCATCGTTACACCCGTCGGCGAGCCACGCGGGGCCCTCCGGAAGTCCCAGGGCGCAGTTGAGCTCGGGCTCATTGACCTCTCGCAATTGCGGCGCGGGAAGGTCGAGCTCGAGAAGGTCGTCGCGCCGGGTAACGGTGAGCACTCCAGCGCGCCGCGTCTGGAACCGCACCGGGTCCGAGTGAATCAGCACATGCCCGGCGGCGAGCGTCGCGTGCCCGCACAGCTCAACTTCGTCGGTCGGCGTGAACCAGCGCAGCTCATAGTCGGCGTCGTCGCGATCGGTCGGGACCGTGAACGCAGTCTCACTAAGGTTATTCTCCTCGGCGATAGCCAGCAGCAGCGCATCGTCGAGCCAGCGTTCGAGCGGGATCACCGCCGCCGGATTTCCGGTGAGCGGGCGCTCGGCGAAGGCATCGACCTGGAAGAAGGGCAGGCTGGTCATGGAGTCTTCTCGGTGATTGCGGAGGGCAGGAACGTCTCGCGGTCGATCTGGCCCTCGGGGTCGACGTGGATCAGGATTTCGGTGTTGGGAAAGCGCCGCTGAAGTTCCTCCTCGACGCGGTCGAGCCTGTCGTGCGCTTCCTGCACCGTCCATTCGGGCGGCACCCAGACGTGGAACTGCGCGAAATTGTGCGCGCCGCTGATGCGGGTCCGGAAATCGTGGAGGCCGGCAAGCTCAGGATATTCTTTGGTCGCCGCGAGGAAGCGATCGCGCAAATCGTCGGGCCATTCCTTATCCATCAGCTGGTCGAGGGCATGACTCGACGCGCTCCACGCGCCCCACAACAACCACAAGGCAATCAGCAGTCCAAACACCGCGTCGGCTCCGGCAAGCCCGGCATATTGGTCGAGCACCAGCGCGACGATCACCGAGCTGTTCAGGAGCAAGTCGGAAGAATAATGCAGCCGGTCGGTGCCGATCGCGAGCGATCCGGTCCGATTCACGACGTGGCGCTGGTAGGTGATCAGCGCCACGGTCAGCGCCATTGCCACGACCGACACGCCGATGCCGAGCTCGGCCTGGCCGGTCTCCGCGCCACTCATCAGTCGCTGCGTCGCGCGGATGCCGATAAAGATCGCGGAGATCGTGATCAAAATGACCTGCACCAGCGAGGCCAGCGCCTCGGCTTTCCCGTGCCCGAAGCGGTGATCGTAATCGGCCGGCGTGGCAGCGATCCGAACTCCGGCGAGTACAACCAGGCTGGCGACGAGATCTAGCCCGCTGTCGGCCAAAGAGCCGAGCATCGCGGTGGAATCCGTCCGGTAGGCTGCCCAAGTCTTCAGGCCGATCAGGATGATCGCCATGGCGATGCTTGCCATCGCGGCGCGCGCGGTCAGCCTAGATCGTTCGGCGGTGGTGGCGGTTTCGCTCATGGGTAGAGCAGCCCTTCACTCCAACGGCCGTCGACCAACGTGAACAACCTTCGCTCGTGCAGCCGGTGCGGACGGTCCGACCAAAATTCGATCCGGTCGGGGATAACGCGATAGCCGCCCCAATGCGGCGGGCGCGGCACGTCCTGTCCGTCCAGGCGCTGCTTCACTTCCTCGAAGCGTGCTTCGAAGGTCGTTCGGGTGTCGAGTGGCCGGGACTGGTCGGACGCCCAGGCGCCAAGCTGAGAATCCCGGCTGCGCGTCGCGAAATAGGCGTCGGATTCAGCGTCGGTGACACGCTCCACGCGCCCTTCCACACGGACCTGCCGGCGCCGCGACTTCCAGTGAAAGAGCAAAGCAGCATTGGGATTCTCAGCCAGCTGGTCGCCCTTCGCGCTCTGTTCGTTGGTGTAGAAGACAAAGCCGGTCGGCCCGTGACCCTTGAGCAGTACCATCCGCACCGACGGCTCGCCGTCGGCACCGGCGGTCGCCAGCGCCATTGCTTCGGCGTCGTTGAGCTCGCTCGCTCGCGCTTCGGCGAACCATTCGTCGAACAGCAGGAAGGGGTCGGTGGCCATGCTCCTGCGGCCTTAGGCTTGGCGCGCTGGAAGCCGCAACCCATCTGGTCAGTCCGGATTCGTTCCGGCATGGGAGACGAATGGCACTGGATCTCTACCAACGCCTGGGCGTGAAGCGTGGCGCGACCGATGCCGAGATCAAGAAGGCGTACCGGAGCCTCGCAAAGCAGCTTCACCCGGACCGCAACAAGGACAAGCCGGACGCGGCTAAGCGCTTCGGCGAGGTCACGGCGGCCTACGACCTGCTGTCCGACAAGGACAAGCGCGCGCGCTACGACCGCGGCGAAATCGACGAGGACGGCAATCCCAAGATGCCGTTCGGCGGCGGTTTCGGCGGCTATTCACGCGGAGCGGGTCCGCAGCCGGGCGCCGAGGGAAGCGGTTTCGAAGGCTTCAATTTCTCTGGCGATACTGCCGACCTCAGTGACCTGTTCGAAGGGCTGTTCAACACGGCGACGCGCGGCCGCGGGCCGAGCGGGTTCGGCCGGCGCGGCAGGACGCCCCAGAAGGGCTCCGATGTTGCCTACCGGCTAAAAGTCTCCTTCATCGACGCCGTGGCGCTAAACCCGCAGCGGATCACACTGGCAGACGGGAAGACGATTGACCTCAAGCTTCCGAAGGGGCTCGACGACGGCACCAAGATCCGCCTCGCCGGAAAGGGTCAGGAGGGTGAAGCCGGGCGCGGTGATGCCATTGTTAGCATCGAAATCGCCACGCACCGCTTTTTCAAGCGCGACGGCAACGACGTCCGGCTGGAGCTTCCCGTCACGCTCAAAGAGGCTGTTCTCGGCGCCAAGGTTAAGGTTCCGACACCCGAGGGACCGGTGATGCTGGCCATTCCGAAGGGCACGAGCTCCGGGAAGGTCCTGCGGCTGAAGGGACGCGGTTTCGCCGGCAAGGACGGCAAGCGCGGGGACCAGCTCGTCAGCATAGAAGTCGACCTGCCATCAGGCGACGCGGAATTGGAAAAGTTCGCCGAAAGCTGGTCGGGCGGCGGCAACCCGCGCGCGGACCTCGGAGTTTAGCCGGATTACGGCTGAATGAGAGACGTCTCCCCCCAATCGCCCGAAGCGCGGCGCAAGCGGCTCGCCAGCATGCGGGCGGCGTTCGGCACGAACGTCGAGGAGAAGCTGAAACCCAAGGTCACGGCGTGGGAGGTGACCAAGCGGGTCGCCGTCGGCGTCTACAACGACGGCTTCATCCACGCCGGCAACCTCGCTTACCTTTCTATCGTCGCGCTTTTTCCGTTCTTCATCGTGGCCGCGGCCGTCGCCCATCTCCTCGGGCAGGGGCAGGACGCACAGCTGACGGTGATGAACATATTGCGGCGGCTGCCGCCGAACGTTTCCGACACGCTTCGCGAGCCGATTCAGGAGGTTCTGACCGTCCGCACCGGACCGCTGCTGTGGGTCGGCGCCGTCGTCGGGTTGTGGACCGCCGCGAGCTTTATCGAAACCATCCGCGATATCCTCAGGCGCGCCTATGGTGTGAAATTCTGCGCGCCCTTCTGGGAATACCGCCTCGGATCGATCCTCCTGATCCTCGGCGCGGTGCTGGTGATGATGATTGCCTTTGCGGCATCGACGGCGCTGACTTTCGCCCATCACCTGCTGCTCCAATGGTTCCCGTTTGCCGAAGGGCTGGGGACCACGCTTGGCATCTACCGCCTCGTCCCCGCCGCGACCTTGTTTGTGACCTTCTACGGCCTGTTCTTTGCGCTCACCCCGGCGCGCTACCGCAAATTGGGCTGCCGCAAGTGGCCGGGCGCCCTGTTCATCACCGCCTGGTGGCTGGCCACGGTCGAGATCCTCCCCAACCTTCTCGGCATGCTTGGCGGCTACAACTTGACCTATGGCAGTCTCGCCGGGGTGATGATCGCGCTCATCTTCTTCTTCGTCGTTGGCCTCGGCGTCGTCATCGGCGCCGAATTGAATGCAGCGCTGGCGGAAAGCGGCGCCACGGCGCTAAAGGGCGAAATCTATACCGGGCCCTACACCGACGAGCTTGAGGTGCAGGAGCCGCAGCCCGGAGAGGACGTTAAGCCCGAACTGGAAACAGGGGGACCGCAACTTTGACAGGACTGATGAAGGGCAAGCGCGGGTTGATCATGGGCCTTGCCAACGACCGTTCGCTGGCATGGGGCATCGCCCGATCGATCGCCGGGCAGGGCGCGGAGCTCGCTTTCTCGTACCAGGGTGAGGCGCTGGAGAAGCGCGTCCGCCCGCTGGCGGCCGAGCTTGGGTCCGACCTGCTGGTCGACTGCGACGTCTCGGACATGAAGGCGCTCGACAAGACGTTCGGTGAGTTGAGGGAGCGCTGGAGCGGGCTCGACTTCGTCGTCCACGCCATCGGCTATTCCGACAAGAATGAGCTTCGCGGGAAGTTCGTCGACACGTCGATGGACAATTTCCTGATGACTATGAACATCTCGGTATTCAGCTTCGTCGCGGTCTGCCAGCGTGCCCGGGCCCTGATGAA
>AR_comb_assmDRAFT_10119500_pt1 | contig 10243 bp, 9 predicted proteins | sample ArasoioldDNA_FD_10543 | JGI IMG/M metagenome (IMG submission 10543) | reverse complement strand
TCGCCGGGAGGGGATAGGTCGCGCATGTGCTGCACGTGACCTGGGAGCCGCTCTAGCAGAAATGATTATCCTTGGTCACAAGAGCAAATAGCCTGCATGCCGGAATCAGCACAGGGCAATGGTATATGTGTGCTTACTAACAGGCGTATATTGGTGCTTTTATCTGCATATGAATGGGTACAGGTTATTGGTTTTGTCGTACTGACATATTTTAAACGGGTAAGTACTTGTACGGATTAGGTTTGTGCACGTGTATTTTGGTTAGGCAGCTATAATTATACCCAAACGTCGGGTATTTGATCTGCCATTACCCTCCAGAGACACGGACTGCAAAGCGATGCATATCTCGCCGTCGCCTTGCTTGACCGATCCCACCGAAGGACATCGGCTCAAAGGAGCTGATGAATGAGGAGTGCAATCGGCGGAACTTTCTCAGGTCACGTAGAAACGCCTTTCGCCCTCGTTTCGTCATGCTTCTCCGCCATGTGCAGGGTCAACACACGGGGGACATTAGCAATGACATCCATCGGCTTGGCTGTTCGCGCTAGCACACCGCGCGTGCAGCTAAAACACATTGCATTCGTGGTTTTCGCAATCATGGTGGCGTTCGTTGTTTACGGCCGCGACCTTCAGCTGCTCGATCCGGGCTCGGAGCTGCGGCAGAGATATGCAGGGGTGCCTTGGTGGATGCTGGCGCACGGATTATCTGGTGCACTCGCTCTGTTCGTTGCACCGTTCCAGTTCTCAAAGCGATTGCGCCAGCGAAACATAAAACTCCATCGGCTGATGGGACGGCTTTACGTGGGGGGCATGCTGGTCGCGGCCCCTGCTGCCATTCCAGTGGCCTTCATCCTGGGCCCCCCCGAATTGTTCATGGCTGCGGTGGTGCAATCCACGGCCTGGATGCTCACCACAGGCGTTGCGCTGTATTGCATCCGCACTGGCAGGATGCAGCAGCACAGAGAATGGATGATCCGCAGCTATCCATTTGCTGCCGTTTTCGTGATCGCGCGCATCATTATGGCCATTCCGGCAGTGCAGAACCTGGGACAGGTCGGGCTCATCTCAGTTGTATGGAGCTGTATCGCGATCGCATTGTTTCTGCCTTCATTCGCCCTCGCCTTGCAGGCTTCACTGGCAAGCCGCAGAGCGCCTATCGCACGCAATGCTTGATGGGAACGGGCGAACCGCGTCGCAAAGAACTGGCGAAGGTGAGCTTCACGCGCACAGCGCTCCTGGAGAATTCCGCGCAAATGAGTTGCAGTCCGCTGTTAGTCAGCTTTCACCAACTGCGGACATGAGCCCCATTTGGCGCAAGTTCGAGAAGTGCCATGAGCAGACCAAGTGCAGTGCAGCAGCACACAAGGCTTACTCGATCACTTCGTCGGCACGAGCGAGCAGCGTTGACGGAACCGTAAGGCCAAGCGCCTTCGCGGTTTGCCCGCCCATGAAGCCATTCCCCTGCGGCCGCCCCGCCAAGCAGCGGTATGAACTCGCGTCGCTATTCTAGTGATGGAATTGCATTCGATCTCGCCAGTGAGAGCGGGCAGATCCGGACCAACGTACTCCATGAGGACCATCCGTCGGGTTTGTCCTCTTGAACTGAATTGTCAATTGTGAAGCTCCACCTCGGGCTCAATGCAACCTTGCCTTGGCTCTGACTAGGTCCGCGGTCTCAAAACCCTCGCTAAAGCACTCATAAATCTCGCTGAGTCGCGAGCGATACTTGTCTGCTTCTTGTCTAAGCTCGTACAAGTCGTAAATACTAGTGCAAAGTCTAAGTTCTAAAGATTTGGCCTTCTGTTCGCGTGCGATCTTAAGACCCTTACAAAAGAAATGTTCAGCTTGATCCAGATCCTGCTGTGATCGCAGATATTTTTCTCCGACCAGGCGATATATTTCAGCAGCGTAAAACTGCTCAGAGTTCTCTTTATTGAGTCTTAGTACTGCTTGGTCCAAAAAGTCGGATGCTTGTCCGTAGCGTTCATTCTTTAAGCACGCATCCGCTAGCAATCCCAGAGTATACGCCTCAAACACTAAGCCGCCGGTGCTCCGTTCTTTTTGCAATCCTTCCTTAATTTCGGCAATTCCTTTCTCAAACTCGCCCTGTTGGGCATTTGCCCATCCCCGCAAAATCAGAGCCATAGACAAATAGTGCGCAAACTCATGCTCTTCGCAGAGTGCGATTGCCGCGTTAGCTTGCGCTGCCACGAGGCTCGCCTCGCCACGAAACTGATGCACCCGGAGGCGTATCGTTCGCGCCATGGCCTCGCTAAACGGATATTGAGATGCATGTGCATAGCGGCAGGCCTCTGCGCAAATTCGCAATGCCTGATCGGGATAGCCGAGCAACCAGAGCGCCATGCTGTCGTATGCTCTTACATGAACTCGCGGATCTTGTGCTGAGATGTCAAGATAAGCAATGACCTTGCTGTCTTCACACAGGCTAATGCTGCGTTCTAGTGCGGAATGGGCAGCAGCAAATTTCCCATGTGCAAATAACGTAAACCCCAGAGCCTCTTGGGCTAGTACCTTGTAAACCGGATCATCTGTAGTCTCGGCTGTATTCACCAAAAGTTCGGCAAGAGCCTGAGCTTCACCAAGCGCTGCATGGACGAAATTCCATGTCCACAAACCAAAGGCCGCAGGTAAAGTATGCTCATCAAACCCGGTCTCTTTGCACAGTTGGAGCGCACGCGTATACGCGTGCTTCACATCATCAGTGCTCCAGCCCCTAGTCGCACGAAGGGAGTTGCCGAGGCATATTTGAAGCAGCACCTCCGACTTGCTGCGAAGTATGGGATCATCGATATTGGAAAGCAGGTCCAAACCATGAGCAAGATGGTTTAATGCCTCCACATTGGCAGAACGTCGGGCTGCCTGCTGTCCAGCTTTGAGCCAGTAATCGACGGCAGGCTTAGCCAAGCCGGCTTCCGTGAAGTGTTGCGCCACGATTTCCGGCTGGGTCACCACCACGTCGGTAAACCTGGTCTCGAGTGCGCGTGCAATTTGGCCGTGTAATTGCTGCCGGCGACTCCTAAGCAAGCTTTGGTAGGCGGCATCACGCAGTAGTGCATGCTTGAAGCTGTACGCGGCGTCCGGCGGCTCACCCCGGCGGAATAGAAGTCCGGCCTGCTCGAGTTGCACGAGTGCATTCTTCAACGCCGTCTCGCTGCGTCCAACCAAGGCACTCAGCAAGGAATAGGAGAACTCGCGGCCAATAACCGCGCCGATCTGGCCGATCTCCTTCACTGGCGCCAGTCGGTCAAGTCGAGCCATCAAAGAGTCTTGAAGCGTTGCGGGGATGGCCAGCGGCGGCAGGGGTCCGTCTAGCCGATAGCCCTCAGCATCCTCGACCAGGATACCCGTTTCCAGCAGTGCCTTGGTGAGTTCCTCGACGAACAGCGGGTTCCCATCGGTCTTGTCGACGATCTGCTTCATCACTTCCGGCGGTGGCACGCGGCCGCCGGTCACCCGCGGGACCATCCTTTCAACGTCCTCACGCTCGAGCCGGCCGAGTGCCAACATGCTCACATTTGGTAGACCACTCCACGGCGACTCGAACTCCGATCGGAAGGTGAACAGTGCAAGGACCGGTAGTTGAGGTAGCCGTTCAACAATTAGATTGAGTAACTCGAGGGAGGTGGCATCCGCCCAATGCACGTCCTCAAACAACAGAAGAATCGGCTGATGGCGGGCGAGAACATCGAACTGATCAAGCAATGCCGCGAGCGTCTTACGGCGTTGCTGCCTGGGGCTGAGCTTCAGCGCCGGATACCGCCCACCGAACGGGATCGAGAGCAGCGCAGCAAAAAGGGGCGCTACGCTTTTAATCTGCGCGGCGCCCATGGTGAGGATCGCTTCCAACTTGTCGAGTCGTTCTTCTGACGAATCGTCTATCTTGAAATCTGCCGCTCGCTCCAGCTGGTCAATGAACGGACGAAGCGCGCTGTTGGTGTGATAAGGCGAACATTGGTAACGCAAGCGCGTATGTGACTTACCGACAATGCGTTCGACCAGAGCCGACGCAAGCCGGGACTTCCCAATGCCCGGCTCGCCCGAGATCAGCACAATTTGTCCTTCGCCTTTCCAAGCGAGGCGTTGTCGCTCCAGCAGGAAATCAAGCTCCTCCTCACGGTCAATGAGATCGGTCAGTTGTGCCGCACGGACTGCCTCAAAGCGGCTCTCGGACGCCGACACGCCTTCGACCGCCCACGCCGCGACCGGCTCCGCAAAACCCTTGACCTCGTGCCGGCCAAGATCGCGCAGCCGGAAAACATCTCCAAGGAGCCGACGTGTGGAGGCGGCGACCACAATTGTCCCGGGTTCGGCCAAAGCCTGAAGGCGGGCTGCAAGATTCGGGGTGCCTCCGACTAGAGCATGTTCCCGCAATGCACTCCCGCCGCTGAGATCGCCGACCACAACTAAGCCGGTCGCGATGCCAATGCGAACTGCGAGTGGTTCTGCGGCGCGCGTCTCGAGGCGCGCGACGGCGGCAATAATATCGAGCCCCGCGCGCACAGTTCGCTCGCCATCGTCTTCGTGCGCGCGCGGATAGCCGAAATACGCGAGTATCCCGTCGCCCCGGAATTCAGCGAGAAAGCCGTCATAGGTTCGCGTGATGCGGGCACACGCAGCATGATACGCATCGATCACGGCGCGCATGTCCTCTGGATCTAGTCGGGCGGATAGGCCAGTCGAGCCCACCAGATCGCAGATCATCACGCTGAGATGACGGCGCTCGGCTTCATCCCGCAACACCGGTTCGCCCGTTCTGTCAATCGGCGCAGGAGCGATCACTTCAAGCTCTGAAATCGCGCGCAGAATCTTGCGCCGATGCCCCAGCAGAACACCAAGCTCCTTGAGGTCTTGCTCCGTGAGATCGCGGAGGACCGAAAGATCAATCGCATTCTTGGCGAAAGTCTCGGCGTACTCGCTTAGGCCGATCGAAGCGAGCCACTCGACGATGCCCTTCATAGCCATTCGATCACTGTGATTGGGGATCAGGGTGATCCGCCCCAGTTTGGCGCTCGTTCACAGCGAGCACATCAATCCGCCGCATCCGCTCTGCGGCTGGGCACACGGCACCAGCGGCCAAGCAGCAGCCCCAGCACTGAATGTGCCTATGAATTTTTGCAAGGCGATGTGGATTGCCATGTGACCCTCAGATGGCCGTCCGCGGATATACCAAAAACTTCCAAGCTCGTCGTCAAGGCGGCCGGTGATACAGGGCGCTGAGGTAGGTGGCGAAGCGCAGCCGAGACGGTGCTTGCCATACCGTCCCGGCCACTTCCACGAGCACCACGCGAAACGATAGGCGCTGATGAGCGGGATGTCTTCTAGCTTATTGAGCGGCCGCATGCCTGGCGAGGGTGGCAGCGTGCCACCCTATGCAGATTCGTCAGGTCAGAATGTGTGCGGCGGCGAGCACGATTTCCCGCGATGAACGCAAACATGCAGGAAAACAGCATGATGTCGATGACGGGTTCAGTCTTCATATAGCCCACGCTCGCCACAGGACCGTCCACTTGGATTCTCCACTTGCAGCGGCATGAGGTCAATCCAGCAAAGTGTCCAAAACGGTCAATTCCTCAGCAGCGTAAATTATAGGCGGCTTCTGCGAAAATTATCAGCAAGCATTGTGTGATGCGCTTCACACACGGTTTCCGTGTGTTCGGGCCTACTGTCTACCAAGGATTTCATCAACATCTTCCTATCAAGCGGCAAACGAGAGGACTCGCCATGCCATTCAAACAACCTCAAGCCGCTTTAGTAGCTAAGTGCGGGAGCAACATTCGCATAATAGACAACGTTGGTCTGTTTGGCATTGGGCTTTTCATTCTGGCTCTCCAGATACAAGCGGGCGGTTTCAATTTAGCGAATGCCGATGCACTCGCGGAGACGCTCTACCCGGCTCGCTACGTTGCCCATTGCAAACCGGCGGCGCCCGGTTTTGCGTGTATCTGTGACATAGATTCCACTAGCAAAGTTTCGACGCTTTCACCCGTCAGCAGCAAAACTCGTAACGACATAGAACAGATCCATGACGTCGAACTACGACGACTCGTAGAGTGGATGCGTTTGACCTGTGAAGCGATTACCCAACCGAGAGAGGTTCGCTAATGCGCATTGGCGCTCACGGTGAGCAGCACCAAAGAGATCGGCGGATGACATGGCAAAACGTGAGCTCATCGAAGGTTATCGGCGTCTGAGCGATGAGGACCGGCGCGTATTTCATCGTTGGCTTATAGGAAATATCGTTGTCGGGGCGATCAGTATTGTTGGGCTCATCGCGATCGCAATCGGTAACAGCTCACACTTCAACAATTCACCTAGCCTTACACAGAGGAACGTTGACGTGTCTACTCAGTTCAAGGCTGCGCCGTTGATGGAGTCATCCGAAAGCACCCGCCATCACTCAAGTCGGAATGGTTACGGGCATTGAGACAAACGCAAGATAAGACGCTTTGCTTCTAACTTGGGAGCTAACCATGGATCAACACGCAGCGTTCGATGCGGCTCTGATAACGAGTATGTCCGAGAAGAAAAGCGAAGTTCGTGTGCTGGCGTGGTGCTCTTTCATAATTGCTGCTGTGATCCTTGCGATCGGCGTCCTCATGTTGGACAGCTCCTTGAGTCCCGATCAACGGATTACGGTGTTTCAGCAGTCCGGCTTCTATCCGTGAGCCATCGCGCGACTTTTCGGTTTGGCATGAACCGCGGGCGGTGGGACCGCCCAGCGAACTAGGGCATAACATCATGAGATACCGCAGCCCGATCCTTTTGGTGTTGCTTCCGTTCGCTGGCGGTTACTTCCTTTCTTACTTCTACCGCACCATAAATGCTGTCATCGCGTCCGAGCTTTCCTCAAGCATGCAGTTGCGCGCGTCCGACCTTGGCTTGCTTACCGCCGTCTACTTCCTCTCCTTTGCGGCTATGCAATTGCCAGTCGGAGTTGCCCTGGATCGCTACGGGCCGCGGCGAGTGCAGGGCGTATTACTGGTCGTTGCCGCAATTGGCGCCACCCTGTTCGGCATCGCGCATAGCCTGGCGGCCTTCATCGTCGGCCGCGCATTGATCGGATTAGGAGTATCCGCCGCCCTGATTGCCGGGCTGAAATCCATCCGGTTGTGGTTTCCGAAGGAGCGGCTGGCAGTGCTCAATGGATGCTTCATCATGCTCGGAACGCTGGGCGCCCTGACCGCGACTACGCCGGCGGAGCTCCTCATAGGCTGGATCGGATGGCGTGCGCTTTTCACATGCTTGGCGGCAGTGACCGCCGCGTGGGCCGTTGTCATCGTCGTGATATCGCCGGAGCCTGTCGGCGACCGGCCGCAACCGGGATGCGGCGTCATCAGCTTGAAGCAAATTTATACGAACCAGCGCTTCTGGCGGGTCGCACCACTGTCAACCATTTGCATCAGCACAGCGTGGGCGCTGCAAGGGTTGTGGGCGGGACCATGGCTCGCAGATGTGGAGAATCTCGGCCGTCACGAGGTCGTGCATCATCTTTTCGTAATGGCTCTCGCCCTCTGTGCCGGAGCTCTTCTCCTCGGCGTCGTGGCTGAGCGGCTACGCCGCTATGGCGTTCGTACGCAAGCCGCGCTCGCGGTAGTGGGCGTGCTGTTCATTGCGGCCCAGCTTGCACTCATTCTGCGCCTGCCGATCTCCTCCTACGTGGTTTGGGCGATCGTCGGAAGTGTGGGAGCTGCAACCGTTCTCAGCTTTACTATTCTGGCCGAGTATTTTTCGAGTGAGATCGCTGGTCAAGCAAATGCCGCCTTGAACATCTTGCATATAGGCGGAGCATTCATCCTTCAGTACGCGATTGGCGTTATCGTGGATATCTGGGGCAGCAAGAATGGACACTATCCAATGATCGCTTATCAGGCTGCATTCACGATTATTCTATGTCTCCACGTCATCGCGTTGAGCTGGTTCGTCAGCTCTGAGTTGCTACCAGTAGTGCGTTCCCGACCGTGGAGTGAAAGACGGCGCGTGCCCAATTAAGGACTTCGATTGTACTCAATCAGAAAAATTTTTGCGTCAGATCTATGTTGCTCAGAACATTCCAGTTTGGCTGCAAGTGGTTTTTCGCGGTGAATGTGTCCGGGTGGCCGGCAAAGTGCTTCACCGCCCGCACGGCGTACTCGCTGTTGATCCCGCTCGAAAGGACCGCGGCAGAATGACAGTGCACCCAAATAAGTTTGCGAACCAAATAGAGTTCCACCGCTATGCCGAGCTTAACGACCTCGCATACGCATGGGCGTATACGCGCGCCTTCGATAGGTGGAAACAACTGCTAACGCCGGGAGAATACGAGGTCGTCGAAGTACGGACCAACCAGGGGGCGATCGAGGCGATGCTGTTCCCGAAGGTCACCCGCGCAGAGCAGGAGATGGCTGCTGCGCGCGAGCACTGGCGAGCGATCCAACTAAAGCGAACGATGGGGTCGCCATGACGGACTGCGTCTGCCTTAGTCGGCAAGGCATCCACTCCTGCGGGCGCGCGCGTCTTCGCATTGCCTTACGTTTTATGGTGGATGCTCCACCAAGAACGGGCCCAACACGATCACGCGGCAGTCGCGGTCCTGCTTGCCGCACGCCTCCACTGCACCCGCGATTGCAGTCTGTTCCGATCCGGCCCCGACCTTGAGCCCGGAGCGGCCGCTTCCCCCGACCGCAACCGCATTCCACCCGGTCCTGGAATTGTGGAGCTGCTGCGCGACGTCGTCTCGGAGCTCCGACGCGATCACATTGAGCGGGCCGGATTGGACCAGCCCCACGACTTTCATCGAGTTGGGAATGGGAACGACGAAGACGTCGTCGACGGCGAGCACGATGCAGGCAAGGCCTGAATTGTGCCCGCACCACTCTAGCGCTCGGCGGATGGCTTCCTGGGTGGTCTCCCCTGCTGCAGCACCATAGCGGCCGGTCGCCGACATCGCGAGCGCCCGAGGTTTGCGCCAATTTTGAAAGGCCTTGATGAAGGGACGTCGGCGCTCCGTCAGCAGCGGTACACGGCTCAATTCGAACGCCACTTCAATGGTGGAATCCCGCACCAGCCACGGTGGTACGGGCACCGGCGGATAGCCACGGGTCGAAATTACCTCGTTGCCGGTGGCATAAAGCTCGCACTCTGCACGAGGCAGGCCGACCCGATCGCGCTGACGATCGGCGATCTCCTGACATGTATTGAGCGCGGCAGCCTGCGCCATTGCTTTGTTGGGCTGAGCGGTCACGAAACTCATGTTCACCGGGCCAATTGCCAGCGCCTTGTAGTCGGGTGCCGCCAGGTACACGTCGCGCAGCCGGGCACGCTCATCGTCCGAGATGAACGGGACCAGCTCAGGCACCAGCATCCGGGCTCCGTTCCTTGTCACAGGCAAAGGTGGGCTCTCGGGCTTCTCCTTGAGCGGGAGGGAGCGGCTCATGAAGTAGACCGCCGCCCCCGCAGCTAGCAGAATCACGGCCGCCACCGAGGCCAAGACACGCCGTCGGCTTATGGTGGGCGAGATCGTCTCCGCTCTCGGAAGAGTCGTCGCGAACATCTTCGGCCGCGATTCGGGCGGCTTCACCGCCGTTGCGTCGATGCTGTCCGCCTTGGCACGACCGACAACATCGACCTGCAGAATCGCCTTAACCGTGTCCGCGAGGCGTATGAGATGCTGTTCTATCGGCGGCGTCAACGCGTCGAGCCAGTGAATGCCGCCGAGAAAGTATTCCATGCTCTTTGTCGGAGTGACTTCCTCAATCCGCACCGGCACGATTGGAATACTTTTGCTGACGGCCCTTTCAATTTCACGGTGGATTTGCTGGGAGGCATTCGCACTCGACGAAAAAATGAGAACCATAACGCGACAGCGTTCTATCGCTTCAATAATGGCAGAACCATATTCGACGCCCGGTCTGATATCGCGCGGAGCAACCCAGCACCGAATACCTTCGCGCTCGAGCACTGCGCAAGCCGCATGGGCGGCTGTCTTATCTGCGGTCGAGTGGCTGATGAATGCGTCAAATTCCATTACTGACTGCACCCGGTACGCTCCAATCAGCAGCAGCAGACCTTATCTGAACCGCTGCATGACTGAGTTGTGCTCCTTGCCGGAAACCCAGCATAGCGGATCGGCGAGCACCAAGTCACAGGATCGCTGCGGTGCGGGATTTCGGGGCGGCCAATGACTGCTGCGGGTCTTGGTTGTGCGAAAACGCGCTGGAAGAGTTTCGACAGACGGCGATTTGGG
>AR_comb_assmDRAFT_10746850_pt1 | contig 10244 bp, 9 predicted proteins | sample ArasoioldDNA_FD_10543 | JGI IMG/M metagenome (IMG submission 10543) | reverse complement strand
GCTTCAATTCGGCCCGCACGCCCATGGCGCTGCTCCGCCGAATCCTGCGTAATGGTGATCGTGTCGAGCCGAGTTAATCCATTGCGTGGATCAAAGCGCGGAACACGCATCAATCCCACATCGATCACCACACGCACGCCCTCGATGGTCAAGCTGGTCTCCGCAATCGCCGTAGAGAGGACGATCTTGCGTGTACCGGCTACCGGCGGCGAGATCGCCAGTAACTGCGCCTCTAACGGCAGATCGCCATGAAGCGGTGCGAGCCGGACATCGGTGCTGAGACCGGAGTCCAATAATAATCGCTCCACGCGCCGGATCTCCGCGAGCCCCGGCAAAAAGACCAGGATACTCCCCGGCTTCAGCCGCAACACTTTTTTGATCGTCTGGGCGACAGCCTGTTCGAGCGGGATCGAGAGGGGCTGATCGAGAAAATGCGTCTCGACAGGAAAGACCCGGCCCTCGGCGGATACGACAGGCGCCCCGCCAAGGAGCTTCGCCACGCCGATACAGTCAAGCGTGGCCGACATGATGAGGATCCGTAGCTCGTTTCGAAGCGCTCGCTGAGACTCCAAGGTGAGCGCCAACCCAAGATCAGCTTGGACGCTGCGTTCATGGAATTCATCGAGAATAACAAGGCCATACCCGCTCAACGAAGGATCGTCCTGCAACAAGCGCGTGAGAATCCCCTCGGTGACGACCTCGATCCGCGTGGCATCGCCGACCTTGGTATCGAACCGGATGCGATATCCAACCGTCTCACCGACCGCTTCGCCGAGCATCAAGGCCATCCGATGCGCGGCAGCCCTCGCCGCCAAGCGACGAGGTTCCAACATGATGATTCGTTGGCCCTGCAACCACGGTTCGTTGAGAAGAGCCAGAGGAACGACGGTCGTCTTTCCGGCGCCCGGCGGAGCGGTGAGCAAGGCATGGCGTCCATCCACGAGGAGATGGCGAAGATCAGGAATGACTGATTCGACTGGAAGCGTCACCATACAGATCGGACACGAAGGTGTCTCCAGACTGTATCAGAATTCGCTGCTTCACCGCCCAGTTCAGATAATCCCCCCATCAAACCTTCGAGGCGCACATCCAATTTCACTTCGTGTCCGTAGACAGACCAGTGAATAGAGACGGGGGTCGGCACACCAATCAAACCAGGAGGGCCAGATGAAGTTCATGCTGACATTCAAAACGACGCCGGATAGAGCGAAGCGTGACGAGGCCATTCAGCGTTTTCTGAAGACAGGCGGACAGCCCCCAAAAGGCGCCAAGCTACTGGGGCGTTGGACGGCAGCGGATTTTAGCCATGGATTCGATTTGCTGGAGAGTGACGATGTGAAACCTCTCACGCAGTTTGCCGTCGAATGGAATGATTTGATGGAGCAGCAGATCACGCCGGTTGTCGAAGATAGAGACTTGGCGGAGGTCCTGACGTCGACAGTCAAGTAAGCATTGCACACAAACCGGTCGGCAGGCGTTCGTGATCTACCGACCGGTTACGTGCGAAAACTCCGCTGATGAAGGCACTAAAAGCCGAGTTGTTTTTCTAGATCCGACTGTTCTTGCTTGAACTTTTTTTGTTCCTGTTCGCCCTTCTTCTTTAACCCGACGTCTTCTCGCTGCTTTTCTTCCCGTTTACGGTTCGCCGTGGCTTTGGCCTGCTCCGACTTGATCCCCTCATCCGAAACCGTCATCCAGGAGAGACGAAAGCCCGGTCGTTTGAGCGCCAGATCTTGATACACGACCACATACTTGGTGGGATAGCTGAGGCTCCCGATCTGCCGTTCCTCCAGCACATAAACAGTCGGCGACCCGAACATATCGGGTGGGTACAGGTCGTTCAGTATGAGCATGCTTTGAGTAGCCATTGCCGCTTGCGCCTTCAGAGCTTTATCCAAGACAGCTTGCGGGTTGGCAGGATCGGACGGCTGATTGGAAATCTGTTTCATCGACTCGTCCTGCATGCGCTCTTGTGCGTTATGTTCATGTGTCAACTGATCGCGATACAGATCCTTGAACTCCTCCAGTTTGAACGGGCCGCGTTTGGCCTTGGGTTTGAAAAACGCCGAGACCTCGTTCATACCCTTGCCGGTAACGTAGGATAGCCGGCCGTACGTCGCATCGCTGGCAAAAAACAGATACGTACTTTCGGGAGGGACGGGCATGGCATATTTGCCCGGATCAGGCGGCACATCCGGTGTACGCCCGGCGCCTCCCCAACTTGCGGCCCGCTTCGACAATAAAACCAATGCGCTTCCCTTGGCGTGCTGAAGCATCTGAGCGATGGCTTTTCTCACGTCTGGGACCGGATCGTTGGCCGCGCGGCCCAGGACCTCTGCGTACGCATCCTGCGGCCCGATCATCCCTAGCGCGTCCGCCGCGGCGATACGCAATTCAGGCTCATCGCTCTTGAACAGGGTGAGGATGAATGGAATATAGGTGCGGTCCGCGGATGATCCCAGCGTATGCAAATCCTCTTTGAGAATCTCGACGGCCTCTTTTTTGAGCGCGTCGCAGGTTGTGTCTTTGGCGGATTTGGCCTTGCAGGTTTCAACGTACTTCTTCACGATCGCATCTTTAGCTGAAGGGGCGGCGTCGGCTTCCGACGGCGCGCTTCCAGCCAGAGATGTGGCCTGAGCCAAGTCGGAACAAACAAGTCCTGCGCACAGCAGAACCACAATCAGTAGATGGCATGTCATCGACTTTTCTCCTCCATCAAGATAGGCAGCCATCAATTCACCTTCGCCCCGTACATCTCCAGACGATTTTTGGCGCTGCGAAGCCGTTCACGTTGTGCCAAGACCTGTTGCAATTGCTGTTGAGCGCTCTTGTCGAGTTGGGTCATCGTCGTGCAGTTCTTTTTTTGAAGGTCGAACTCGCTGGTCAGGCGGTTCCGCTCCTTTTGATAACCTTCTTTTTCCTCTTTCAAGTAGTCCACCACCCGCTGGCTGGACCGAAAGTCGATAAAAGGATTTGGGCTTTTCTTCTCGTCACAGACTTTTTTGTGCACCGCCTCATGATCCTCCAGAGCGCCGCGAAGACATCGCGTAGCCTTGGGATCGATCGTGATCGCACAGGTCGGATCCGTTTCTGCTCCATAGGCCGCCGCTTTCGGATCCTTAATCATGGAAAACCCCAGATCGCGCATCAGCACGGCCCGAAGTTGCTCGTTGAGGAAAAGTTGTTCTCCGGCGCTCCGCTCTCTTCCCTCCCAATCCTTCATCATGCGGTCTAGTTCCCGCATAGCCGCGTCCACCTGTTTGGTGCGGCTTTCCAGATCGGTCTTGTCTTGTTGAGTGCATCCACAAGGCGCCTGGGCACCCCCCTGGGCGCGACTGTCTGCTGCAATCCAAAGCAGCGCGATCACTGTCAGTGCGCTGCACGAAATGAGTGTCGAACCTGTCATAGAATCCCCCTATACCGTGAAGGCGCGATGCAGTATAACCACGCCCGTGAGCCGGTTCACACTTCGCCCATTGTTTTCGTTTCTACTGCTGGTCACTGTCACCCTAGCGGCCTATGCAGGCGCCTTCCGAGGTGATTTTCAATTCGACGACGTCTCCACCATTCTCGAGAACCCTCATTTGGACCGTTGGGACACCTTTGCCGGTCATCTCGATCATATGATACGACCGGTTCTATACTTGACGTTCTTCATCGATCGATTACTCTACGGCAACTCTGCTGCCGGCTATCACATTCTCAATCTCCTGCTTCATCTTGGTTGCGGACTCCTCGTGTATCGAGTTCTGGTTCGCACGGTGACAGAGAGGACCCAACACATTCCGCTCTGGGTCGCCATTGCGTTTCTCATTCATCCGATTACCACCGAAACGGTCACCTACGTCTCAGGACGGGCATCGGGTCTCATGGCGTTTTGGTATCTTCTCGCACTCTTCTTTTACATCAAGGCAACGGAGTGTCCACGCAGGCATCTCGCTGGCCGCATGTATTATGTGGGAGCGATGGCGTCTTTTCTTCTGTCTCTCGCCTCGAAAGAGACGGCCGTGACATTCCCCATGGCTCTGCTCCTGTGGGACCTCGTCGTGCGTCGACTCAAGGGCGCCGCACTGCGTCAGGCGTTCTTTTCCTATCAATTGCCATTCTGGTTTGTCCTGTTGATGGTCGGGACCATGATGTGGGGACACCCGCGCTATACCTACCTTGCCCAGTTCAGCCTTGATATCCGCCCCGTGTGGGACAATGTTTTGAGCCAGATTTATACCGTCGCCTATGCTCTCCTGCTCTTTTTCGCCCCCTGGAAGCAGAATCTCGATCACGATCTTCTCGTGTTCCATTCTCTGACCCAGTGGCCCCTGTTTCTTGATCTTATGGTCTTCGGTGGATTGGCAATGGTCGCGACCCTCGCGGCCCGTCGCCTTCCGTTGATCACGTTTGGACTGGCATGGTTTTTTCTCCAACTCATTCCCACGAACAGTGTCATCCCCCGCCTGGATCTATTGAGCGAGCGAAACCTCTACCTCGCCTCGATTGGCCTACTGCTCGTGGTTGTCGTCATCGGCACGTGCATCGCGGAAAGGCTTACCATGGCCCTACGCCGGATGCGGATCGTTCAGATCGGCATGACCACCGCTTCGCTGGCCCTCGTCGTGCTGTTGTGTCTCGCCACGACGGCGCGAAACGCGCTGTATCATGATGCCGTCCTACTATGGTCAGACGCCATCCAAAAATCGCCCGACAAAGCCAGACCGCACAATAATCTGGGGCATGCATACGCGCAGCAGGGCAAGTGGGATTTGGCCATCGAAGAATTCCGCATCGCACTCACGCTGCAACCCGACTATCCGCTGGCCCAGCAGAATCTTCTCAACGCCTATCTACGGCACGTGGACCGGAACTAGAGGCTGATCGTCGTGCGTGCCTGATTCGTCCGCGCTTCGCACCAATGCCTGTGCGTACCGTAGGAGCTGGGCAGCTTGCTCCCATCGATCGAGGACATTCAACCCCACCAACAGCAAGTGGGTTCCATCCTTCGACATGCTGGCAATCAAACAGCGGCCGGCCTTGCTCGTATAACCGGTTTTCACTCCCGTGACCTCAGGATCGAGTAATAGTCGGTTCGTACTATACAGTTGCACGTGGCGCGTGCCGTCCACGGTCGCGATGTCACGCTCCACCGTGCGGACCATCATGGAAAAGGCGGGTGATTGTAATGCCTGTTCTGTCAAGCGGGCCAAATCTGCCGCCGTCGAGTAGTGGCCGGTCGCATCGAATCCGCATGCATTCGTGAAATGTGTGTCTTGCAATCCCAACGTTTTCGCCCGCGCATTCATCATGTCGATAAACGAGCGCGGATCGCCTCCTACATGAATTGCCACGGCCTGACAGGCATCATTGGCGCTGGTGACGAGCATGGCGGCAAGCAAGTCACGCAGGAGAAACTGCTCGCCGACACGTAAACCGAGGCGCGGCGCCCGACCAACGATGGCACCACGATCGACACGCACTATCTGGTGTGGAGAAGCCGATTCCAGCGCGACTATTGCGGTCATAACTTTCGTGAGGCTGGCGGGTGGAAGCCGACGTGTGGCATCCTTTTGCAACAGGACGCGTCCGGACTGTGTGTCGATGAGGTACAGGGCGGACGCCTTGATCGATGGCCGATCGAGAGTTCCGCGGGACACCTCATCTTGGGCCAGGGCTCCGCATGGGACTGACGTCAACGCCACGATCAAAACAATCCGTCGCGCCCGCATGCCCGGTCGCACGACTGGCTTACCGTCCAAACAGTTTTTTCATCATGTCTTTTGCTTTGTCCACATCGGACTTGTCGTCGGGCGCGGAAGCAGGACTCTCGGGATTGGGAGGATTGGCCTGGCCTCTGTCCCTTGGCTCTTTTGGCAGGGGCATGCCCATTCCTTTTCCCCCCATCATCCCGGCCATATCAAATTTCGTGTAGTCAGCCGGAATCTCGAAGAGTTGCGGATCTTGCGGCCCAATCTTTAGGTTGTGCAGCTCCGTCGTCATACGATGTTTCTCTTCGCCTTGTTTGTAAAGCAGATCGACCTTGAGAGGAATGCCCTCCTTGGTGCGCCAGGAAAAGCCGCCGAATTTCTTGCCGTCAGTGCTGGTGGCAATGGTTTTATACTTAGTCACGTTCACGCCCTCCATCACCTCTTCTCCCACGACGGTCTCCTCAAAATCCCATTTCGTCATGTCGGCCGGTTCCTGCTTCATCGTGTTGGGCGCCGGCCGGTCGAGACTGTATTCCATATACATTTTTTGCGACGGCATTACCTGCCACATGACCTTGTTGTCTTTCCGCAGTATCTGAATCGGCATCTGTTCCGCGTTTTTTCCCGACCCATGCATTTCAGTGCGTTCCTTCGTCGGTGTGTAATAGACATGCTGTTCAAAGGTCATGCTTTCCGTTTGAGTGACCTTGTCTGCCGAGTACTCTGCCTGAGGATTCGTAAATTGCATTGCACCCGCAGGAAGCGCCCCGCATAGACTCGTCAGAGCAAGCATCAAGAAGAGGCGTCGTGACATGACAGACTCCTTAAGTTTTGATGGCACCACGGTTCAGCCGTCGTGGCTGCAGCCGTCCGTACCAGCCGAATGCGTAGATAGACTAGGGCTGGAGCGTATCGTTCACGCTCGAAAAAGTAAAGTGGATAGAGGGGGGCGGTCAACGTTGGGGCAGGGTTCCGTATCGTGCCGACGTTTCTCTCGAATACGTTACTGCGTGTCGACTTTGCTCAATTGGTCGCCCAAATTCGCTGATTCAGATTGGGATCACTCAGTATTTCTGACATTCTGGAGGACAGGGGAATTTTCACTCGCAACCTTTTTTGCCCTCCAGTCTGATTTCAGCCAGGCCACCGCACCCGCGCCAGCGACCCGGCCGCTCGCAAAGCAGGCGGTGAGGAGATAGCCGCCGGTTGGCGCTTCCCAGTCCAACATTTCTCCCGCGCAGAATACGCCCGGGAGGGCGCGGATCATGAGTCGTTCATCAAGCGCCTCGAACGTAATCCCACCCGCGGTGCTGATGGCTTCCTCCAATGGGCGTGGAGCGACGAGGCGCAGAGGAAGGGCTTTGATGGCGGTGGCAAGACGAGTCGGATCTGTGAAGTCCTGTTTCGAAATACATTCATGCAGAAGTCCGGCCTTGACACCATCAATGTGCGCCCGACGCTGGAGGTGACTGGCCACCGAACGCGAACCGCGTGGACGCACGAGATCTGCAGTTAACTGCGGCAAGGCTCTGTCGGGAGCGAGATCGAGGCGGAGGATCGCACTTCCAGTTCTAAAAATTTCATCGCGCAGGCATGCCGATACCGTATAGATGACGCCGCCTTCAAGACCCGTTTCCGTAATCACACATTCTCCTCGTATGCGTGATTCGACGCCTTCCGTCTGCATCACCACAGCCACGGACTTCACCGGATGCCCGGCGAACTTCTCACTGAAATGTTTGCTCCAGCCGACGTCAAAGCCACAGTTGGCGGGGAGCAGCGGCTTGATGGGAATTTCCCGCATCGCGAGCAACGGCACCCATGCGCCGTCGGACCCAAGCTGGGGCCAATTACCGCCGCCCAATGCGAAAATCACTGCGTCCGCATGAACGGATAGAGCTCCTTGCTGCGTGTCAAAACTGAGATCTCCTTGGTTGTTCCATCCAATCCACCGATGACGCATGTGAAAGGTCACGCCAGCAGCACGCAGACGGCGCAGCCAGGCGCGCAACAGCGGAGCGGCTTTCAGATCGGAGGGAAACACGCGACCTGACGTGCCGACGAACGTCTCGATACCGAGTTCGCGCGCCCACGCGCGCAAGGCATCCGGCCCAAAGGCGGCAAGCAGCGGTTCGATCTGCGCTCGGCGCGTGCCATAGCGCGAGAGAAACAGTTCGGAGGGATCGGAATGCGTGAGGTTCAGCCCGCCCTTACCGGCCAGCAGAAACTTTCGACCGACTGACGCCATCGCATCATAGAGATCGACTTGTGTGCCACCGGCACTGGCGGCTTCCGCGGCCATCAGACCGGCCGGACCGCCCCCGATCACCATGATCCTCATCGTCTAGACCGATAAACTGCTATAAAACTTTTGCGTCGAAAGACGTGTACCGTGAGATCACTCCAGAAGGGAAAGCGACAGAGACTGGTCATGGCGTGCCGGTAGATAGATCGAGGCGTTCCAATCAGGTTTAGATCGAAACGGGAACGTCACGCTCTAACGTCTGCCCCATGTCAGTGGGCGTCAAAGGTTCTAAAGGAAAGTTAAGTTGCCGCCACGCATTCAGGCCTCCGGCCAAAGGTCGGACGCGGCTGATCCCTTTGCGACGGAGCCGCAACGTCATCTCAGCGGCCGTCACCTCGTTCGGGCAATTACAATACAAGACCACTTCTTGCTCTCGGGGTATCTCGTGATGCCGCTCCTCGAGTTCATCGGCGGCAAGACGTAGGGCGGTCGGAATCACGTAGGGATCTGCGTCAACTTCAATTCGCCTCCGTAAATCTACGATCAGGACCAGTTCCCCCGCATCCATGCGCTGTTTCAGCTCCCCAGGTGTAATGCGCGCCATCCGTAACGCACGCAAGAAACGATGGCGATGAATTAATTTATAAGCAATGTACGCGCTTCCTCCTGCAAAGAGACCCACGCCGAGCCACGTAGCGATCTGTGTGGCGTACGCACCTAATTGTGCGAGTTGCGCACCGAAGACATACCCAGGTGCCACGAAGGCAGTCGTCCAAATAAGAGCGCCGAGACCGTTGAAAACAGCAAAGCGTATGAGCGTGACCTGGAACAGACCGGCCAACGCGGGCATAACGGTATTGAGTCCGGGAAAGAATTTCGCAAACACAAGCGACCACATGCCGTGCCGAACAAAGAAATTCTCGGTGCGGCGGACACACGAGTCAGGCTCAAGAGAGATGCGGCAAAGCAGGGCCAATGCTTGACGACCGCGATAGACTCCAAGGTAATACCAAACGGTATCCCCAAGGAGGGACGCCAAGACTGCGACGGCGATGGCGAGGCCCAGATTCATTTGGCCCGCTCCGGCAAGCGCGCCGGCGGCCAACAAAAACGGGACCGCGGGCAGCGGCAATCCGATTTGTTCGGCAAGCACAATAAAAAAGAGCACCGCCGCGCCGTGCTCTACGAGAAAGCTGATCCAGTCTTCCATGTCCCCCATTCCTACTGTTGTGATAAGTGATCAGTCGGCCGGTCGGAATCCCACCTCGTCCAAATGCCGCAACAAATCGCGTGGGTCTGCATAGACTCGATAGGCGCCGGCGCGTTCAAGCTCCTCCTGGCCATATCCTCCGGACAGAAGCCCGACACCAAGGGCTCGCGCACGACGAGCCGCCAGAAGATCCCAGACGCTGTCCCCGACTACGACGGCATTTTGTATCGGCACCCCTATACTTTTGGCCGCCGCTAAGAACAAGTCAGGGTCCGGTTTGGCATGCCGCACCTGATCGCGAGTGATGATGGGGATCTGCGGGTCAAGATCGAGCACCTGTAAGGTCAATCGAGCGAACTCGAGGCGACCGCTTGTGGCGATGGCATAGGGGACTCTCATGCGGGATAGATAGGCCAAGAGGTCGCGGGCTCCGGGCAGGGCGCGGACTTTACCCACCTGCCGCTTATAGGCATCCGCATGAAGTTGTTGGAGACGGGCAACCTCCTCCGAGGTGAGACGGCGATCCGTCTCACGAAGTAACGCGTTGACGAATAGGCCGCCGCTCATGCCGATCTGCCGATGGATACGCCAGACGGCGAGTTCTATCCCGGCTTCTTCCAGGGCCTCTCGCCACGCCAACACATGCTGGTAGACGCTGTCGACGAGCGTGCCATCAAGATCGAATAAGAGCGCGGCGCCGCTTTCCAGAGCGTTGCTGCTTACCTTCTCGTCCATATCTCCCGTTCGACCCGCGAGTAAAGATTGACAATGCCGGCCTTACATCCCGATCGTCTCGATCCACCGGACCTCCTCGACGGACAGCGTAATCTGTTCGGCCTCGAGATCTTCTTTCATATGCTCTGGATTCGTAGTTCCGGTCAACGGCAGCATGCCGATCTGCATTGCAAATCGAAAGATAACTTGGGCAACACCAACCCCGACTCGTTTGGCAATCGACCGGATATCCGGCTCGGCCAGGACTTCTCGATTGGCGGTCAACAGAGAAAACCCCTGATAGATGATGCCGTGAGATCGGCAAATGTCACGCATCTCTTTATCCCACCCAGACGCCGCATAACAGCGGTTCTGCACC
>AR_comb_assmDRAFT_10104755_pt1 | contig 10244 bp, 2 predicted proteins | sample ArasoioldDNA_FD_10543 | JGI IMG/M metagenome (IMG submission 10543) | reverse complement strand
GCGGAGCGGGAAGTCCGTCAGCGCCTGCACCGAGTCGGCGTCGGTCTTCGGGTCGAAAGTCTTCACCTCGGCGACCTGCACGCCCTGCGCGTCGAGATTGGCCATCGCCGAGCCCGTGTCCTGCCCGACGACCTGCTTGGTCTGCGTGCCACTCGGCCGCATGGGCTCGAGGTCGAAATTGGCGAGCGCCTTGCCGCCGAGCGCGGCGAGGAAGCCCCCCAGCATCGACCCCTTGTCGCGCTGCTCCTTCATCACGCCCTTGAAGTCGGACTGGCTGACGAAGCGCGTGGCCTTGAGCATCTGCCGGGTCTTGATCCGGTCCTTGCCCGGCTCCGGCATCTGCACCTCGGCGATCTCGAGCGTCACCTGGGTGTCGCCGTCGCGCATGTTCATCATCGGCTTGTCGAAGGTCGTCAGCAGGAGCCTGCCGTCGCGCAACACCTTGAAGAACACATCGGGGGAGCGGTCGGGCGCGAAGTCGCCGAAATAGTCGTCGTCGAAGGCGATCGAGAACGCGCCGTCGGCGTCGGTGACGACCGAGCCGAGCATGTCGTGGTAGCGGGTATCGCGGTCCCAGGCCTCGACGGTGACGCCGGGGATGCCGCTGCGGCGCGTACGCTCGACGACGCGGCCGAGGAGGCGGTAGTTGCGTGTGGCCATCACAGCACCTTGCAGGCGAAGAGCGCGAATGCGCGCTTGATGAGCGGCAGGATCGGCACCGTCGAGAGCCAGTAGCCCCAGGTGCGGAACGACTTGGCGTAGTGGCGCCGGGTGAAGTTGCAGATGTTGTGGACCCGCTTCGCCTTGATCTCGATGCTGCCGAGGTAGATGCGGTCCTTGGCCGGGTCGCAGGTGTGGCATTCGACCAGGAACTTGTCGCAGAAGCAGTCCTTGATGTACTGCGCCAGCACGCTGGCCAGGTCGTTGAACGCCTGGATCGCGTCGGCGTGGTACTGCGGCAGGGTGTTGGCGGTTTCGCTGGTATAGCTCGGCGGCGCGGTCGCGGTCACCTTCGCCACGTCGATCAGGTTCAACGTGTTGCCGAGCGCGTTCATCACCACGACCTGGCTGCCGCCCGCGCTGGCGGCGATGGCAATCGGGGAGATCTGCGCCGGCACGCGGAAGTCGTTGCGGAACGAGCCGCCCGCGACCTGGAACACGCGCGCCTTGCAGTCGTCCGCGCACGTGACCCAGACTTCGTTGCGCCCGGCTACGGATACGAGCCGGTTCGGGTCGGCGGCGCCGATCGGGTGTGAACCGGGCGCGGCGGCGGCGTTCGACCGATCGAACCGATACAGCGTTTTCGCCGTCTGCGACGGCGCGGTGCCGGTGGCATAGAGGCCGTCGCCGGCGTGGAACCGCAGGTCATCGTCGTGCTCGTTGCCGTTGATGACATTCGGAGGCGTGCGCACAAGCGTGAGCGGGTTGGCGCCGAGGTTGACGTAGCCCAGGCGGTCGAAGTCGTCGCCGTCGTTGCCGAGCTCGTCGAGGCCATTCACGGCGACGTAGGCCGTGTCTCCCGCCGTGTTGATCTCGATCAGCCCGGTGGCCTTGAACTTGAGCCCGAGCGGCGGCGTCGGCGGAATCGCGTTCGGGGTAAGCACGTACAGCCCGCGCTTCGTGGGGTCGCTCGCGCTGCGCCCGGTCGCGTACAGCGCGCTCGGCCGTGCGGAATGCGTGGCAAGCCGTGCGAACCGGATATCGCACACGACGCTGGTGGATCCCCATGTGTGGGCCGACCCGTTGAAGCTCGCCGTGGCGAAGATCGAGTCGACCTTCGAGGCCGACCCGGTCTGCGTGATCGTTCCGACCACGTAGACCTCCGCACCGTTCACCGGCTCGAACGCGATGTCCTGAACCTCGACGTTGGTGCCGCCGGGAAACTCGAGGATCTCGGCCAGCTCCTTCGTCGTCAGGTCGTAGACCTGGATCTCGTTGTCGTCGCCGTAGGCGTAGGCGCGCTTTCCGTCGGGCGAGAGCTTCATGCGAGGATGGAGACTCCAGCCGAATACCGTCTCGATGCCCACCGGCTCCGGATACGGATAGGCGGGAAACGGCTGCCGGTTGTCGAACAGCCCGCAGAACGTGGTCTCCTCCTGGAGCTTGGCGCGCACCGTGTCGTAGAAGCCGAGCAGAAGGTCGTGCTCGGCTTTCGAGATGAAGACATAGGGCCCGCTGGAGGGGTTGATCTGCGCCCAGTACAGGTTGAACAGCGAGAGAATGCGCCGCTGGTGCATCGGCACGGGAACCCGCGGGCTTTGACCGGACGGCCAGAGCTGCTGCCGCACGAGGTTGTACAGCGCGAGGAAGCAATCGTCGATGAAATCCTTGATCAGCGTGCCTTCGAGGACGCTCTCCCAGAAGTCCGGCTCCACGTAGGGCTCGATCACGACGTCGGCGTCCTGCGTCGTGCTGCGCTCGAGCACGAGCGCCACCGTGCCGTCGCCCGCGCTGTCGAGCAGCCCCTGCGCGGTAGCCTGCGCCACGACCGGCAGGGCCTTGTCGCCGCGCACGTTGATCGTGTAGCCGTCGCAGTCGATGGCATAGCCGCCGCCGAGGACCGCCTGCGTGCGGTCGCTCATGAGGCAGCGCATCTTCAGCCCGCACACCACGCCGTAGCCGTGCAGCAGCCGGTGGTGCAGCCGCAGGTCGGCGTTCAGGTCCGCGCGGCAGATCGCCTCGAGCGCCTGCTGGACGGTTTCCACGCCCGTCCAGTCGACCACGGCCGCGTGATCGGCGCAGAAACTCGGGTCGAAGCCGACCCGGCTCGCGTCGAGCTGCGGCAGGGGCGCGAAGCGCGGACGCAGATCCTCGGCGATGACGCTCTCCGGCGTCGTCGCGTCGGGCTTTTTCCGGCGCAGCGCCGCGAGCAGGTAATAGGCGTGGCGCACGCCGCGCGGCGGGGCTTCGATCAGCCGCTCGACGCTGTGGTCGAGGGTGCGCGTGGTGAACAGCCAGTAGTCCCCGGGGATGAGATCGCGGCCGCCGAATTCGACCGTGACGCCGTCGGCGAGGGCGATGTCGCCGGCGACCACCCAGTCCACGCCGTCCCACTTCGTGATCTTGGCGTGATAGGCGAGGCGCATCGCGCGGGTCAGCGGCGCGTGCAGGGGGTTTCCCGGCGCGAGCGGGTTGTCCCACGACACGCGCCGGGCGTCCAGGTTGACCGTCATGATTCGGCGCATCTCGCCGCGCAGGTGGTTGCGATGCGTGAGCGTGTCCTCCGCGGGTCCGGTCACGAGCTCCACCAGGTCGTCGGAGATCTCGACCAGATCGCCGACCACGAAGAGCTCGGGCTTCTCCACCTGCGCCGAGGTGGCCCCGGCTGCCGCGTCGGCGATCAGCGCGGAGGCGACGGCGCCGTTGTCGCGCGACCACTTGAACATCGCCGTGCCGGCCGCGTTCGCGGCGCCGATGTCGCCGGCCTTGTGGATCTCGACCCGGAACAGGCGGTTCTCTTCTCCGAGGTACGGACCGCCGAGCGCCGGCTCGCAGGGGTCGGCGCAAGGGTCGAGCGCGGCGGCGGGCGTGTCCTTCGTCGTGAGCGTGCCCTTGCCCCAGCGCGGCAGGGCGGCGAAGGCGGCGGCCGGCGCCGGCGGCTCGGCGTTCGCCGCGACCGGCTGCCCGGCGAGCAGGCGGACCTGCGCGATGAGCTGCGTGCGCGTGCCGGTGTCGAGCCCCTCGAGCGCGGGCTCGCGCAGCGCCGGCTTTTCGATATAGGTGAGCGGCCGTTCCCACAGGTCGAGATAGGCCCAGTCGATGCGCGCGCTGTCGGCTGCCAGCGGCGCGAGCGCGCCGAGGTCCGGCTCCGGCAGATCGCGCTGCGTGGTGTAGGTGTCGTGGCGCTCCTTGGTCGCGCTGACCCCGTCGCCGTAGAAGCGGCCCGCGCCCTCGGCGGTGCCGTCCCCGCCCATGATGACGAGGTCGGCGGCCGGATCGGCCTCGACCTGGACCGGCCCGAACCAGTAGGTCGCGCCCGCCGAGAGTCCGCTCAGCCTGAGCTGGGCGATCGAGGCCCAGTTCGCCGGTCCCGCCTGGGGGATCGAAAAGCTGACCACTTCCCAGCCGCCGAGCGTCGCGACGGCGGCGCTTGCGAGCGCGACCGATTGCGGCGGCGTCGCGCTGTCCAGGACCTCGAGCGTAAGGGCGGCGCCCGCGGGCGAGCGCTTGAGGGCCATGCGTAGCGCGCGCTTGCGCTGCAGGTTGAGCGGGGTCGGCAGCGCATAGGTCAGCGCCGTTGCGCCCGTCACCTTCAGCGACAGCGCGCCCCAGATGCGATTGTCGTCGTCCAGCGCGAGCGTCGCGGTCGTCGGCGTCGGGCTCCATGCCGCCGCACGCTCGGGCTGTGTAATCGCAGTGCGCAGCGGCAAGTCGACTTTCAGGAAATCGAAGGCATAGCGCTGGCCGCTGTCGAGCGCGGTGAACGCATAGCCGGCGATCTCGGCGAGCTTGAAGGCCGGCGGCACGCTGCCGGGCAGCGCGCGGAACAGGCGCCAGCCGTCCTCGGCGCCGGGCTCGCTCATGGTGAGCGAGTGCGAAGTGCCCGCGCTGTCGGTGAGCGTGAGAGCGAGCTTCGCCGTGTTGAAGGTCCCTTTCACCGCGATCTGCGCCTCGCGCAGGCCGCTCAGGTCGAGCGGCCGGGGCAGCGTCCGGGACAGTGCGGTCGCGCCGGAGACGACCAGGCTGCCGTCGCCGACGCGGAAGTCGAAATGATCGACGAACGACGCCGCGGCGGCGGGCGTGGCGCTCCAGCCGCGCCGGGAGTCGAGCCGGTCGATCAGCAGCCTCGTATCGACACGGAAGCCTTCGTTCGGGCTTCCGGTGTGCACCGAGTCGCCCGCGAGGCGCTGCACCAGGCGCAGCATCAGCTCGTTCTGCTCGTTGAAGTCGGCGTCGAGCGGCAGCCGCCCCATCTGCTGGAACACGGCGACGAAATGGTTGCCTTCGTCGAAGGAGAGGCGCGAAACGTCGGTTCTCATGGCGCTGGGTTCCCAAGAAAGCGTGGCCGCGGCAGCACCCGGACCTGGATGGCCTCGAGGCCTGCCGGCAGGTACTCGGCGAGACGCACGCCCACGTTCTGCGTGCGCCACGGCAGCCCGGCGCGATAGAACGCGCCGACTTCGCCGCCCTCCTCCGCGCCGCGCCCGAGCTCGGCCGCGGTATTGGGATGCAGGTGGCAATAGCCCGGGTCGCCGAACCTGAGCGAAGCGAACACCGGCACCGCGTCGGTGCAACGAAAGCCGGTCTTCGCGAAAGGTCCCGGCAGGCGCGAGAAGCGCAGGCAGCCTGCACCGGGGTCCGCGAGCGCGAGCTCGCCGTACAGGAGAAGGCTCGACAGATAACCCGAGTGCAGTGCGAGGTCGCCGATGAGCGTGCTGCGCTCGAGCCTGCCGACGCCGCCGGCGAAGGCGAGCGCGGGATGCCCGCCGGGCGCCTCGACGCTGGCCGACGGATGCTGGACGATGCTGTCGGTCACTTCGAGGCTGCCCTCGGGCGCGGCGATCGCCACCGGGCCGCAGATGCTTTGGGCGAGCTGAACGCTCGCGTTGCTGCCCGCGAGCGTCACGCCGGCCGTTTGGGGCGAGAGCGAGCAGTTCTTCAGCACCAGCCTGCCCACGTCGCCGCTCACCGCCACGTTGCCGCCCGCGAGCGTGAGCCCGTCCAGGCGCAGCTCCGCGATCTGGCTGTTCTGCACCGTGAGGAGGTTCGCGCCCGCCCCCGGCTTGACGACGCACGGCGTTTCCTGATCGGCGGCCTGCAGCGTGAGGCCGCCGGGAAAGCTGCGGTGGTCGATCGCCAGCGCCTCGCTGTAGGTCGCGGAATCGAGAATCTCGATGATCACCGGCGCCGCCGCGCCGTCCGGCGCCGCGTCGATGGCCGCCTGCAGCGTGGCGTGGTCGGCGTTGCGCGTCCGCGCGACCGTGAGCGTCGCTTGGGCAAGGTCGGGCCGGGCATAGGGGCCCGCTCCGACCTCGCCGGTAAACGCATAGCGGAAGCTCACGCTCACCTCGCCCGCGGGCGCCTCGCCGGCGGGAAAGGCGAAACGCCCGCGCTCGGGATCGATCGCGACCTCGCCGCTCGCCAGCGGGGGCGCGAGCGGCTTGTCCCAGCAGCAGAGCGAGCGCATCACGGCCCGGCGGAAACGATTCGGCGCTGCCGGATGCCCCGGCCGCAGCCGCATCTGTCCCTCGGCGGCGCGCGCGAGGTGGAGCGCGCCATAGGCGCCGAAGAGGCTCGCGTCCGGGTTGAGGTCGGGCGTGCCGGCACCGTGGTCGGCGCGGGCGAAATACGTGCTGCCGTCGGCGGCGGCATAGACGTAGAGCTCGGCCGCCGCCGGCATCCCGGCGCGCGCGGGAAGAAAAAGCTGCAGCGCGTGGCCCTCGCCGTTGCGCGCGATCACCTCCGATTCGGGGAAGCTGGCCGTGGCCGCCGCCGCGTTGCGGATCCGCAGCAGCAGCACCGGGTGATGGAACTCCCCGCGATCCGGCTCATAGGGAGCGACGCCGGCGACGTAGCCGAAATCCGGCGTCACGCCGTCCAGCGCGAGCGTGCCGTGGGCGTTCCGCAGCTGCAGCTGGGCAGCCCATGGCTGCCCGCCCGAGTAGCCGACCGGAGACGGCTGGCCGTTGATGGTCTGCAGGACGGCGCCCAGCCGCACCGCCTCGACCGAAAATCTCAGCGGCGCCGCGAACAGCGTGGCATCGGCGGCGACCAGGCCGCGGCTCTTGGCGAGCTCGGCGAAATCGAGCGCCGGCGCGGTTGAGGGCGCGGCCGGCGCGGCCGCGCCGGAGACGAGCGCGATGCCATCCTCGTGGATCGAGAAGCCGACCGGCGTGCCTACGTAGACCTGTGGATGCGATCTTGCGTCGCGCGTGCGGATCGCCACGTGGTCCGCGTTGGGGCGGCAGAGGTCGCTTCCGGCCGGCGCGCCGCCGCACACGGCCTGCTTGTCGCCGCCGGCATGGAGGGGCAGGTCGACGCCGAGCGGGGCGAAGCGGTAGCGGCCGGTCCCCACGAGCGCCGGAACGGCATGGCGCACGGGGTAGGAGGCGAGCGGCCACTCGAAGACCGCGAGCTTGCGCGGGCCGTACCAGCCGGCGCGCTGCCCGCCCGGTCGCAGGTCGGCGAGCGCCCGCGCGCTGGAGAACGGCGTCGCCAGCGCAGCGATCGCCTCGCCGTCGCGCAGGTTCGGCGTGAAGGTCGCGCCGAGCCTGACGTGCACGAGGTTCTGCATCCAGGCGGTGCGCTCGAGCATCTCGGCGACCAGCGCGCCGCCGCCGCCGATTCCCGCGGCGAGCTCCCCCAGGCCGGCCACGGTGCCCTTGCGGCGGCGCCAGTGGATCGTGTTCTTCACGTCGACGCGGTTGCGCGCGGCATCGTCGAACAGCACCTCGGTGCCGACCAGCTCGGCGAGATACGGGATCACCCAGGGCTGGCACGACTCGATCGACTGGTCGCTCCATTGCTGCCCGAGGCGCTCGCGCATGCGCCAGAGCTCGTCGGCGAAGAGCTCGAGAAAGCGCTGCAGCTCGCCCTTCTGGTCGCGCCCGCGATACAGCGCCGGCAGCAGCCGGTAGAGCGAGGCGGCGTACTGCGTGCGCTCCAGCGCGAGCGAGCCGCTCATGTGATCCCTCCGCTCAGCCGCAGGCTGAGGCGGCCGCGCGCCGGGTCGGTGGCGTGGCCGCCGGTGGCGAGCGCGTCGGCGGGAATGGCGATGCGGTCGGCCACCGTCGCGCCCTCGCCCTCGATGTGGAATTCGATGGCGAGCGCGTTGCGCACTCCGCGCGTCGTTTCCACCAGGCGGTAGACCGAGCTGAGGAACAAGTCCTCGCCCAGCTCGCGCGCGTCGAAATGGAAGTAGCCGCGCCCGCCGTCCGGGTCCTCCTCGGCGCCCAGCGCCTGCCACAGCCGCCGCAGCACGTCGGCCTGCAGGAAATTCGGCTGCACCGTGACATCGAGCGCAAGGCGTACCGGCAGGTTTCGGTGATCGCGGATGCGCAGCCGCCCGCCCGCGGCGCTGCGCTCGGCGAAGAAGGCGTACAGCGCGTCCTTCAGCTCGGCGCTCGGCGCCGCGCCGCCGGCCGCCGCCAGGGTGAGCAGCACGCCGCGCCGGCCGTCGTGCCACTCCCAGTCGGCGCGCGCCTTGGCGATGCCGCCGAAGGTGAGCGCGAGATCGGCGTAGTCGGCGAGCGAAACGGCGCGCCCCAGCGTGCGCACGCGGTGCTGCACGGAGCGGCGCGCATCCGGGGGCGACTCGCGCTCGGCGCCGCCGCCGGCATCGCCGCCGTTGAAGGTCGACTCCAGGAAAGGCAGCGCCTGCGGCATCTGGGCGATGCTTCCGGCGGCCACGTTTCCGGCGAGGCCGTGCCCGACGCGGTAGCGTGCGCGGATGTTGTTGCGCCCGCTTGCCGGCTGGGCGCCGAACACGCCGTCGCCGAACTGCACGAACGCGCGCTCGTTCTCGTCGATGTCCAGCACGTAGTGCTGGTCGCTTTCGCTGCTCGCGGCGAGGTTGCTCACCTCGGTCCAGCGCTCGTCGCCGACGAAGACCTCCAGCGCCGCGCGCACCCCGCGCTCGGCCGCCGGATCCGGCACGAACGCGAGCGGCGAGCGGCGCAGCAGGAAGCGCTGGGCCGGCTGCGAGGGATCGCCGCTGCCAAGCACTTCCTCGGGCGCGCCTTCGCCGTGCGTGACCGGCACCGCGTTGCCGTAAATCACCGTGTCGACGAGCGGATAGGCCTCCTCCAGCGCACGCGCGAGCGACACGAGCGTCTTTCCCTGCGACTCGGACACCAGGCTGACGCGTGCGGACTCCGCGGCGCCGCCTCCGGCCACGAGCAGGTGCGCGCCCGGCGCGAGGCCGGTCGCGGCGGCGGCGAGCTCGAGCTGCGTCGCCCCCGCGGCGAGCGTGCTTTCGGAGCGGTCGTAGCCGTCGACGCGCGCGGCAAACCTGAACGGACCGTACACGGCAAGCGTCCCGACCCGCATGCCGCGGTCGAGCTCGCCCGCGAGCGTGAGCCGCGTCTTGCCGTCGATTGCCTCGTTGGCCAGGATCGTGGTCGCGCCCAGCTTCGAGCCATCGCCTGCCGCGACCATCATCCCGCTCTTCAGCTCCTCGTAGGCGCGATCCAGATCGAGCGCGGTGTTGCCCATGCTGTAGATGCCGCTCAGCTCGCCGAGGAGCATCGGGGTCAGCGTCGTGACCGGCGCTTGCGGATCGGAGAGCGCCACGACGAACAACACGGGCGCGGGTCCGGTTGCCTTTCCCTGGGCCCCCGGTGGCTGCCCCAGCACGCGCGGCAACGGGCGCGCGAGGTAGATCGTGTCCTCCGCCGTGCTCGCTACCGTCGCGAGCTCGACGCCGGCTTGATCGGCGAGCAGCAGCAAGTCGCCGGGATTTGGCTTGAGCGTCGAAGAGTCATAATGGACGCCGATCTCGGTTGACCCGGAGGGCGCCGATCCTTCATCCCCCTTCCCGCGTGCTGCACCGGCACCCTCCTTCGCCTCGCGTCCCGATTCCAGCCGTCCGATGCGAACGCCCTTATAGACGCGAACCCTGGAGCGCCGCATCGAAGCCACCAGGCCCCGGTGCAAGGTGATGGTGCCGGCCGTCACGCTCCTCGCGGCCACCTTCGCCGGCATCTGCACGCCGTCGGCGGTGATCAGGACGACCCCGTCCGTGCTGAACAGGCCGGCGTTCGCCACCGGCAGGACCTTGGTGGCGAGCGCAATCTCGTCGGCGCGCGCCGCCGCCGCGAGGCGCATCGCCTGCTTCGGTCCGGCGTAGACGGTCAGATCGGCGATGGCCAAATTGCAAGTCGGATCCGCGATGGCGAGATCGGGATCGAGCTTGGCGGCTCCGGGCGCCCACGCGATCTCGGCCATGCCCTGGTTCTGCGTCACGCTGGCGAGCGGGATGGGAATGCGGTTCACGCCGTCGTCCAGCACGATCGGCTGCCCGGCGGCTTTCAGCGCCGGGTAGGCCTGGTCGAGTCTCAGGATGCAGTCTTGCGTCGCACTGGCACTCGAAGACACTCGAATCTGGCGCCCCGAGCGGTTGAATCCGGCGAGGCGCAGCTCGTTGCGCGCGGCGGCGACTTCGAGCGCGGCCGAGGTTTCGAAGACGAGCGACCCGGCCTGCACCTTGTAGCCGGCGGGCACGGTGCCGCTCTTCGCTTCCTTGGCGAGGAACACCTGCAGCGCGCTCGCGCTCGCGCCGGGCGCGAGCCGGTAGTCGACGAGCT
>AR_comb_assmDRAFT_10549063_pt1 | contig 10246 bp, 8 predicted proteins | sample ArasoioldDNA_FD_10543 | JGI IMG/M metagenome (IMG submission 10543) | reverse complement strand
GCGACCTGGCTGATCATGGCGTTGGTCTGCTGGATCGCAGCCGGTGACAACATGCGCCGGCCGGGTCCCGGCGGCGTCAACGTGCTCACGAAGATGAACTGAATTCCGCTGTTGCGCGCGATCCGGATGTCCTGCCGGATGGCTTCGGAAATTGGTCCGGCGGCCGCCGCGCCGTCGAATATCAAGTCGTTGTATCCCTCGAGCAGTAACACCGAGTCCGGATGATGTTTGATCAACGCTGATGGCAGCCGGGCCGTTCCCTCGCCCGCGCGCTCGCCGCCAAGGCCCTCGTTGATCACCCGGATGTTCTGCGTCGGAAAGTCGCCCTTCAGCATCGTTTGCAGAACGGTCGGGTACGCGTGATCGAGATCGAGCCACTGCACGCGGAACGCGGCGCTGGGTCCGGGAAGGCCGTTCTCGCCCTCGGTCACACTGTCGCCGAAGGCGAGAAACGTGGATGCCTTCGAGGTGATGGAGGTCAGCGTGACCTGGAAAGAGCACGTAGCCTGCCGGCGGGCCGCATCGGTCGCCGTACAGCTGACGGTCGTGTTGCCGAGGCCGAACGACGCGCCGGACTGCGGCGAGCAGCCGACGACGACCGGCGGCATCCCGCCGGAGAGTGACGGCGCGGGAAACGGGACGGTCTTGCCATTCCCGGTGACCGGCATCGTGATGTTCGACGGACAGGACAGCTCAGGCGGCCCGAACGTTGACGGAGGTGGTTGAGTCGGTTGCGCCGGATTCTTCGCGCAGCCGGAGGCCCAGGCGGCAGCCAACCAAAGGCACGCCAGAGCTTTGAGAGTTCGCTTACGAGCTTTCGCTGTAATCACGGCAATCGGTCGGGGAGCGTCCCGGCCGGCCTCACCAGGCCGACCTATCAGTTTACTCCGACCCGGAATCGGGCCGGCTCGCGCAGGGTACAATCGGAACCGGTGGTGGAGTCCACCCTTAACCGCCGCTGACTGGTCGGCCAATGACTCCTACGACGGGCCGTAGGAGTGTCCACGGTCGGACCTCAGTCAGAGAGGCGATGTTCTCGTGACAACCTGGATTCTGATCGGCGCTGGCGGCGCGCTCGGCGCAATGGCCCGCCATGCGCTCAACCATGTCGTGCATCAGCGCGCGCTGACGAGCACGTTCCCGCTCGGCATTTTTCTCGTCAACGTGCTTGGCTCGGTCGCCATCGGCCTGCTCGCGGGTGCGCTCGCGGCCGGTCGCTTGCACCTGTCGTATCAGGCGCGCACGTTTCTGATTGTGGGTCTGCTCGGCGGCTTCACGACGTTCTCGTCTTTCAGCTTGGACACGCTGGCGCTGCTGCGTGATGGTCACCAGGCTCAAGCTTTCTGGAATGTTGTCGGGCAAGTTGGCTTGAGTCTGTTTGGCGTGTGGGCAGGGTTCCGGCTGGCACATTGAACCGCCTTGTCAGCCTTTGTCCGGCCGGCGGCGGAAGATCACGATCTCCGGGTTGGCCTTGTCGAGGTTCGTGAGATCGTCTTCGCGGCGGTCGGTGAAGCGCGTCTGCCAGCGCAGAGCGGACCAGCCGAGCGGCGCCTTGTAGCGATACGCCACCTCATACGGTCCGCCGTCTGCCTGAAGCCAGTCGAGCCAGAGCCGCGTCGGAGAATCGGCCGGCGATCGGGCGAGGAACTCGGTGTTCACGACGATGAAGTCCGGCCGCGTGGCGAGCGTCTCCGCGATGGTCGCTTCGATCTGGCGGTGCCGGAACCGCTCGACGCGCGGCACGTACCCGAACTCCTCGACGGTCGCGACCCATGCGGCGGGCGTGAGGTTCGCGCGCAGCCAGGCCTCGGCCGCGTAGCGGCTGTCGCGGACGAGCAGCGCATCGACCGAGGCCGTTCTCCAGAGCAGCCACCCGATCAGGAGCGCTGCGGCCGCCGGTTGCAATCCCGCCGCCCACGTGCCGGCGCGGCCGGCCCGCGCCTGACGGTCGATCAATCGTCGAATTCCGATCGCGGCGACGAGCGCGAGCAGCGTCGTCACCGGCATCAGAAACCGATCGTAGACATACCCGATGATCGCGATGAGCGTGAGGTAGTACGACACAACGCTGAGGAAGATCCAGACGGGCACCGAAGGCTCCGCCGGCGTGCGCGACCTCGGCACCAGACCGATGAGGAGCAGCAGCGTTCCAGGCCATCCGACTGTCCAGAGGAACTGACCGGCGGTGACCTTCGCGAGCGCCCATTGGCCCGCCGGCGTCATCGGGAACATGCGGTAGCCGGCGCTGGCAGGGCCGACGACGAGATCCACATGATCACGAAAACCGACGTAGTTGAAAAAGACGTTGTAGATCGCGGCGAGCGCGACCAGGCCCGCGATCGTGCCCGCGACAAGCGCGAGCAGCCCCTGCCGCGATCGTCCGATCCGCCACGCGAGGTGCAATGCGGGCAGGACGTACAGCGCGTACGCCTGATCTTTCGTTGTGACCGCGGCGGCTGCTGCGATCCCAAATCCGACGCAGTCGCGCACGCTCGCGGTGCGGTGAGCCTCCACGAGAAAGAGGCAGGAGATGACGAACCAGAACACGTAAGGCGCGTCGACGTTGACCGTCTTCGCGTAGAAGACGAACGGCAGAAACGCGCCAGCGCAGAGCGCCGCGGGCCACGCGTACGCACGGCCGAGCGTGCGCGCGGCGAGAAGCGCGATTCCCACGAGCGTCCCGACCGCCATCGCCAGTGTCAGGAAACGCGCCTGCAGGAACAACAGCGCCAGGACGGGCTCGGAATCGACGTGCAGCCACCCGAGACGGCCTGCGACGAGCACCGGCGTGTAAACCAGCGAGACCAGGTAGTAGTGGAGTGGCGGGTACTTGTCGAACCATCCGTTCCCGAATCCCTCGCCGATGGCGTGGAGGATCGCCGGCGGATCCAGCTCGTCCGGCGCCCAGAGCGCGGGCCAGCCCCACCAGATGCCGACGGCGAACAGCAGCGCAAACGCGGCGAATACGGTCGTGAGCGCAGGGGAGAGCGGGAGCGCGCCGCCGTCCGGCAAATGACGTCGCAGGGTCCGCCATCCGAGCCAGACCAGGACTCCGCTCCAGATGGTTGCGACCGCGCCCGTCAGAATCGGCGCGACGCGGCGAAGCCGCCATCGCCATTCAGCCATCGCATACGGTGAAAACGCGGCGGCGGGGATGTTCTCCAGTCGATACGGGTTGCCGACGTCCCATCGCACGTCGAGCGCCGGCCGCGGCTGGCGCTGTTCGTACTCGAGTGAAAACAGGTGGTGACCCCGCGCGAGCTGGAGTTTTTCGGGTACCTGATCCGTGCCCGCCGGACTGTCGAGCACGATGCGGCCGTCAACGACGACGCGCGCCGGGCCGTTCGTGAAGAGGCCGATCTCGTACTCGCGCGTGTCTTCGCATTTGAGGAATCCGTCCCACGTGATTCGGGCCGGCTGGGGCGCCGTGAATCCTGCCAGCCGCTCGACGGATTCTGCGGATGGCCCCGGATCGAGTCCGGTGTGAACCGCCGGACCGCGCGGGCCCGTGGCGACGAAGACTGATGCAGTGAGCGCGCTTGGACCCGCGAGGCTGCTCGCGACGCCTGCGGCCGCGGTCGCCAGCAGCAGGACTGTCCACGCCTTTGTCCTATGGCTGACGTGAGGGCGCGGCACGTCTGAAGATGAAAATGCGCGGGTGATCGAAGAGGCGGAACGTGAGCTCGGCGCGATCGTCGACGAGGTCCCAGCCGAAGAGCGAGGGGTAGACCTTGAAGGTCCGCTGCAGCTGGAAGCCGAGACGGCCGGCCATGAGATCGCGGTAGTACTGCTTGACGACTCGATGCTGCGGCTCCGGCAAATGCTCGTAGAACTGGAGGAACGTGTCGTCCATCACGATGTAGTCCACCGTCGCGAGCCGCGCCTGAATGTGCTGCCGCTTCTCCTCGTCGTTGCGCGATTTGTAGAGAGAGTCGTACACGTCGAGACCGACGAGGTGATAGTAGTCGTCACGCTCTCGTCCGCCCCACAGCACGTAGTCCTGATAGAAGCTCGGCGCCGTGAAGTAGGAACCCATCGGCGGCGTGTTGTGCGACGGCTCGACGAGAATGCGGGTGCCCGCGGGCACTCTGACCCGCAGATACTTCGACGCTTCGAGCCGGCTGTCTTCGTCGTGATAGACGTTCATGTACGCGACGGCGTAGATCGCCGTCGTTGCGACGACCAGTCCCGTCGCGGCGATCGCCACCAGGCGGGCGCGGGCACGCTTGATCCAATCGGTGCTCAACACCGCGGCGGTCAGGGCAAGCGCCGGAGCGAGCGGCACGGCATAGCGGACGAACGGCGCGATCGTCCGTCCGGCTGAGAAAAAGTACGCGAGCGGGAACGCGAGGGCGACCCAGGCGATCCGCGTCTTGCGGGTCGCGAGCCACACGAGTCCGCAAAGCGACCAGATCTCGAGCGAAGGTCCGAGCCCGAACCACAGCAGATTCGTGAACCAGTACAGCGTCGGCGACGACAGGTCGGCGAACTGCGCCGTCCAGATCGGGCGGGTCGCGCCCGTCAGCGGTTCGACGACGAGCGTGCGGATGTCGTCTTTGAACTTGTCGAAGTACATCCACATCATCGGATCGAGCGCCACGAACAGGGCGCCGGCAGCGATGATGGGCACGAGTCCAACGGCGACCCAGCGGATCCAGGCGGACGCCGGCTCGCCCCATCGCGGACGGCGGGGCGAGAGCAGGTAGGCGAGTCCGATCACCGCGAGCATGAACGCGCCGGAGTACTTGCACAGGATGGCGCCGCCGAGCGCCAGGCCTGCCGCGACGCCATCGCGCAGCCAGCCCCGCTCCGCCAGACGGAGCGCGAACAGCCAGCACAGCACCGCAAAGAAGGTCATGCTGACGTCGACGCTGAAGAAGTGCGACTCGCGAAGGTGAATGACGGCACACGCGAGGAGTCCTGCCGCCAGGAGGCCGGCTTCGCGGCCCGCGATTCGCGCGCCGACGGCGTAGAGTACCGGGATGGTCGCGGTGCCGAATGTCGCCGAGATGCCGCGCCCGAGCACCGAATAGATGACTTCATCCCGTGGCACCGTCAGGTCGAGCGTGTGGAACAGCGCTTCGTAGGCCGCACGGACGATGTTCAGGAGATACATCGGCAGCGGCGAGTACATGAAGAACTTCGGCGACTCCGCCGCCTTCCTCAGACTGTCGCGCAGCAGATCCGCACCCTGGTAGACGAAGTGCTCGTCGATGTGGAAGTGGTAGTACGGTGCGCCCCAGCCGAGGTTGTAGAAGCGGAAGACGCCGCCAATGCCCGTAATGACGGCGAGCCAGATCAGCGCGCGGGATCGCGTCAGAAAATATTCCTTGCGAACGACCAGAGATACGCGAACCACAGCTTCCAGACGACCACTTTCGACGTGCCCCACTTGCGCTCGTACTCGTGGCTCGCAATCTCGGAGACGCGGAACCCTTTTTTCAGCGCCTTCATGAGCATTTCCTGCTCGATGGTCGTGAGGTTCGACTGCAGGCCGAGCTGGCCGGCCACGTCGCGGCGGATCGCGCGGAAGCCGTTCTGGCTGTCGGTCAGCCGCACGTTCCACCGGTAGTTGATCGCGAGCATGATGAGCTGCGAGCCGACGTACCGGATGAACTGCTCGATCGTCCCGTGCAGCTCGTCGCTGCCGCCGCGGCCGCGCGACGCGATCACCATGTCGGCGTTGCCGGCCTTGATGGGAGCGACGAGCGCCGGAAGGTCATGCGGATCGTGCGACCCATCCGCGTCGATGAAGACCACGATGTCGCCGGTCGCTTCGGTGATCGACAGCCGGAGCGCCTCACCCTTGCCCTTGCGGTGGTCGAGCACGACCCGCGCGCCGCGCGCGGCGGCAATCTCGCGCGTCTTGTCGCGCGAGTGCCCGTCGACGACGAGCACTTCGTCGGCGTGCGGCCGGACGGCGTCGACGATTTCCCCAATCAGGCCTTCCTCGTCCCGAGTGGGAATGACGACGGTAACGCGTTGGGGAGCCAAGTTCAGGGCAGAGGGCAAAGGGCAGAGGTCAGGTAAAGGTCACAGACCTGCCCGCGCGCCGGCAGTCAGGATAGGCGAATTAGTCCTCTACGATCAATGGTTTATGGCCTGTTTGCGTTGACCGCGGTGAGATCGTCTGGTACGATCTACCGGATCGATCGACCGCAGCATGCTCAGCACAAAGCAGATCGGCCTCGGCACGGCGATTCTCGGCGCGAATCTCCGTTCACCGTCGCTGCCGTACAAAGTCACGTTCGTCGCGACGTATCACTGCAACTTCCGGTGCCAGATGTGCAGCATCTGGGAGAAGAAGAGCGTGAACGAGATGACGCCGGCGGAGGTCGAGCAGTTCTTCACGCGCTGGCCGCAGTTCCGCTGGGTGCATCTCACCGGCGGCGAGCTGTTCATGCGCCGCGATCTCGACGACCTGGTGGCCGCGATCCAGCGCAGCTGCCGATCGCTCTTCCTGCTGAACTTTCCGACGACCGGCTGGTTCGGCGACAAGACCGTGGCGCTCGTCGAGAACGTCCTCAAACGCGGCGTCGGCCGGTTGATGACGACCATCAGCATCGACGGGCCGAAGCCCCTGCACGAGGAGTTGCGCGGATTGCCGGGCAGCTGGGATCGCGGCATCGAGACGTTCCGACGTCTGCGGGGGCTCAAGCGTTCGAATTTCCAGACCGTCGTCGGCATGACGCTCATGGAAAAGAACGCGGGCTACGTGGACGAGACGATTGCGGCCATCCAGAAAATCATTCCCGATTTCAAGCGGACCGAATTGCACCTGAACATCGGCCACGAGTCCGGACACTATTTTGCGAATCTCGGCCGCGGGCTGGCGAGCCATCACACGGAGATCCTGAAGGCCGTCGAGCAGCACCGCCGCGAGAACGGCATGGGGCTGCACCCGGTCAAGTTCCTCGAGGATCGGTATCAGGCCCTGATCGCGAAGTACTACGAGACCGGGAAGTCGCCGCTGCCGTGCACGGCGCTGTCGTCGTCGTGCTTCATCGACGCGTACTGGAATCTGTATCCGTGCTCGATCTGGGACGAGAAGATCGGCAACCTGCGCGACGCGAAATTCGATCTCCAGGGGCTGTGGGATGCCGATCGCCGCCGGGAGCTGCGCGACGAAGTCGTCCAGGAGCGCTGCTCGCACTGCTGGACGCCGTGCGAGGCGTATCCGACGATCCTCGGCAACCTCTTCAAGGCAACGACGTCGGGATCGACGCAGAAAGCGCCCCTCCCCGCGCGGACGTAGCCGTACGTAGGGCGGACTGATTTCCAAGTCCGCCACTTCCCAAGTCCGCCGCTTTCGCCGCTCACGCCGTCAGCTTCTCAATCAGCGCCTTCGCTCTCGTCATCCCCTGGACCAGCCGCACGGTCCCGTCGTCCTCGCCTTCGTATTCGACGCTGAACGCGCCCGGGTATCCTGCCGCGAGCAGCGTGCTGATCACGGGGGTGAGATCGATCTGCCCCGACCCGAACTCGCAGAACTTGCCGTTGTCGAGCCCCTTGAGATGGACGTGCGCGACGAAGGGGCGGACGACCTCGAGCGCGGCCATCGGATCGACGTGCACTTTCGCGAAGTTGATGGGATCGAAGTTCATCCAGATGTTCGGCCGGCCGACGCGTTCGAGAATCTCGCGGCACACTTCCGGGTGGAGCGACGCGCCGTCGTGATTCTCGAAGACGAACATCAAATCCGGATGTAATCGAGACAGCCGCGCGAGGTTGCGGCACACGCGTTCGTGCGCCGCGCGGGTGTACTCGAAGAACGATCGCCGGCCGAAGAACAGCCGAAGCTGCGGCACGCCGAGCCGCGTCGCGATGGTGACCTGCTTGGCGACGGATGCAAACGTGTCGTCGATCGCCGGGGAATCCTGAAAGAAGTCACACCAGCCGCCCGATGCGGCCCAGATCCGCAGCCCGTGCGCGGCCGCCGTCTCGGCCGCCGCCGGGGCAGTAAGGTCGCCTTCGACGAATGGATGCAGATTGAGATCGAGATCGCGCAAGCCCAGCTTGGCGAACACAGCCATCGTGGCGGCGAGCGGCTCGCGTTTGTGTCCCGTTGTGGAAGCGAACACGCGCGGACGAACCGGCACCGACACCGAAGCCCGGCGGGGTCCTGGCGTAGCTCCTGCCATCAATCAGACCGGCGGGAACTCCAGTGACTTCTGGTACGCCGAATGGACCGTCTCTGGCATGCCCCAGTACTTGAATTCCGAATGGCGTCCCACGTAGCGCAAGTTTGCAATCTTCTTGCCACGCTCGACGTAGCCATAGTAAGTGGCGAACGCCTGCTCGGACTGCTGCGGGTAGGCTTTCTCGGCAAAAAGGTTATGCTCGAGCGCGTAATCGATGGTGTTGCGCGGAAAGAATTTCGACGCGCCCGGAAGAATCGGCACTTCGATCAGGATCAGCGTGTCGGGACTTTCGTGCCGCGTGATGACTTTCATTTCCGTCACCCTGGTCTGGAACTCGCATGATGAGTAGTGCAGCGACTCGGCGCCCTCGGGGAACGCGTGCCCGAGTCCCGGAATGAGCAGCGGGATCATCATGCGGCCGGTGTAGGGGAGCGTGTCCTCGCCCCACAGCTCGTCGATGTCAATCGACGAGTACACGGTGTGATAGTCCGAGAAATAGTGTTTCTCGCCGCTCGCGAGCCGGACATAGGGTCGCGTGTGCTCGTCCTCGATGCGGACGATGCGGTCGCGGATGACGGTCGCGCGCGCGACCATCGCGCTCCACACCGCATTCCACCCGTGCTTGGGATAGACCTGAAATCGAATCCCCTTGCCGAGGGTGTGATCCTCGAACTTCAACGGATCGTATCCGCCGAGCCCGCGGGTGCTCTCCGGCGACTGTTTGGTGTAGGCATGATGAAAGCGATCGGCCCAGACCATCGAGGTCTCGAGCTCGTGGCCTGGAATGTTCCACATCTTCCAGGTGTAGTTCGCCATGAACTTCTCGTAGAGCGTCGCGCCAATCGCGGCCGTGAAATAGTCGGCGAACTTGCACTTCCCGAGCTCCGGCAGCTGGCTTTGGACGAGCTTGAGCTGTTCGTCGCGGTTCGCCTTGACCTCGGCATAGATGCGATCGCGGCCGGGCATCTCCGCGATGTCCTGGTAGTGGACGGGGTAGCGATATTTCCGGCGATCCTCTTCGACGAACGTGAACAGCCGCCGGTCGATGTAAAAGAGCTCGTCGTTCGTCAGCTTGACGATCGCCGCGTTGACGGGATCGTCCTTGCCGCCGGGCCAGAACCAGATGTGCGGGCCGAACTCGTAGGGGTGCCCGCTATACGTGCAGGTGCGCGCGAGACCGCCGACCTGCTGATGGCGCTCGATGACGGTGACGTCATACCCCTTCTCCGAGAGGAAGTAGGTCATCGCCGAGCCCGCGACGCCGCCGCCGAGAATCAATATCTTGTTGTTGGGCATCAGTTCGCACTCGTAATCCTGAACAGCCGTCGTCCACCGGTCACGAAGCGGCCGAACCAGTTGCCGCGCGGCCGGAGCGTCAAGCGGCCGCCGGCATCGATCGCGATGAACTGCCCGTCGGCGAGCTGCGTCAGCCGCGAACCGATCATCGAGCGGACGCTGTAGCGGCCGGCGAGCATCGGCACGGACAGCCGATGTCCGGGCGCGCGCTCGAGCTCGACGAGCATGCGCAGCGTCACGGATCGGTCGGGCAGGGTGATGAAGTGGAAGAGAAATCCCCCCAGCGCCAAATGCACGAGCACGAGAAACAACCGGCCCTCGACGGCGAGCCGGCGTCCGAACAGCAGCGCATCGGAGAAGAACACGACCGGCGACGTGACGAGGGCGACGAGCACGATTGTGACGTAGATGTTGCTCTTGGGCCGAAGCGCCGCCAGCGCCGCCACCATGGCCGTCTGGGACAACAGCAGAATTGCCGAGGCGAAAGCCACCTGCGACAGCATCGACTACTTGATACCCCCGCCCATCCCCAGCGAGAACACCTTGAACGACACGAGCGTGCCGATCGCCATCAGCCGCCCCTTGGGCCGCAGCGTCAGCGACTGGCCGTCGGTCGCCACCCAGCCGCCGCGCACGAGATTCGGGACGCGACGCGCGAGAATTCGGTCCATCTCGCCGTCGCCTTCGTACGACTTGATGAGACGCTCCCGATCGCGCAGCGTGGCGTCGGTGAAGAGGTCGTGCATGAGGCTGCCCGAGAATCCCCACAGCAGGCTGTAGAACGCATTCCACATCGTCAGGCACGCGAG
>AR_comb_assmDRAFT_10162908_pt1 | contig 10246 bp, 12 predicted proteins | sample ArasoioldDNA_FD_10543 | JGI IMG/M metagenome (IMG submission 10543) | reverse complement strand
TACTTCACACCGTGCTTTGCTGGCAGCCTGATCGGAAAAATGGGAACGCACCCGGAGCGCGCTGGCAATCGCTGTGAATACTGCCAGTTGCATCAGGACGATTCACCGCTTGCAGTTCTGCATATCGAACACATCATTCCCAAGAAGCACGGCGGTTCCGATGACATGGACAATCTCGCGCTCGCGTGTATTGACTGCAATCTTCGCAAGGGCTCTAATCTCACGGGTATCGATCCAGAAACAAACGAAGTGACCGCGCTGTTCCACCCGCGGCGTCATCAGTGGGGGGAGCACTTTGTACGGCATCTACATCATTGGTAAGACGGCCATCGGTCGCACTACGATCCGCGTGCTCGACATGAATACGGATGATCAGCTTTCACTCCGCTCTTCATAAGCTTCCAGGGAACTAAAATACGGCTGGTTTCTCCATCTATGAAGAAAGTGCAGCCCTCAGTAACGAAGCGAACCCCAGGGCTATCACTAGGAATTATGACGAGACGATCGTGGGGGGAACAGGCCCTCCAGGAGCACCGGCTACATGCTTCGGTGCCCCTGGACAAAGTGGCAGGTGCTAAGCCATCAGATGATCGCTAAGGCATAGACAGAAAGGGACGGGTACTCTCGTACGAGCCGGTCGATGGGTGTCTCGAATGGGTGACGCACGCTGCACGAAGGCGCATGCCACTCACGTGGCGTAGGGGTCAGATACGTGGTGATCCCGTGCGCCAGAGAGCGCCAGAATCCCGGACGGGCTCTGCGTATCTGTGGCATCTCTATAATAAAGTCGTGTGTCTCCACGTGTTCAATCTCGAGCTCAGGGGTATCAATGACAGCGGGCATGGTGTTCCTCCTTGTCCCAGGATGCTTCCCATACGGTATGGGGGCTGCCTCTTGCGGAGCAAGCCAGTGCACAGGCACTGGTGCGGCGTCGAGGGAGGGACAGTCCTCAATTATCATCTCTTAGATACAATATGCATCGTGATGACAAAAAAGAGAAACTAATTGTTTTCATCGTTGGCAGAAAAAAGAGTAATAGCTCTACGAGTATAACTCCTGGGCTGCCTCAACCTCGGGCAACTGGCGCCACCGCAGCCAGAGGGGGAGGGTCGCAATCTCTATCTTTTGCCGCTACGTCCTCAACGCCTCCCTTTCTGAGCGACACGAGCGGCCAGCAGCGCGCGGTGGGTCGGCACGTCTTCCCAGAAGGCCTGGAGGCATGTGGCGTCACTGATCTGGCTGGCCTGGCGGTTCAAGCGGGCGCAGGCGACCTCCAGCACTTGTGCAGCGCGCGCATCGCCAGCGGCTGACAGGACCTGGTAACAGCTCAGAAAGAGCTGCGGCAACTCGTCTGACCAGGCGATCACGTCGGCCTCCAGGGCGATTGCCAGCTCATTGGCCCACGTCTGAGCAGTGGCCAGGTCGCCCCTGGCCAGCGCCAGTCGGGCCAGCCCAGCTAGCGGCTCAAGCGCCAGGGTCTCGACCCCCAGTTCCCGGCCCAGCCGTAGCGCCGCCTGGTATGCGGACTCCGCCTCCGGCAGGTTAGCGAGACCATGCAGGGCTTGTCCCAACCGCGTGAGAGCGGTCGCCTCAACGTAACGCGCGCCCAGGGCACTGGCGAGTTCTAGAGCCGTCTGAGCATGCTCGCGGGCTGCCTGGTGAGCGCCCCGCTGAGAGCAGAGGAGTGCCAGGTCAGCACGCACGGCAGCTTCGTAACAGCAGTCGCCGATCTCTTGATGCATCACCAAAGCCTGGTCGAGCGCCTCCTGGGCAGCGGCGTAATCGCCCAGAGCGCGTGCTACCATCCCCAGGGCCGCCAGGCAGGCAGCCTGACCCTGGCGATCACCGGTGGCGCGCTCGAGCGTCAACGACTCGGTGTAGGCCGCGCGGGCCGCCAGGTAGTCGCCCCGGTCATAGGCGACCATGCCAATCCCGCGTAGGCCATCAGCCTCGTCGTCGCGGTCGCCGGTGGCACGGTCAATGGCCAGGGCCTGCTCATAATAGGCCAGCGCCGTGGCACTGTCGCCAAGCTCCCGTGACACCGCACCCAGCCGCACCAGGGTGGCGCTCTCGCCCCGCCGGTCCCCAATTGCCTGATCGATCGCCAGGGCCTGCTCGTAGTAGCCGCGGGCAGTGGTGTAGTCGCCCTGATGGTAGGCAATCAGCCCCAGATCGCGCAGGCAATCGTCTTCGGTGCCGGCCAGGCCCATGGAGCGGGCCAGCTCAAGAGCCTGGCCGAGCTGCGTGCGGGCCTCGTCGTAATGCGCCAACGGGATGAGGGCAGCACCATGGATGCGCCGGGCCATCGTCTCCCCCTCGCCCCATCCGACCGTGTGCGCCAGCTCAGCCGCCCGCTCCGCGGCCTCTGCTGCACGCGGGAAGCTGTCGGTCACCAGCCAGTAGTGGGCCTGTCGCAGTGCTAGCTCGGCCTGGGCCCGCAGGTCGTCTGCGGCACTCAGGTCGGACAACGCAGCAATGTCAGCCTCCTGCGCCAGCCGGTCGGCGAGCACATCGTGGACCTGCTCGCGGCACAGCAAGAGCTGACGGCGCTCGGCACGCTCCTCTGGCGGCGTCAGGGCGAGTGCCCGGTTGAGATAGACCAGCGCCTCGGCGTTCGCGAAGCCTGCCGCAGCCAGTTCCCCTGCCAGCGCCGCATAGCGACGCTCGCACGCGGTATCACCGGCCTGCTGATAGTGATACGCCAGCAGGTTGATGATCTCAGCCCGTGACAGGCCCAGGGTAGCCGGCTCCTCCCCGGTGTGAGACCCTGCGTCGGTCAGATCGTAGTGCGCCTCATACCACTGCGCTACCCGACGATGCAGCTCGCGGCGCTGGGCGAAGAGCATCATACTGTAGGCTACCTCACGGGTGATAGCGTTCTTGAAGACGTGACACAGGTTCGGGTCAGGCGTCTCCTGAGGGATCAGGTCCAGGATGGCGAGCCGCTCCAGACACGCCCTAAGATCGGTATCGGCAAGCGCCAGGTAGGGCAACAGGGCAGCCCGCAGCGGTTGATAGGGAAAGCTACGCCCGATCACCGCCCCGACCCGCAAGAGCAACTGCTCCTCAGGGTCAAGTCGGTCGATACGCGACAAGACGACGCCCTGAATGGTGTCGGGCAGGCGCCGGGCAGCGGCGTTCAGGTCACCGTGCAGCACGCAGGAGTACTGGCCATTCTCTTCCGTGATGGTCAGCACTTCCTGGTCGCGCAGTGCCAGGACAATCTCCTCCGCGAAAAAGGGATTACCGTCGGCGCGTGAGCGCACCAGCTCGGCCACAGCAGTGGGCAGTGCCTGGGCCGGCACCCCGAGACTGATGGCTGCGAGCGCCACAGTCTCGGTGGCGCTAAGCGCAGTCAGCCTGATATGCTCGGCACCACTGAGGGCCTCCAGAGCTACCAGCTCGGAGGGGCGCTCGAGCCGTGGGATCGGGCGCATGGTCAGCACCATGAGCAGTGGCAGGCCGACAGTGTGCAGTGCACTCGCAACTGCCAGGACCAGCCCCCAGGAACGCGTATCCATCCAGTGGACATCATCGAGGATCAGAACGAGCGGGCGCTCGGCCGCCCAGCGGCGTAGCAACTCGATCAGCAGCGCTTCACGGCCCTGATAGCGGCGCTCGGTTTCAAGCGCCGCAGTGAGGGGCGTCTCAGGAAAGCCGGTACTGAGCAGGTCGTTGAGCAGCGGCAGGCGTGCGACCAGCTCTGGAGCGATCTCAGCCACCTGGGCGTGCACCAGGCGGCGGCGCTCGGCCGGAGCCTCTACCCCACCCAACTCGAAGTAGGCATGAAAAATCTCGCGCCAGGCGCGGTAGGGTGTCTGACGCTCGCTGCTGTGGCCGGCACTGGCCAGGACAGTGAGGCCACGGGCATGGCACAGGCGAGTCAACTCATTCAGTAGGCGTGATTTCCCCATGCCGGCCTCGCCCTCGATCAGCACGAGGCGCTGATGACCGGCCTGGATATCGTCGAGGGCAGCCTCCAGCCGGGCCAGCTCAGCGTGCCGTCCGACGAGCGTTGTGTCGGCCTGCTCCTGGGGGCGGGCCAAGCCCGTTGGTCGATAGACCTGCGCCAGGCCGGCCTTGCCCTTCAGGCGCACGGGCGGTAGCGTAGCGAAGGCCAGTACACGGCGGGCATCGTGGGCCGTGGCGAAGTCACAGCGGATATCGCCAGGGCCGGCAGCGGCCATCAGGCGGGCGGCGCTATTCACCGCATCCCCCATCACAGTGTACTCGCGGCGCTTGGTACTGCCCACCGGACCAGCGAACACCGGACCAGTGGCCACGCCAATCGCCATGGCCAATCCCTGTGTCTCGGCCATTACCAGCAAGTCGCGGGCCGCCTGGGCCGCGCGCGTGGCATCGTCGGCATGGGCCAGTGGCGGCGCGCCGAACATCGCCAGGAGGATGGTGCCCTTATCGTCCACTGCCAGCTTATTGAGGCTGCCCTCATAGCGATAGATCACCTCTTGGGAGGCAGTGAGAAAGGCTTGCAGGCGTTCGAGGGCATCGGGCGCGACGTAGTCGAGTCCACTCACCCCAACGAACAGCAGGCTCATTGGGCGCAGCTCCGCCAACCACTCCGGCAGTCCCTCGCCGATCCAGGCACGTAGCGCGCCAGGAATGAAGCCGCGCAGCGCCGCAGTAGCCATCTCCAGGTCTGCGTCGGGGGCAAGCTGTGGCGCAATGAATGGCCGCGGTGACAGCGCGGGCGGCGGCGTGGAAGCGGCCAGCACAGCAGCCGTTTCGGGACTGACGATAGTCTCGCCAGGCGCAGCGGTGTGCTCAGCCTCGGCCACCTGGCGCAGCGGGTCGCCAGCCACCACATACTCCCAGCGCTCCAGCACCCCGCCTACCCGAAACGCATACACGGTACCAACCCCTACCCCGATTTTCACCGCCAGGGCAATCGGGCCGGCGCTGGTCGGCAGGGTAGCAAAATCGCCCATGAGGGCGTGCATGGCGGTGGCGGCCTGCACGGCACGGCGGGCGGCGTGGCCAGTCGGCTCGGCTGTGGCCGGGAACAGTGCGGTCAGCGCGTCACCGCTGAATTTCACCACCTCGCCGCCCTCATCTGCGATCGCTGCAATCAGGCGGCTGAAGTAAGTGTTGAGCAGACGGGTCATTTCCTCAGGCCCCTCGGCACCACGCTGTGCCAGTGCCTCAGTGAGCGGTGTAAAGCCAGAGATATCGGCAAACAGCACTGCAGCCGGGAACTGCTCCACAAGCGGCGCCAGGGTCGGGGCAGCGAGCAGCGCACGGGCCAGGCCTGGCGGGATATAGGGCAGCATGGCAGCGAGCGTTTGCGGCATAAGCCTGGGCCTTATTGCTCCACGCAAGGTTTGACTTCCCGTATGAACAGGACCACGGAGTCCAGGAGCTGTTGAAGATTATGACAGCCGTTGAAATTAATCTGAAAAGCCTCCAGGCCGGCCTCATGCCGAAAGCGGCGCATGTCCTCTGCCACTTGCGCTGGGGTGCCCTGCCCTAGCGGCCGTTCGGCTCCAGCGCTCGCACCTGGTGCGCTACCCGTAATGTCGCTAAAATTCACCCGGAAGCTCATGCGGGTCGCTGGCACATCCTGCCGTCCACGCTTGGCACAGGCCTCCCGCAAGTAGGCCTGGCAGGTGCGCAAATCCGCTAGCGCCATCGGGGTAGGCTGCCACACCTGGGCAAACGCCGCGGCTCTGCGCAAGGCCGCCTGGCTGGCCCCGCCAATCCAGATGGGGGGATGAGGTTGCTGCAGCGGCTTGGGCTTTGTATACATGTTATCGAAGGCAAAGAACCGCCCGTGAAATGCCACCGGATCAGGGGCCCAACAGGCCTGCCAGATGCGCAGGTATTCCGTCGTGCGTGCCCCGCGCTCGTGGAAGGGCACCCCGAGGGCGGCAAATTCGGCCTCACACCACCCGGCCCCCACGCCGGCAATGAGGCGTCCGCCGGACATCTGGTCCAGCGTAGCCATCATTTTGGCCGTGGCCACGGGATTGCGATATGGCATAATGAGCACAGAAGTGCCGAGACGGATACGGCTCGTGCGCGCCGCTATATAGGACAGGACAATCAACGGATCGTAGGTATTGCCCCAGGAGGGGAGCGCCCTCGGGGAGCCATCGACAATGATGTGATCATTCAGTAGCACGGCATCAAAGCCCAGTTCCTCTGCCTTACAGGCCGTCTCAATAATGCCTTCAGGAGTGGCTTCGAAGCCGAGATAGTCCGCCCCGGGTGGCCGGAAAGAAAACTGGACCATGCCTATCTCCTTCGTACTGCATACGGCTCATTGCCCCGCCAGTTTGGCGGGGTGCTCCCCTGGCATACGCCAGGGCTCGTCTGGCGTCGTATCACGCCTGGAAAGGTCTCTCCAGGGGCCAAGAACCAACTGTACATTCTACACCAGTGTCCGACGAAAAGAAAAAAGCGTCTCCCTTGGCACGCTGTGGATCGCACGCTATCATAAGCAACCACACACCGAACACAACCATCACGAACTGGAACACACTTTATGAATCCACATGTGTTTGCTGGGAATCCGCTGGACCGCGGTGATGCGTATCGCCGTGATCAGCAGTGGCTTGACGCGCAAGCCAATAACGCTCGGAGCCGCTTCCTGCCACTCTGGCAGCTCAATGTGCTCATCCGGGCGGCGCAAGAGACACGTCTCGGGTGGGTCAGTCCTGCTGATATTGCCCGCCTCGACATTGCCGTGCCACCCGTGTTTCTCGGTCTACAAGACGACATTGCGCACTTTGCCATCGATGTGTCGCAACTCGGCGACCCGCTCCACGAGCTGAATCTGGATGAGCCATGGCGGTTTGAAGAGGCCCGGGCCGCGGCAACCTCCCTCAGCTCTGCTGAGGCCGGTATTCTGGCCCAGAGCAGGGCCCAGCTCGATTGGCACAGACGCCATCAGTTCTGCAGCGTGTGCGGCCAGCGCACCGAGCAAGGTCGTGGTGGCCAGGTACGCAAATGCATGGCCTGCAAGGCCGACCATTTTCCTCGCACCGATCCTGTGGCCATTATGGTCGTGACCGATGGCGAGCGGTGCTTGCTCGGACAGAGTCGAGGCCGGTTGTCGCGGACAGGGACATACTCGGCGCTGGCCGGATTCATGGACCAGGGTGAGTGCATCGAAGAAGCGGTGCGACGCGAAGTGAAAGAGGAGGCAGGCATCGAGGTAGGCCAGGTACGGTATCATTCCTCACAGCCCTGGCCCTTCCCCTCTTCACTGATGATCGGCTGTCACGCCCGTGCCCTGACCACTGATATCCGCATAGACGACGAAGAGATGACCGATGTCCGCTGGTTCCCCCGTGCTGACGTCCTCGCGGCGCTCCGAGGTGAGCATCCACACCTGCGTGTGCCAGCGCCTATTGCCATTGCACACCACCTGATCAAAGCCTGGGCCGAAGGCGACGTCCGCTGGCAGTGACTGCTAACTAAAGATGCGCAGGCGATGGCGGTTAGGCTCTGCTCCACCGCCGCGCCTGACGTCCAGTGTGTAGCCCGATATGGGCCTTTGTGGAGAACTCGTTGCAGAAGGAGGTCGCTATGCCACTCCAGGGGAAACATGCGCTGATCACCGGCAGCTCGCGGGGGATTGGGCGAGGCATCGCCCTGAAGCTCGCAAAGCATGGCGTCAACATTGCCGTGCACTATCATACGCAGGCCGAAGCCGCCAATGAGACTCTGGCGCAGGTCAAGGCACACGGCGCCGAGGGCTGCCTGATCCAAGCCGATGTCACACGTCCCGAGGAGATCAGCAAGATGTTCGACCGAGTCCAGCAGGAGTTCGGCACCTTAGACATCTTTGTGAGCAACGCGCGGCCGGAACGCGCGGCGTTCTACTAACCTCCACTGGCCCTCACCCTGGAGTAGTGGCACATGGCCCTGGATTCCCAGGCCCAGGCGTTCTTGCTGGGCGTCCAGACGGCCACTCGGCTGATGCCGGACGGCGGCCGCATCATTGCCATTAGCTACTCGCCCAGTGGGCGCACCGGCAGTTGGCAACCCTGGGCCGCCATGGGGGCGCCAAGGCAGCGCTGGACGCACTGGTGCGCTACTTCGCCGTGGCCCTGGGCCGCCGCGGTATCACCGTGAATGTCATCAGTCCAGGGGCTATCGATGACAGTGTGGTGAGTCGCCTGCCGACAGAGGTGTTCCAGGCCATTAAAGCCTGGCACGAGAGCGGCTGGACGCCGATGGGGCGTGTGGGCACCCCGGCCGATATTGGGAATGCGGTGAGGTTGCTGTGTATGGACGAAGCCAGCTTTATCACCGGGCAAACCCTGCACGTCGATGGGGGGGCCTCCATTATGGACTCCGTGTTTCCACTCGACATCCAGCGGGGGTAAAGGTACGCGGATGCTAGGCGCCGCGCCTCGTCGGCCAGGTCGCTCGCATCACCGAAATATGCTACACATATGTGGTAGCTCACGACGCGTCAGCATATTGCGAGGAGCATTGATGATGGGGACGACGGTCGCTGCGCCGTTGGAGTGGGTTGAAGCCGTAAGTGGTCTACGTTTACCGCCTCAAGTGAATGACCGGTTGCAACATCTCATGGATCGCAACACCGAAGGGCTCTTGACAGATACCGAACATGCAGAGTTGGAGACCTTGGTAGATCTCAGCGAACAACTCGCGCTAGTGCGCGCGACTGCCCTACATTTGCTTGGGCGAAAACCTGCATGATGCCCCGCAGGGAACGTGGGCGGTACGTCGAGGCCAGGGCTGCAGGGCGTTGTGCATACTGTCGTATGCATCAGTCGCTCCAAGGCGCCACGTTCCACGTCGAGCATGTGGTCCCACAAGCGCGCGGTGGACATTCTCAGTTGGACAATCTTGCATAGGCCTGTCCGAGTTGCAACTTGCACAAGGCCAACGGCGTTGAAGCCCTCGATCCTGATACTGGCAACCAGGTGCCGCTGTTTCATCCACGCTCGGACAATTGGGAGATGCATTTTCGTTGGGACGGTTATGACCTTGTCGGTCAAACGCCGGTCGGCAGAGCGACCGTTGCTACACTGCATCTCAATGATCTTCGACGCATCCAGATTCGCCAAGTTGAAGAACTCTTTGCACTCTTCCCGCCACACGATCTCAGCGCATGAGCGCCGAGACTCCCACTTTGTGTCCATGCATGGTCGCAGGCGGCTTAAACGTCCTCACGGTGCTGCGGAGTTCGTCAGTAGTGATAGCATGCCTGGAGAAAATCAACACGGTCAGCACTCACCAGATACACAAGGCGATGCTCCTGGGTCAACAGGTGCGACTACACGCCGGCACCAAGATACTTCATAGGTTCACACCAGGTTAAGACCGGGTTGGCTTCGTCGAGGAGGTACAGCGTCTTTGAGTTCTCGTCCGGCTCCTTGAGCCCGGCGAGCTATGCCTCGTTCTTAATGAAGATGCAGAACCGTGTGCTCTGGGATTACGGCGATGCGCGTCGGATTCCCAGGCGAGACAGATCAATGACGGCTCCGACTTGCGGAAGAAAATCTGTCCTGATAATGCCATCGATGGCAAAACCGTAGTTCATCGCTCCTACTTCTATTGCAAAGTTGCTCACCTGCAGCTCACCCACGGACAGGCGATCGATGCGCTTGACGAAGACGAACGCCGCGCCACCGATACCCCGAATGCGCTGCACTGGATCATCCGCTTCGTATTGTAAGCCAACGGCCAGAACCTGATCAGCCGCCTAAGAGGGTTCCCGCAGCTCCTATATCTAACAGCACATGCGCCAGGTCGAGTTGCTGGTCACCATACAGCAGCGTGACCATAACATAGGGTAAGCCATCTCGCACCTGCATGTTCATCACCCGCCTCGAATGTCTAACCATTGACGCTCAACGATGTCCAGCGTCTCACGGCTCGTATGGAACACATAGAGTTCTCGTTCTGGGGCGTCGCGGTGCAATTGAGTGTAACGCTGCATGGCGGTCACTGAATCGGGAAACGTATCGATGACCGCAAGGTGTTCAAGGACGCGTTTCCCTGTTGCGGAGTGGGCTGTGATTGCTTCAACAAGGAGCCATCGGTGCGGATAGTATTGACGGATGTCTTGCCACTGCATAGAGGGGCACCTAGAAAGCACACGGCTTACAAGCACAAATCCTTACATATTGCACAGTAGAGTGCAGGGACTTGCTGCCCATTCCCACTTGGACATCGTCGTCAACGTTTGATCAGAATGAACTCATAGCGAGTGAGCGCTAAGACGTATTGAAAGTCGTGCGAAAATTGA
>AR_comb_assmDRAFT_10513648_pt1 | contig 10247 bp, 9 predicted proteins | sample ArasoioldDNA_FD_10543 | JGI IMG/M metagenome (IMG submission 10543) | reverse complement strand
CCCATTTCGACTGTGCACCCTGAGAAGGATTTTGCGCAAGTACAAATCCGTGCGCCGCTGTGTACATCCTGTGGAGGAGTGGGAGCGCTTGTGGAGGACGGAGGAAAAAGAAGTTGCAACTCTCCAGTCGCAAACCAGCACCCATTCCGGGCCAATGGGAGAAGCCATCGCCTATTGTTGCTTTGAAATCGTGCACAGTTGTACTCACCACCGATGAAAGGCGGAATGCTAACGACGAAGTGCTGAATGCTCTTTCAACGAATCAAGATCATCACCGTCTGCTGAAGACTCACAGGCCCGCTGAACCCAGCAATCACGCACTCGCGTGTAGCACGAAGGTGGTGCCGCCTGCGTCGTTACTGCATTTTCGCGTTGACAATGGATGATCTGGGAGGAAAATAGCACCCATCAGGATTCCGCCTCGGCAATGGCTGCACCTCCCCCAGGCTTGGCTGGGGCAGACCGGAATTCTGCCTAGGAGAGACGATGAACAAAGCTGATCTCGTGGATCGGATCGCGGGCGCTTGTGACATGACCAAAACACAAGCCACGGCCGCGATCGACACAGCTGTGGACAGCATTACCGCTGCCCTCAAAAAGGGAGACCGGGTAGCACTGATCGGTTTTGGTACATTCTCTGTTTCGCAGAGAAAGGCCCGCAACGGGCGCAACCCCCAAACCGGCGCCACGATCAAAATCGCGGCTCGCAGAGTCGCGAAGTTCACCCCCGGGGCTGAACTCAAGAAGGCGGTTAATAAGAAGTAAGAAAATATTAAGACTTCGTGCAAGCGGCAGGAGGTCGGTCCTGCCGCATTCTTTTTTCTCAAAACAGTCTGGGTATCAGGGCGCCCGTTCGATTGCAATACTGCTCATAGGTCTCACCGAATTCGCGAACCAGCAATGCTTCTTCCCTACGAGACTTCTCCCAGTGCGCGCTGAAAAACAACGCGACTCCCAACAGCGCATGCCACTCGCCCACAAAGATCGCCGTTCCCAGCATCGTGAGCAGCAGTCCGGAATAGATCGGGTGGCGCACGCGGGCGTATGGACCAGACTGAATCAGTTGATGATCCACCTTCAACGTGACGCGTGCGCTCCAGAAACGTCCAAGATGTCGACGCGCCCAGATCGAAACCCCAAAGCCCACCAGGATCAGCGCGAGACCCATGCCCTTTGACCACTGGCTATCAGGGACAAATCGTCGAGCAAGAAACCCGAATCTGAAGTATGGAGAGAAGATGAGCATCGCTGCCAACACGAGAACCACCAGCGTAATCGCCCGCCAGTGGAACGGCTCACGTACCTGAGTTCGGGCTGCATTCCGCGCGCTGACCGCCCAGTAAATCAGCCAGGCAATCCAAAGCCTGGTCACCGTATGCCAGGAAAGCAGAGAAGCCATCCATCCTCCGACGAACCCATCTGGGAAGACCTGTGGAGCGGCGGGCGTCCTCGCCCGTGGGCGCGCAGCGCTCGAGGCCAAGGGTAGGTTATCAGGCAGTTCAGACAACCGCACTTTCACGAACTCGGGTCCGCTGAAGATCCCAAAGTAGCTCCCGCGGGAAGCATCAGGCGCACGAAAACGGGGGTCAGGACAGGTGGGCCCGATAGCCCGCCGTCCCCTGCAAAAGGCTCCGTTGCAATCACTTAGACGGTTGCTGAATCTTTAGATCTTCCTGTAGAATCAAACGGTTCGGACTGAGGTTCCCAAACAATCATGAAGGCAGCTATCCATCCCGCATACAATGAAATCCGCGTGGTTTGCGCGTGCGGAAACAACTTTGTCACGCGTTCCACCCATAAAGGTGATCTGCACGTAGAAATTTGCTCGAATTGCCATCCGTTTTTCACAGGCAAACAGAAACTGCTCGACACGGCCGGTCGCGTGGAGCGTTTCCGCCGCAAATATGCCAAGAGCGACGCCGCCAAAGCCGAGAAGAAGTAAGGCTTACGTCGACTTTGTTCGGCGCAACGAAGCCCTCGCTGCGGCGAGGGCTTTCTGTTGCATGAGCCGGCTAGAATATCTTTGTGCGTAAGTATTGGGACAAGTCGGCACCCGTCACAGGCCAGCGGTCGGGTCTCCTTCCGGTCCCGTCCCGGCTCACGCTTAGCAACGTTATGATCGCGCCCGCCACCGTGCTCGCGCCCATGGCCGGGGTCACAGACACCGTCTTCCGCCGCTTCATCCGCAATCTGACCGGTTGTGGTCTCATCATGACCGAGTTCACCTCGGCCGACGGCGTGCTCCGCGCGAAAGACAAGAAGGCGAAACGCTATCTTCATTTTTACGAAGACGAGCATCCCATTTCCGCGCAGCTTTTCGGCAGCAATCCGCAGGTGATGGCCGAAGCGGCTCGCATGGTTGAGGGACTGGGCTTCGACCTGGTCGACCTGAATCTCGGCTGTCCGGCGAAAAAGGTTGTGAAGTGCAATGGCGGCTCGGGGTTACTCCGCGATCTGCCGGCCATCGGCAAGATCTTCGAGGCCGTTCGTGCCGCCGTGAAGATTCCGTTCACCGTCAAGTTCCGCGCCGGATGGAACGATCAGGAAATCGTCTGTGTCGAACTCGCCAAGCTGGCGGAGGCCTGCGGTCTATGCGGCGTCGCACTGCATGCTCGGACCCGCGAGCAGGGCTACAGCGGCAATGCACGGTGGGAATGGATCGCTGCCGTGAAAGACGCGGTCAAAATTCCGGTGATCGGCAACGGCGACATCCGTAGCCCCGAGGATGCCTGTGCGATGGTGGCGCAGACAGGTTGTGACGCTGTCATGATAGGCCGCACGGCCGCTTCGAACCCGTGGATCTTCCGGCAGATCGCACAGTACACAGCCACAGGACGCTGCGACGAACCCGCAGAATCCGACCGCTACGAAATGATCCGCACCTACTTCAGCATGCTGATCGCGGAAGAATTTCCGGACGCTCCAGGGAAGATGAAGCAATTCGCCTCATGGTTCACGCATGGCGTGCCCGGCGGTGCCGGCTTGCGTAAAGCCATCTACGAGGCCCGCGAGGCGCGGGAAATTCTGCAGCGGGTCGAAGCATTCTTCGAAGCCCGCCTGGATGGCACGGGGACGCCGACACGCGAAAAGTTGGAATCGAGCACGCCGCCTGCAGTTCCTCAGCCCGCGTAGGGCTCAGCGCACGTAGGTCCGGACGCCTGCCCTGGACAAGCAAGCGTAGTTCGGCAGGCTCTCGCTCGACCGTTAGGGCTTCCGTACGGTCATTTTCCCGCCCGCATCCTGCTCGATATATCCCCAGGGCGTATCCACGCCATGCGTAAACACCGTCAGCCATTTCCCCGGCAGAGCCTGGGAATAATAACGCCGGCGGCTATCAATGGTTGTGAGAGGAAACAGGTCAAACGCCATCACCCAAGTCAAATCGATATGCGCCGAGGTCGGAATCAAATCTGAAATGTAGCAAGCCCTCTTGCCTCCGCTGCTTACAATGATAGCCTGCATGTTCGCCGTGTGCCCGGGAAACATCCTCACAGCAACACCCGGAACAATTTCTCCGTCTCCTTGCAAAAGTTGCATCTGGCCACTCTTGATCAGTGGGTCGTAGTTGTCGCTGATATAGCTGATCGAATCGCGAATGTGCTGTTCCCTGGCGTGCTGCCATTCACCCTCCTGCACGTAGTAACTCGCCCGCGGGAACGTCGGCACGATCTCGCCGTTCTTTCGCGCCGTGTTCCACCCGCAATGATCAAAATGAAGATGAGTGTTGATGACGATATCGATCTCTTCCGGAGAAATGCCGCTCCTGTGCAGATTGTCGAGTAGCTGCGCAGGCTGGCCGTAGATCTTGATCATCTTCTCGGAAAGCTTGTTGCCGATGCCGGTCTCAACCAGGATGTTGTGCTGCCCGGTTCGAATGAGCAGCGAGTTCAGGCCGGTGGCGACGAAATTCCTGTCGTCGGCAACCGCCTTTTTCGACCACATCACTTTTGGAACCACCCCGAAGAAGGCCCCGCCGTCCAGTGGATAGGTGCCATCCGAGTAAATGCTGAGTTCGAAATCACCGAGATTGATCTTGTTCATAGGTCAGTTCAGAGGAAGGCTTGCGTAGTTTATATCCGGCCAAAGCTCGCAGGTGTGGAGCGACGGCATTGGCCGAGGACCCTTGTAGACACGCTTTCCATGCGATCCCAAAGGACTGCGCCCCTACAAGCCATGTCCGCTAGTAACCGGGAGTAACCCCTTCAGCACATTGACTTGCTGGGACGCTCAGTTTAAGTTCGCGGTATCTCCCCCTTTTACCAAAGGACCGCCCTTGGCTCGCAAGATTCTGCTCGCCGACGATAGTGTGACCGCCCAGAATATGGGCCGGAAAATCCTTACGGATGCCGGTTACGAAGTAGTTACCGTTAATAATGGCTCCGCTGCTTTGAAGAAGGTCGCCGAGCACAAACCCGATCTCATTGTTCTCGATGTCTACATGCCCGGCTACAGCGGGCTGGAAGTTTGCCAGCGCATTAAGGAAAACAAAGAGACTTCCCGCATTCCGATCTTGCTGACCGTCGGCAAGCTGGAGCCTTTCAAGCCCGAGGAAGCCCGCCGAGCCCGTGCCGATGCTTTCGTCGTAAAGCCTTTTGAGGCTAGCGAACTCCTCACCGCGCTGACCAAGCTCGAGGAGAAGGTGGTGCCTCAGGCTGAGCCCTACAAGCAGGGACGTTTCGCTCGCGCGATGGCGGCAGTCGATTCCGATGAGAATGGCGAGAAGTTTGGGGATACCGACGGCGGCTGGAAGGCCCGTTTGCGCTTTCCGAGTGGCTCGGGGAAATCGCGTGATGCCGAACCGGAAATCGACTACGCCTCCACCCAAGGCAAAGGAGTTCGCGACGGAGACATCGAAGAGTCGAACAAGAAACAAAAGTCGAAGTCGGCCGAACCCCAGTTTGAGCGTCCAATCCCTGCCGGCCTTCCTCACGACATTACACCCGAAGAAATTGCCGCGATAACGGCAGCGGCCGCCCAGTTGAGCGGCACCCAACAGCCTCAACTGGCAAAGGAAGCCTCTTCTCAGCCTTCGCCATCAGAAATCCCAACCTCCGAGCCTCCTGCAGAAGAGTCCGTTCCCGTAACCTTCGCCAGTTCTCCCGCATTGCAGGAGCCTGAGATTCAGTTGCCGAGCGAACCCGTGACGGCTGCTGCTCCCGAGCTGCCGTCAACTCCCGAGGCTGAATTGTCAGTGCAACCACCGCCCCCGGCGGATACGGTAGGCCTTGACGCCTCAGTACAGACTACGGAGGTCGCGACGTCGGAAGAAACCTTCCCTGTCGAACAGGCGGCCTACGAAGAGCCACAAGCCTCCTGCGAGCCAGTGGAGAATGCGCAGCCTCCCGTGGTCGAGCCAGTGATGGAATCGGCTGCTCCGGCATCAGTGGTCGAGGCTTCTGCAGCAGCACCACCCGAAAGCACTGATGCACAGAGTCCCGAGGCTAAGCCGGCGCCGGAAGCGCAGAATGTAACGACCTCTGCAGCAGATGACGAATTGATGACGGCCCTACAGTCGCTAATGCCTGTCGCAGACGCCGCGCCTCCGTCGTCGCCGGAAAAACTGGAAGACTTGCCCCCAGCGCTGGCAGCGATTGTCGCGGAAGTTGATTCCAGGATGTTGGTAGCGCATCCCGCGGCACCACGCTGGATTGCCGAGGAAGTTGCCCTTGCCGCGAGTGAAGCCACACTCTCGCTGCAGAAGGAGATGGAACAGGCCTACGCCGCTTTCGCAGCAGCCGATGGCTTCCATGCTGCGGCGACCTCCATGCCGGCGACAGCATCCGCAGTAGCGATCGCGGATGCAGCACCCGCACCATCCGCTGAACAAGCCCCCGCTGCGGTAATTGAAGCGCCTGCTGTTCTCGCGATGGCGGCAGGTGCGGCAGAGACAGGATCAGCTGTTGCCGCAGTTCAATTACCGTGCGAAGAAGTCCCGGTTGCTGATGAGCGGGTGCGGCAGGCCCAACACCAGGAATCCCACGAAAGCATCAAGACAGTCGCAGACACTCTGGAAGCACCTACGCGGCAAGACAGGCAGTCAGCTATTGATAGCTCGGCTGCTCTGATGACCACATCGGATACGGATCGAGCCTCAACTGAAACTGAAATTGTCGGAGGAACCGAAGATATGGCCGCCAACTGGAAAAACATCCGCGACTCCATTGCAGGAGCCGCGGCCAAGCCTGCTGTCGCTACGGAGGAGACTCGTGAAGTCGAATCCAGCCACGCTGAGGCCACAGCTGCTACCGAGACGACCGCTTCAGGCGCCGCGGATCCGAGGGCCATTGCAAACATCGTTGACAGCGTTCTTGCCGAGCTGCGCCCGAAGATTGTCGAAGAAATCGCCAAGAAGCTCGCCGACCCCAAGAAAAGTTAGCCGAATCGCGCCCTTCAGCCCTCCCCCCATCCATCGCAATTCCGATCGTCCTCAACTTCAGGTTGTTCAGTAAGTTCCTTTCGGAGAGCTCTTCGGCTGAAAGTGAAGCGTACGCGAATGTAGCGCCGCCGTCCCGGCGGCTGTCCGGCGGGCATTCCGCCCGCCGAGGCGAGGGCGAGGGCGCCCTCAGGACAACCGGCACAGGATGCCGGCGCTACGCTCACCGTCCTGCTACGCCCCCTCAGAGGAGTGCAGAACCCGGAAAGTATTTCCCCCATTGGACCAGACGAGCAGCAGCGCGTCCTGCCCTTTAGGGATGTCCGCCAGCGCTTTCTTTACATCGTCCGCGCTCTGCATTTCATGACGGTTCACACCGACGATCACGTCTCCCGGGCGCAATCCGGCGTTGTCTGCCGGGCTTCCAGGAAGGACGCGCTCCACGACCGCACCCCTCACCTGAGACGATGCACGGAGCTGCTGCCGTATGTCAGCAGTGACGTCGGAGAGTCTAAGTCCCCAGCGCGGCTTGCCGGATTCGTTGCTGGCACTGTCGTCCTCGTCCCTGTCGCGCGACCCCATCTTTTCGAGCGTAACCGGAAGCTCCATGCTCTTCCCGTCGCGGAATACCTGCAGCTTGACGGTGGTTCCTGGCCGCGTCTGCCCAACCACGACCTGCAACTGTCCTGCATCGCTGATCTCTCGCCCGTCGAGCGCTGTGATCAGATCGCCGATCCTAAGCCCGGCCTTTGCGCCTGGCGAGTTCGGTTCCACCTGGGTCACGATCGCCCCGCGATTGTCCTTCGATTCGAAGAACTTCGCGTTCTCCGGCGTGACATCGTTAATGCCGATGCCCATGTATCCGTGACTGACTCTCCCGTCGCGGATTAGCGCATCGACCGTGGGACGCACTATCTGCGTAGGAATGGCAAAACCCATCCCCGAGAAGTTTCCCGATTGCGATATCAGGAACGTGTTGATGCCGACCACCTCCCCGCGCGCGTTGACGAGCGGACCACCGGAGTTACCCGGATTGATGGCTGCATCGGTCTGGATGAATTGCCCAGGCTTGCGCGAATCGCTGGGAGAGGGGTTCGGACGGTTCAGGGCGCTCACGATCCCGCGCGTCACGGTAAAGCGGAAGCCAAAAGGATTGCCGAAAGCCAGCACTGTTTGCCCCGGGCGGAGTGCCGTCGCATCTCCCCATGGAACGTTGGGCAGACTCTTGCCTTCGATCTTGATCACAGCGAGGTCAGTCAACGGGTCGGTCCCAATGAGTTTTGCCGACAAGACCCGGCGATCGCTCATGGTGACCCGCAAGTCGACAGCTCCGTCGATAACGTGATTGTTCGTCACGATGTATCCGTCGGGCGAAATAATTACGCCGCTGCCGATGCCGTGTTCAATCTGCGGACCTTGCTGCTGAGGGAACTGGAAGCCAGGGCCGAAAAACTGGCGCATGTCATCGGGGATTTCCATCTGCGCTCGAGGATCCGCTTTGCTCTTGGAGGTCACCGCCACGTTAACAATGGCAGGCGTCACCCGCGCTGCCAAGGTCTCCATGGCGCGGTCGAGCGCTAACAGAGCACCCATGCTGTCATCATCAAGCGGAGCGGTGGTAGATACGGCAGACGCGGCCTTCGCGGCGACCGGCTTGGTTACCTGATAGGCTGCAAGTGATCCGACCATGCCAATTGCCAGCACGGGCACGATGACTCGGTGGCCAAGGAATTTCTTGAGCGTTTCACGGAACCACGTTTTCATTTCTGTTGCTTCTCCTTAGTTCAACTAATTCGTTAGTTGTATCGAACCAAAAAAAATTCACATGCCTAAATCGACTTGGCAACAATCTCCTGCACAACACGCGAAGTTCCTTCTGGACCGGTCGTCAGCCGCCATACGCAAACGCGCCACATCACGGTCCCTGCATCTCCAAACTGCTGTGTTTCCATGACGACGAACACCGCTTGCTGGACCGCAGGAGCATGCGGCATGCCCGGCGCGCTTGTTCTGACGACCGAAGGTGCGGTCTGAGCAGGAACAGACTTGCGTTGGCGGATCCGCGTTGCTTTGGCTGGTCGCTTTGCGTGCGTCGTACGAGTCGCTGCGCTCGACTCCCTATAGGAGACCGGAACCACCTGCGGTGAAGGCAAAAGCGCACTTTGCGAGGTTGCAAGTGCCGGAGTGGCGTTCGACCGTGCAATGACCTCGGGACTCGGATTTCCGAACGCAACAAGCTTCGGCGCTTGCGCTGCTGATATCAGGCACGCAATGGAGAACGCTCCTACTAGCCACGGCGCGGGCCTCCACACCGGCACTGCGTGGGATGCACGCGGATCCAGAATCCGCAAAATTCGCAGCGAAGTTTGCCGCATCCGTCCTACAGCGGCTTGCGCCAGCGCCATGCCCCGGCGCAGGAGATTCTTCTCAGCGAGCGAAACCAGGCATGCTGCATACGCGCGGGGATTCGCGATTTGCGCCAGCACCATGTCGTCGCAAGCAATTTCACGCTCAAGGGCTAGGCGGTTCTCCAGCCACCATACAGCCGGATGAAAGAAGAACAACGCACGCAGAAGCTTCTGCGTAAGGTTCGTCCAGTCGTCCCAGCGCTGCAGATGCGCAAGCTCGTGCAGCACTACGGTGTTCAACTCGTCGGCGGAAAAATCACGCAACGTCCACGCGGGCACGACCACCGCTGGCTTTACGAATCCGATGGCGGTGGGCACAGACAAGTTGTCGGAGGTACACAATTCAACCGGCCGCGACGAGCGAAATTCCCTAAGAGTGCGGCGCACGACAGGGTCGAGTGCGGCCATTGCAACAGTCGTACAACTGCGCCGAAGCCTGCGCAGATGCCAGAGCCCCGCGGCTACACGCAGCAAACCAAAAAGCGCGATCCCGGCCCATGCTGCGAACATGTACAACGCCCATGCACTCGGCATCGTCAACACCGGACGGTGAACCAGCTGGCCACCTCCGGCGGGGCCAACCTGGACGAAGGGCGAAAACGCAATCGTCAGCAGCGCGCAAAACCAGAAGACAAAGCGCGTCCCCGAACTACGCTTCCCGATGAGTCGCAGAAGAAGCCAGGCGAATAGTGCGATGACGATCCCGATCGCAAGGCAGTTCAGCAACCTCTCGGCTGAGGTTTGTGCGAGGACGTGCAGGTTGGAAGCGACGGTCATCAGCGATTCTCATCCAGAATCTGGCGCAAGCGTGCGATCTCAGCCGCGTCGAGCCCTTCCTCTTCCAGGATGTTGAGTACCAGCAGTTCGCGGGAGTCTTGAAAGAAGCGGCTCACCAAGTGCGTAATTTCCGATCGGGTGGCATCCTGCTGGTTCAATAGAGCCGTGTAAATGTGAGCGCGGCCATCTTTCACGTGGCGCACGTAACCTTTCTTCTCCAGGATCCGCACAATGGTCAGCACCGAGTTGTAGGCCAAAGGCTTCTTGTGGGGGAGGGCCTCAAGAACCTGCTGGACGGTCGCTGACCCCTTCTCCCAAAGCACCTGCATGATTCTCAATTCAGCTTCAGTCAGGGTGGCGGATTGCGTACGCGGCAACGAACAACCTCCGAAAAATGAGCCTTTTGGGCCCCTACCGACAATTTGACGCAGGAGCCCGAAAAACGTCAATTAAATATTTAGTTGCTTGGGGCTGATCCCGGGTTGCCAAAGACCGCTCGCGTCAGTTCTTGCGGCGCGCCAACCTCATTTTTCGATGGTTTTTGATCGCCCGGGTCCGCGGCCCTCTGAATTCGCGGTCCGATAGGAACTCCTAGACATGCGAAATCGTCAGTGAAATCGCTGATTGCATCAACTGTGTCTGTTGAAAAACTCTCTTTTCGTCCCAAACAACCCAAATTGGGGGGATAG